>Ga0134092_1002257_pt1 | contig 15049 bp, 17 predicted proteins | sample 3_6taG_FD_94454 | JGI IMG/M metagenome (GOLD analysis project Ga0134092, IMG submission 94454) | Switchgrass degrading microbial communities from high solid loading bioreactors in New Hampshire, USA - 3_6_20_6_A3 metaG | ecosystem: Engineered > Bioreactor > Semi-continuous > Anaerobic >... | reverse complement strand
TAGATACTAATGATCAGGTATTAATTGAAGACTTAATGCCCTGGTCAGATAGATTACCCGAAGAAATAAGGATGCCTGTTAAAGATGATAGTAATTCAACCGCATCCTAAGGTACAGGTGTCTGCTATTTTACGCTTACGTAATATACGGCACGTACGGCATGTTTATGCCTGTCGTACTTGTGAAGCAAGCTCAGGTCATGTTCTTGTCGTAAAGACTGTTATGTAAGAAACCACATAAAAGGCGGATTTGCCTCTTCCGAAATAATTGCCATATAGCAGTACAATATTTAGCCTTTATTAATCGTTCCTCATTGCTGCCCCCTAAAATATTGTAGAATTTATTGGAAATGTTTATTATATTTTGCTATTATGGGGATATGCAGAAATTATTGGGGGAAGGGATAATGAGAAATTGTAAGGTTATTAGTATAATTAACTGGAAGGGTGGGGTTGGGAAGACTACTCTTACTCACCATCTGGGGACAGGCTTTGCCCATTTATCGGAAGATGAGCGACTGCAATATTTAGGTAAGAAAGACCTGCCTAAGGTACTTTTAATAGATAATGATGCTCAGTGCAGTTTATCTGTTTCCTGTTTGGGGGAGAAGGAATATGAAGATTTAATAATTACCAAGAAAATGGGTACAATTGCTGATTTATATGTTCCTTTTTTGGAAAAAGAAAATGCTGATATTAATGTAAAGTCCTACATATTAAAATGGGCTGTACACCGTGGAGCGAAAAATGTTTATCCTGAGGTTGAGTTACTGCCTGCACACCAGGAATTAATTTATACCGATATGGATATAGCTGTTTTTCAGCCAGCCGGATTTAAGGCTAGTATATTAAGGGATCCGCGCATGATTAAGTTGCAGGTGTTAGCCCGGATGCTTAAGGGTGTTATGGAGGACTACGATTTTATATTTATTGACTGCCCGCCGAATCTCAATTATATTACCCAAAACGCCTTATATCTCAGTGATTATTATCTAATTCCCACCCAACTGGATTTCCTTTCTTCTTATGGTATCAGTTACATTATTAATAAGGTTAATGACTTGAATAGTTTATTTGCCGGGGTACAGGCAGATTACAAACCGGTTGAGTTAATAGGTATTGTAGCTAATAGAGTGAAAGAATATAATAAGGAGCCCAAAGGCAGCCAAAGTTATATTTTAGAGAGGCTTTATGAAACATTTGGGGAAAAGATGTTCCAAAACTGGATTACTGAAGGTGATGGTATAAGCGCAGCTTCCGCTATGGGGTGTCCGGTTTATGCTCTGGAAAGTGTAAGTGCCAATGCTAAAAAACAAGCTAAAGCTATGATGGCCGTATTATTTGAAATGCTAGAACGGCTTAAGGGGTAATTATTATGAAGGTAAGAACTATTTTAGATATAGTTAGAAAGCTAATGCCAATTCTTGAATATTATCGGGATTGGAATATATTAGACATGCTAGATGATATTTATCAGAAATCATGTAGCAATAAACCCGCAGAAATGCCTGGGGCTTTACCAGCACAGAAAACCAAGGTAAGCGAAAAATTATCGCCTCGTGACGCAGCAGCACTTATTATTACTATGAATAAAGAGGAACGTAGCGAGTTTCTAAAGCCTTATTATGTTAGGGAACTGAAGGAAATCGCTGACTGCCTGCAGTTAAAGTATAAATCTAACATAAGAAGGCCGGAAATCATTGAGCTTATTGCTAGCTATGAAAAGGAGACTTCCTCTTCTGATAGTATACCGGCAGAGATGAAGCTGCCGCAGGAGGACAGATCTGCCATTGATTATATTAATGAAGCAGCTGCCCGTATAGTAAATATGCAGCAGGAAGATATTATTTCTTATTTAAATTCCTTTACTAAAAAGGATATATTAGCAGTTGCCCGTCAGTTGAACTTAAAATTATCAGCCAATTATACCAAGAATAATCTCATCTTGATGATAGCCAAACACATCGGTTTTAAAGAAGTTAACCGACGTATTGCCCAACGCCCCCGTGTTGACCGCTTTTAGATAAGCAACTTTCCTCATTAATAGCCACTCTAAATTTCATTTATTATAAACCTTTCTATAATTTAAGACAATAACAAAAAACAAAAAAACACATATTGACAATATATAACAGTGATGGTACTATTATGCCATAATCTATAATGTTTGTCGTTGTTTAAATAGGGGGCATAGTTTGAGTGTATAAGGATAAAGCAGTTATAAATATGGAAGAGATAATCAAAAATAATCGTAAATGGATGGAACAGCGGCAGAAGGAGCTGCAGGTTAAGGAAGCAGAACTAGCTAAGCTAACTAGGGAGTGTGAAAGCATTCGTAAAGAGCTGGCTTTTATGGCCCAGTGGTTAGCTAGTGTCACGAATCAGTCTGTTGCCGAGGATAGTGGAGAAGGTGAGTTTAGTGCCACTGGAAAAAATAAGCCAGCAGAAGACTTTTCTCCCAAGTCAGGTCAGGTTTATAATGGATCTAGCCTAGAGGAAGATAGGAATATGGAACTGCGTGGTGACCGGCTGCGTGATGAAGTAGCCGCTATACTGCAAGAAGCTTTTCCTGAAGCACTTTATTACCGCGATATTTTGCAAATTTTACAGGATAAGGGTTATAAAATTAGCGGCAAAAATCCTGGTCTTAACCTTATTGCTCATTTAACCCACGATGATCGTTTTGAGCGTGGCGAAAAAAGAGGCTATTATTTGTTATCTGCTAATTATGCTAATAAGTAAAGTTTTTAGCAGATGCGATAAAACTTTGCTTAATGATTGGAGGGGGATTTTATATGATGGAAATTCTAGAGATGAAACTTAAAGGTATAATTGCATGTCCGGTATGTGGAAAGGAGTTTGTTTTCGCTTATGCTGATTCCAGGGGACATGCTTCCGTACCTTGTATAAGATGCCATAGGATCATATTGGTTGATTATGATAAATTACAAGCCGTAATGATACCGCCAAAGCGGAGAAGGAATCTTAAGTGTGTGTCTAGCTGAGACAAGTACATACATTTATAAAAAGGATTTTTATAGCAGAATTTAATATAGAGAATAATTTATTAATACTGACTGAGCCATTAAGGGGCAGTGAACCACCACTAGGCCGGAGTATTGCTTAAATGCATACTTCGGCCTTTTTTTGTTTTCCGTTTAATAGTTGCATATCTGAAATGAGGGGGGATTATGGCCAGTAGAAGCTGACTTGCAATTTATTTGGAGAATCATGAGAGGGGAGGGAAATATGGTAGCAGTAAAAGTAAAATGCCCAGTTTGCACCAATAAGAGACTAATGGATATGATTACCGCTCGGGCGGCGGAGTTGGAAATTAAATGTCCCCGGTGCGGCAGCATCATTAATTTAACTTTAAAAGACAACCGCATAAAAGCTAGAAAAGTTTAATTCTAATTCATACCGAGCCGTGGAGTCGATACTAAACTACCGAATAGCCGGATGATCGCTAGATATTTAGCGATTATCCGGCTATTTTTTTTTGCCTTTTTTAAGTGTCGACTCCCCTTTTATTTCCCAAAAGACAAGAGAGGAGTTTTAAAAATGGGTAGAGTTATCAGAATTGGTGGGGAGTTAGTAGCCGTGAGTGAGGAGATTTATAGGGAGTACTATCGTATGGAAAGACGCCAAAGATACCTGGAAAAAGATATTAAGGTGGGACGTATTGAGATTGATACTGAAAACGGAGTGCCAATCTTTATCCCTAGCAAAGAGGATTCCATTGAAAGACTCATGGAATTAGGGGCTGATTTTGCCGATGACGCCATGATTGAAAATATTGTTTGTAATAATGAAATTTTTTTAATTTTGCAGAAAGCCATGGCAGAACTTAATCCGGAGGAACAAGAGTTAATTGAGGCTTTATATTATAAAAATTATACGGTAAGGCAGTTTGCCCGGGAAAAAAATATATCTCATGTGGCTGTGGTTAAAAAGCATAAAAAGCTTTTGGACAAGCTGAGAAAATTTTTTATTAAATCTGGTTACCAAAACACCCTTCTCAATGGCTAGTAAGTGAAGGGCTATAAAAGAGATTAGGGAAAGCCCTGATGAAGTTAAGAAAGGAGGTGTACTTTATGGCTATAGAAGCAATCCCAACTGGCAGCGAACTAGTTCTGGTTATGGATAACGGTACTGGTGCATCTGGGCAGCCTTTAAGCATTGCCCGCCGTTATTCCAATGTAAAGCCCTCAGCAGTTAATGATGATGTTTATGCTGTGGCTAATGTTCTTTCCGGTCTGCAGGATAGGACCATGATTATGGTTCAGCGCCGGGATACTGTGGAATTGGAAGAAGTTTAGTTTCCTTTCTTAGCGTAGGGTAAGAGCAGATTTTCGAGGAAAGGGGGTGTAAATTTGGCTACACAGCGTGTTTTGGAAATGGATTTCTCCACCGAACTGGGCCGGACTCAGCGCTTAAGAGTTCATAATGTAAAGGAAGATATCTCTGGTGCCGAGGTAGCAGCAGCTATGGACGAAATTGTTTCAAAGAATATATTTACCAGTAATAGCGGTGATTTTACCGGCAAAGTAGCAGCCCGGATAGTGGTAACTGATACCAGCGATTTAACCTTAGTTTAAGCGGAGGAAGTCAGCAGGCGGATATTGTCCGCCTGCTGGCCTATAAGGCCCTAGGTGAAATATTTAATGAGGAGGTTTAGATATATGGAAGAACTTCTGAATATGGTAGGTAATGTAGGCTTCCCCATTGCCGTAACTGCCTATCTATTAATTCGTATCGAAGCTAAGTTAAATGAGCTCACTGGTGCTATTTGCAGCCTGCGTGAAGCTATTAGGACTTTTGGTGTATAAGAATGGAGGTAAGAGATATGGAGATTAAAGTACCGAAGCTAATAACTCTGCAGAAGTTTGCCCAGTGGATAAGAGAATATACCAGCTGCGAACTCCGGGTAGATGGCTCCAGGCTAAAGGTAGTGGTTTTTGCAGATAATATTGCACCTGGCTATTGTGTTCCCCTGCATGCTGAAGCTAGCGGTGAAGAGGTAATGATCAGCGAAGTAGCAGGAGATTTCTATTCCCCGGATAAGGCCTGGCAAGCTCTGGAGTCAGACTCAGTCAATCTTTATCCCCCTACTCCCTTCCACCAGTGGGTAGCTGATCAATATCTCACTGCAGCAAAAGTAACCATAAAAAAGTTCTCCTTTTCTTCCGGTGCCTGATACCATAAACTTCAATAATTTAATGCCTCTGTTAAAAACAGGTGCTTTTTTATTCCTTTTTAGGCCACTTCCTTGGTTCTTTTGTTTATAGTACAGCATAGTTCTTTGTCTTTATTGGTGTATGGATTAAAATTGAAGTAATCTATGTCCCAAATCTATTGATGCCGGTTATTTCACTTTCTTAATCTGAAACTAAAATAACACAACTGGCGGTACTATATAAAAATAGACTCCTGCTGCCTGATACAACTTATCAAAGGGCTTGTTGCATTTTTATGAATAATATGTAGATAAGTAGCACTCGTAGCGGAGACTTTAGTCTCCGCGAAAACTAACCTTTACTGCGAATTAGAAGATTAATAATTAATATATATCAAGATAATTTTCCCTATGTAGCGGAAACTTAAGTTTCCGCTACGGAAAAGAATAATTATGCGAAACAAGGCGGGCATAGATGGAACCCTGCCCCTACGAAAATATCTATAACCAGCGTAGGGGACGGTTTCCATGCCGTCCCGTTCACAAAACAATAATCAGATGAATGTATGATTAATTATTCACTCATTTCAACACATCCAGGGTTTTTATAGTAGAACCATAGTATAGATCTTTACAGAAGTGGAGGAGATACCGCTGCGGCTTGATAATTTTGAAGAAAACATAGAGCCTATTATTCTGCAACGGGGATATGACTATTTTATTGAGGGCAGGGTAAGTCGGATAGAAGCACACGAGCATGGTATTGATGCTGAGGTGGAAGGAAGCGACGATTATATAGTTTCCCTTTTTCTTGAACCTAGTGGACATATTACCTATACAAATTGCAATTGCCCATATGATTGGGGACCGTTTTGCAAGCACCAAGTGGCAGTTTTCTATGCTTTGCGCGAGCTGAACGATAGAGGAGAGCTAATGAAGATACAAGGGAAGCGAAAGGAGTTGCAGGATAGTCTAAGTGTGCTTTTGGACCGATTGGATCTAGATGAGATGCGTGTTATCATCCTCAACATTGGTAAACAGTATCCGGAAATTGCTAAAGCGCTGCTCGCACAATATGCTGCTCTTGGGGATGAAATAGCGGCTTGCAAAAAACTGATGGATGAGTATATACGCAAAGCTAAACGCGATGGTTTTATTGAGCGGCGACAGACTGCCTACGCTGTCAAAGGTATAGTTATTGCCTTGGAAAAGGTAGAAGACATGCTGGATAGGGATGACTATACTTCGGCTATTGAGTTGGTTCTGACCGCTTTGCCGACAGCAGTGGATATACTTGGGTATTGTGATGATTCTGATGGTAATGTAGGCCGGGTAATTGAGGATAGTTTGGACACTCTGGATCAGGCGGTACGTTTAGGGACTGAATACCTGGAAGTCTCAGAGCAAAAACGTCTTATGATTTCTATAATAAAAGAAGCTACTAACAAGCGTTATGACGGCTGGGACGATTGGTGGTATGATCTCTTAAATATCTGCGTTTACTTTGCAGCTATTCCAGAGTTGCGCCGGGAATTGGAAAGACAGTTAATTATTCTCGAAGAAAGTCAGAAGGATGATGGAGATTGGTATGGTAAGACCTGGATTAATAATATACAATTTGCGATTATAAAGCGTTTTGATGACCCCAGCGGGTAGAAGAATTTATTACTGCCAATGTTTCCCATAGTGACTTCCTTGAAAGAGCCATCCAAATAGCTATTAAAAAGCAGGATTATAATAAGGTTCTGCATCTTGTTTTAGAAGGCGAGCAAATAGATAGAAGTTATGCAGGTTTGGTTCATAAATGGAAGAAATACCGTTACCGAAAGTGTACACTGGTGTTTACGGCTAAAGGGGGAACCAGGAATTGTCCTGGTGCATGTTGAAAATCAGGCTCAGCCACAAACAGATTTTGCTGAGCGCATGTTTATCTACTTCAGTCGGCTGTATCAGGAACATCGCTGTCGGATACTGCCTATTGCAGTATTCAGTTAATCTGAAAACCGGGAGGAACCCGATAGCTTTAAGTTAGAATTTCCATTTTTGAACGTACTCGATTTTCATTTTCAAAAGCTGGAACTTAAGAAACATAACTGGCGGAACTATATAAAAAGCAATAATCCAGTAGCCGCAGCATTGTTAAGCAAGATGAAGTATCAGGAAAAAGAAAGGGTACAGGTAAAGCTGGAATTTTTACGAATGCTGGTACGCATGGAACTTGATCCGGCTAGGATGACCCTTTTAACGGGTTTTTTTGAGACATACCTGCGTTTAAATAATATGGAGCAGAGAGAATTAGAGGAAGAGATGGGTAAAATGGATGAAAAGGAGGCTAGTAAAATGATAGAACTGACCACATCCTGGGAGGAAAAGGGAAGAGAAAAAGGCAGGATCGAAGGTAAAATCGAAGGGCAGGCAGAAATACTATTAAAACAATTGAAGAAGAAATTTAAGGATATCCCCGTAGAGATAGAAAACGAAGTCAGAGCATTATCCGCAGAAAAACTGGAGCAATTGGTTGAAGCTATATTTGACCTGAAAACGATTGACGATATCAAGGTTTTTTTAAATAGCTAGAAGAGCTAGTAGAATAATTATGCGAAACAAGGCGGGCAGGGATGGAACCCTACCCCTACGAAAATATTTATAAACCAGCGGGGACGGTTTCCATTTGAAATTACGATTGACGATGGACGTCAGCATTACTAGACAAGTGAAGTATTCCTGTACCAGGTTCGAGAACCTCATTAATTATTACACCTGTTAAATACAGGTATTTTTTTGCCTGTTTTTATTTATCTTTGCTAACTAGGCAGGGTTTATTTCTGGGTCAGGTACCAGAAAATAATTTATACTAAATTTATATATATTTTTCATAATTGGGGGGTTGCGAAAAAAGTGCTGTCTATAAATTTGGAAGAATGTAATAAATGCGGTATTTGTTCAGCAGTATGCCCGGCATGCATTATAAATACAGATAATGGTTGGCCAGAGCTGCAAACTGATAAAGAGTCTTTGTGCATCCGTTGCGGCCAATGCTTTGTCCATTGTCCTCAAGGCTCCATAAATATTGACTTTTCCAATGCCAGAGAGTTCAGTGGTGCTATTGGTGAGCCCCTAACCCTGGAACAAATAGGTTATTATATTGCTAACAGACGATCGGTGAGGTGTTTTAAAAAGGAGCAAGTGCCCCGGGAAACTATAGAAAAGCTCCTTGACATTGTTCGCTATGCACCAACCGCCAAAAATGCTCAAAATGTTAAATGGGTAATCGTAAGCAGTAAGGATAAACTAAATGAAATTCTGGATCTTACTGCCAGGTACCTGGAAGATCGCGCGGCGAAATCTTATGATCCGCTGGAAATCGAATATCTTTCTTACTTGCTTAGTGAACGGAAAAAGGGCAGGGATTTAATTCTATGGGATGCGCCTCATCTGGCTCTAGCCTATGAACGCAATAGAGGCATAAAGTCTATAAATGGAGTTATTGCGGCTACCTGCTTTATGATGGCAGCACCTGCTATTGGGCTGGGAACCTGCTGGGCTGGATACTTGCAAATGGCAACGTCAAGCACTAGCCAGTTTAACGAGGTTTTGCAGATCCCTGAAGGAAACTTAATCACAGGAGCACTAATGTTTGGCTATCCCCAGTACAAGACCTATAGAATACCTCAGCGAAAAGCCGCCCGAGTCTTATGGCTATAGTTTGGGTGTATCTGACCGTTTCTATATATTGAACCACGAAAGGGGAACATAAAAATTTTTTCTAAGGGGCAGGGAAAATATACATTTTAGCGAATATTATCTATTTATGTGTAATATTATCTAATTGTGTGTATTTTATTTGCAAAATAAAAAATTTAAAAGGTTAGAGGTATGAAATGGAACAGATTAAAGAACAGTGTAATTATAACTATGAATATGATGAGATTGACCTGCGGGATATAATTAAAACTCTGGGCAAATGGAAAAAAACTATAATTAGTGTAACCCTGATCTGTACTCTATTAAGTGGCATAGTAAGTTTCTTTTTTATAGATCCGGTTTACCAGGCTACTACCTTGGTAGCACCGGCATCCCTCTCCCGTTTGAGCGATCCTAGTAACATTGCTTACATAGTAACTGATGAAAACTATATGAGTGTTACGGATAGCAAAAAAATGTCTGACAATGTTGATAATATTATTAAACTTACCCAGGTAGATGTCAGTCGTTACCCGGTAATTCTGACCAGCAACGAAATCCTACAGAGTACTATAAAGGAACTAGGGTTAGACCTAACCCCTGCCCAGCTTAAGGGGCAAATTAAGGTTGAATCCCTAAAGGAAATGAGTGACGTAAGTCAGGTAATGGTGACTGATACTGACCCAGAACTTGCCGCCTTAATAGCTAACACCCTGGTTAATAAAACTGCCAGCTATTTAAATGAGTTAAATAGCAAAAAGATGGAAGACCTTGCCCGAAATCTAGAGACTCAGCAGGCTGTAGCTCAAGATAATCTCGACGAAGCTTTTGCTAATTTGAAAAGATATCAGGCAGGCAATAAAAGCCCAGATTGGGTGCAAAACGAGATCGAATTAAATAAACTGCAAAATGAAGTAGATCGTTGGGAAGACATAGTAAAAGCATTAAGTTCTAAAATTCTGGAACTTAAAGTCTTGCAATCATTTGATTCGGTGGAAAATAAAGTAGTAGTTTTATCTCCTGCTGTAGTACCAGAAACCCCGGTTAAACCTAATAAGATGTTGAATATTGCAATTGCTGCTGTACTTGGCCTGATGGTCTCTGTATTTGGTGCTTTCCTAATGGAATATCTGAGGGAAGACAAATAAATATGGCATATTATCTTCACCTTTTTCCGTAGCAGAGACTTAAGTCTCCGCTACCACTTTAAACTCCAATATCACATATTATCCGTAGCGGAAACTTAAGTTTCCGCTACATTGGGAATAATGCTACATGGAGAAGGAAACTTAGTTTTCGCTACATTATAGCTTACTATTTTTAATATACCTCCACGAATCTATACACATCTCCAATAAACCACGTCTGGCTTCCCAGCCGAGTTCTTTTTTGGCCTTAGTGGGGTCAGCGTAGCATTCTGCTATATCTCCTGCTCGCCGGGGAGCTATTTTGTAATTTACCTTTTGCCCGGTTGCTTGTTCAAAAGCTTTAATCACTTCCAGAACACTGTAGCCTTTTCCTGTTCCCAGATTATATGCTTCTACCCCATTTGCAGCCATGACTTTTTCCAATGCTTTAATATGCCCCAGGCTCAGATCAACCACATGTATATAGTCTCTTACCCCGGTGCCATCTTTGGTGGGATAGTCATTCCCAAACACATTTAGAACTTCCAATTGGCCGGCAGCTACTCTGGTAATATAGGGCATAAGGTTATTGGGGATGCCTTTGGGATCTTCTCCTATAAGGCTGCTTTTATGGGCTCCGATAGGGTTGAAATAACGCAGGAGAGCGATACTCCACTCTGGGTCCGCAATATGTATATCTCTTAAAATGTTTTCAATCATCAGTTTAGTTGACCCATAAGGATTTGTCGTTGATAAGGGGAAATCCTCTGTAATGGGGACACTGGCTGGATTACCGTAAACCGTAGCTGATGAGCTAAAAACTAAGCGTTTTACATTATATTTGGCCATGGTTTGGAAAAGGATTATACTACCGCTTACATTGTTATGATAATAAAGTAATGGTTGGTCGACCGATTCCCCCACGGCTTTCAGTCCAGCAAAATGGACTACTGCCTTAATACTGTTTTCAGCGAATACCTGCTCCATGGCCACGCGGTCTAAGAGATCAGCTTGATAAAATTTAAAATCTTTATTAGTTATTTGTTTGATGCGCGGGATAACATCAGGTTGGGAATTAATAAAATTATCAAAAACGATAATATCATAACCTGCATTTAAGAGTTCTACACAGGTATGACTGCCAATATAGCCGGCTCCACCGCTAACGAGAATGGCCATAGTATCCTCCTTTTTCTTATGGTGCCTGACACCAATTTATCGACTTATTTTTGTGAGTTGTATAGCTCCAAAGTTTTTACACTTTCATAAGTAAGGTCAATTAGATGGACACAGCCTTGCCCGGCGCCCAGGGTAATGGCAATTTCCTTTTTAGTTTTACCTGGTAGTGATTGGCCCAGTATGTTTTTCATGTGCATAGTTGCTTCCCGGCATAAAGCGTCCGGTCCTCTAAGTAATTGGCCTTGGGCTGAGATAATTTTCATCTCATTATTTAGCTTCAAAGTGGTATTAACCTGATGAAATGAATCTATTAAGCTTCCGTATAGTAAGTAGGAATCCTCATCCTGTATTAAGTATTGGCTTTGGCAGCGGTCAAAGAGATTAGTCTTCCTGTCCATTGTACCTATATAATCTTTCCAAGAATTATGGGCTCGCTCCAGGTTACTATAATAATTGCAGGATCCAGCGAAGAACTTTTCCCAAGCTTCACTGTATTGACTGGCATTGTCATAACCCCTTTCTTTAAAAAGAAAGGTTTCCGCTTGGACTATTCCTGTAACTGAATGATTAAACAAGGCCCGTTCGCTTTCGTTACTAACCTCGTTTAGGGCTTCTCTTAGCTTAGGACCACTACCCAAGTAAGCTTCTATTCCGTTTAGATTCTTTATATATTGCCGGCTTTCTGAGCTTCCCCCGGGGCGTCCCAGGCGCTCTAACCAGGCCTCCTCAATTTTAAAGCTATTGACCTGGACCTTTAATACGGCCGCCTTTTCCTCCCAATTGTCCATGTAAGTGGTTTTGGCTATTATAAATTGTTCACTTTCCCGCACTACATTAGTATGCCAGAAACGCTGTAATAGAATAGTCATCTGTAATCACTCCTATATTAATTCACTACAAGTATACATGAAAATAACAATGCTTAAACGGGATTTATTGGATATGTGCCGGGATGCCTGGCGATTTGAAAAAAGCTATGGTGCCTGACACCATAAGCTTGTCAGGCACCATTTTCGTTAACTTATCGCTGTCCTTTAGGCGTTCCTTCTTTGACGTCTAATTATCACCATTGCTGCTAATATAACTATTATAATAGCAGTTGTCCCGGTATTCATTATCAACCAGGCCAGGGCGATTACCGGCAGCAGAAGTATTTTTACAAATAGCTTTAAGACATCATTTCCGGCAATGACTTGGGCAATGGCGGGGGAATGGGTATAGTACATTTTTACAAAAGCTTTTCCCGGTGCATTAGTAAGTAGATAAAGATCTCGGAATTGTCTTAAGAGCTTTACTGCCGGGGTCAGTTTGGAGCCAAAAGCGGCGGTAGCTATAAAGCACTCGTCAATTGGTTCTTCTGGTTCGGAGTCGGGCTGTCCGGTCAAGGCGACGGTATGTGCTGAGCCGGCGGCTACTGCTTTCCAAATATTCTCGCTGGCAATCCGGATGGGATCATTTTTATACTCGGTGGTTCCATCTCCCAGTTGGCCATATTCATTAAGACCCCAGCCCCAGAGGCTGCCGTCGGATTTTAAGGCGATGGTATACTTATCTCCTATGGCTACTGTTATCCAATTACTGTCGCTACCGATCTGCGTCGGAGTGTTGATGGTTTCCCCCCCGGTATCACCCCAAATCCATAAGCTACCACCAAATTTTACCGCCATCGATTGCGTATAGTTGGCAAATACTTTAGCCCAATCAGTGTCGCTACCGATTTGTGTCGGGGTTATTCTGCCTTCCTCAGTGCCGTTACCTAACTGGCCACTCCAGTTATTTCCCCAGGCCCAGAGGCTGCCATCTGCTTTCAAGGCCAGGGTATGACTGCTTCCAGCCGCAACCGCTCTCCAGTCATTGTCACTGCCAATCCGTGTCGGTTCTACTTTGTTTTCAAAGGTGCCATCACCCAGCTGACCATTATCATTAAGGCCCCAGGCCCAAAGGCTACCATCTTTTCTTATGGCTATACTGTGGGTTTCTCCAGCTGCTATGGCCATCCAGTCACTGTAGCTGCTGATTTGAGTGGGCCTATCTTTGTAATCAAAAGTACCGTCTCCTAATTGACCGGTCCAGTTTCCTCCCCAGGCCCAGAGGGTCCCGTCCGTCTTTAGAGCCAGGTTATGGTCGAATCCAGCCGCAATTGCGGTCCAGTCATTATCACTGCCAATTTGCACTGGAGCGGTTTGGCTGAGATTGCTGATGCTGTCGTATCCCCACATCCATAGGGTGCCATCTTCTTTAAGGGCTAGAGTCCGGGCATTTGCTGCCGCTAAAGCCTTCCAGTTGTTTTCTGGGCTAATCCTAATAGGATTTATCCGTTTTTCGGTGGTCCCATCACCCAACTGTCCACCCCAATTGGCGCCCCAGGCCCATAGTTCATTTTCTCCGCTGCCGGTGTCGATTTCAAATTCCAGGTGCTCATATAGGGTCACTTTTTTGGTATCCTTGCTGTATTGCATTGGTATTACACTTAAAACCAACTTTAAATGGTCATCTTCCTCGTAGGTTTCCCACCAATAAATGGTCTCGGGGTAGGTGTCCGGCAGTACATAAGTACCCGCCACCGGACCTTTGGATTTATTAACGGGTATGGCAACTTCCAAGTCAACTGTGCCGGGATATTCTGAAGTTGTATAGTTGGATAAGTTTATCTGGCTGACAAATGTATCAAGCGGAAGTTCAATCTCCTTTACAATCAGAGGCATGACGGGGGCAAAGGCTTCCAGATTATAGCTCCCCTCATTTACGCTAAACCTCTTGCTGCCATCTTCCAAATCAGATACCTCAAAGCTGGGGTCGATAATTATTTTCTCCAGCTTGGACGATGGCGCCGCCAATAGTTTATTATTTTCGGAGGAATTTAGTGTATTAAAGAAACCTAACCCATGATTAATGGGCTGGGTAGGCAATCCATAGTAAACGGTTCCGTAAGCCGCATAGGTATTAAAATAATCCTTAAATAAAGGCTGAATCCTCTGCCAGTATTCCTGGTAGGCTTTTTTATGCGCTTCTCCTACTGTGCTAACGCTGGGGTCGAGCAGATTGTCCAAAAATCTTTGCAACAAGAGATCGTGGTAAGCAACATATTGATTATAGCCTATCCCATAGGTGCTGGGTGCTATGTAGGAAATCTCCTTAGCCAGCATGCTTCTTACCAGACTTTTGTAGTAATAATCATAATTTCCCACCGGCGAATCATGGGCAATGGAATAGCCGGAATGACATCCGGTACTGATCATTACATGACCAGGCGATTTTACCATACCGTCAAGATCCTGACTGGTCAGAGGATTGTTTTCCTTAGGATAGGTGCCGGCTGTCATATGGTCGCAGTGAGTCCACAGCATATTTAAATATACCTTTTGCAATGCAGTAGTTACATCTGTTGCCGTCCATCCGCTAGGGCAGTTGGTGGGATCATAAAGGTAAACTTTATCCATAGCAAAGTTCGGGCTGTCGGCAATATTACCCTGGGAGGAGAAGTATTTTGTCAAGACTGGCATCAAGGTAACCTGAACCTGAACTGGCCAATCCACAGTATCGGTATCCAATTGGAATATGGCGGCATTGTGCAAGGAAATAGGAGTGCAGTAAGCGTTAATAATTTCTATTAACTGGGTTGGCTTATCGGCAAAGACCCGTCCTACGGCCGCATTCAGTCTAGGCTGCTTGATATTGTCGGGATCAACGTTGTCATAACTTCCATAAGGGACATCCGTCATGATCATTCCCCTATCGGAGTCAACAATGGTGGGGTTTTTTCCGCCCCCGGACATATCATCATAATATTCTTCTTCCCAACATCTGCCATCACCATCTATGTTAAGGGTGGGATCACTGCGGCGGAAAAAGGGTACCACCTGATCATCCCCGATGATAGCTAT
>Ga0134092_1002250_pt1 | contig 15091 bp, 15 predicted proteins | sample 3_6taG_FD_94454 | JGI IMG/M metagenome (GOLD analysis project Ga0134092, IMG submission 94454) | Switchgrass degrading microbial communities from high solid loading bioreactors in New Hampshire, USA - 3_6_20_6_A3 metaG | ecosystem: Engineered > Bioreactor > Semi-continuous > Anaerobic >... | reverse complement strand
GTTATAAAATTTTAACACTTACTTAACTACTTTAACATATTAGTTTGATAATACATTATATTGCCATAACAATTGGTAGTAATGTAATCTTATAATATTTTTTTATGAATTTCTACATTTTTTCTATTTTTTAGACTTTTTTTATACAATTTTTCGACTAAAAATCCCCTAGACTCATGGTCTAGGGGATTTTATCATTATGCTGATCTGAGAAATATTTTCTACTGCATCATTAATTCTTCTGGCAAAACTTTCCATACTTTCTTTTGATTCCAGTATGGATTCTGCTTGTTGATTGGCGAAACCGGAGACTTCCGTCAGTGTGCCTGAGATTTGTTCTGAAGATGCAGTAACTTCCTCTAAAGCACCGGATAACTCCTCACCGGTTGTGACAACTTTTTCGGCTACATTAAATGTTCCGGGATATAACATCTCCTAAACTTTCGATCATTTTATTAAAGGAATTACCCAGCTGAGCAATTTCATCCTTACTGTCCACATTTACCGTATCTGTTAAATCCCCTTCAGAAACTTTCTGGGTTATTACCATTATTTTTTTAATGGAACTTAAAATTTTATCGATTAAAAAAACATAATTAAGGCAATTAACAGATAGATGACTAAGATTATGCCTGTGATTCTAATTGTCACATTATTAATATTACTTAAAGTTTCCGTTCTGCCATTTACTAATTTAAAATATCCAATTACTTCGTCCCTTTTTGCCTTTAAATTTACAGAAGTAACTCTGTATTAATGTTTCCGATAAAGCAAACTACTGCCTTAAACCATTTATTTAACTCTAATTTACCTTGTTTTCTATACATTTATTGTATGAATCAGTATCACTGTTCGCTGGATCTCGAAAAAGGCAAAAAAAATAGTTAAAATGTAAAAAGAGCCTATCAATTAGGCTCTTTAAAAATTCTAAAGATATAATCTATTTTATAAATATTTTGCCAATAATTTTTTCTAATGAATGCCACATTTTTAATCCATGACTTCTAAAAGATTAACCATTTCAATAGCGGTCATTGCAGCATCCCAACCTCTGTTACCGGCTTTTGTACCGGCTCGTTCAATGGCCTGTTCTATTGTATCGGCGGTAATAATTCCGAAAATAGTAGGGACACCGGAATCCAAAGACACTTTGGCTATCCCTTTGGTCACTTCAGCGGCCACATAATCAAAATGAGGTGTAGCCCCTCTGATCACTGCACCTAAGCAAATAACCGCATCATATTTACCGCTATTCGCCATCCGTTGAGCAACTAAGGGTATTTCAAAGGCACCCGGTACCCAAGCAATCTTGATATTTTCCTCTTCGGCCCCATGCCGTTTCAAGGCATCCATTGCTCCTGAAAGGAGTTTACTGGTAATAAACTCATTAAACCTGCCCACCACAAGACCGAATTTATAACCTTCAGCAATTAACTTTCCTTCATATACTCTACTATTATTCATTATAAACCCTCCTCTTATATATTACTCAAAATTTAATTATCCAAGGAAAGCAGATGATCCAACTTGGTTTTTTTGGTTAACAGATAAAATTTATTGGTTTCACAGGGGTTTATTTCTAAAGGTACACGTTCCGTAACCTTAAGGCCATAACCCTCTAGCCCCGCTATTTTACGCGGGTTATTAGTCATGAGCCTAAGGTTTTTTACGCCCAGTTCCACCAAAATCTGAGCCCCTATCCCATAATCCCGAAGATCCGCCGGAAATCCCAAAAGTTCATTAGCTTCAACCGTATCTTTCCCCAGGTCCTGTAAATGATAAGCCTTAATCTTATTGCCCAGCCCTATTCCCCGACCTTCCTGACGCATGTAAAGAAGCACACCGCGGCCTTCGTTACTAATCATTTTCAGGGCCTGAGCTAATTGGGCCCCACAATCACACCGCATGGAACCGAAAACATCTCCCGTTAAACATTCGGAATGAACCCTCACCAGTACAGGCTCTTCAGTATTAACATCACCTTTAACCAAAGCGATATGTTCTTTTCTGTCCAATTTGTTTTTAAAAGCCATAATGGTGAATTCTCCGTATTTAGTAGGAAGCTTTGCCTCATCAATTTTTTCGATCAGTCTTTCCGTTCGCCGCCGATAGTTTATAAGATCCGCAATAGTAATAATCTTCAGTCTATGCTTCTTGGCAAACTCCATTAACTCCGGCAATCTGGCCATGGTGCCGTCCTCATTCATGATTTCACAACATACCCCCGCCGGATACAAGCCTGCCAAGCGAGCCAGGTCAACGGTGGCCTCCGTATGGCCCGCCCTGCGCAGGACCCCTCCTTCTTTAGCCCGTAAAGGAAAAACATGTCCCGGTCTTGCCAAATCTTCCGGTTTAGTATCGGGGTCAATCAAGGTCTTGATGGTTATCGCCCGTTCATGGGCTGAAATGCCGGTGGTTGTCTTACCCTTTGCATCAACGGAAACGGTAAAAGCCGTTTCATGGGAATCGGTGTTTTTAGTAACCATTGCCGGTAAATCAAGTTCATCACACCGTTCACCGGTCAAAGGGGTACAAATAAGACCCCGCCCATATTTGGCCATAAAATTAATGGCTTCCGCCGTTACTTTCTCCGCAGCCATGATTAAATCTCCCTCATTTTCCCGGTCTTCATCATCCACGACAATTATCATTTTACCTTCTCTTATGTCCTCAATGGCCTCCTCAATGGTATTAAAGCGCATATATCCTGTCTCCTTTCATAATGACAATTAAAGAAATCCGTGCTCCGCAAGAAACTCCAGGTCCAGCCCCCGCGAAGACTTGGAACCGTTTTCTTTGAAGCTCAAAAGTTTTTCAACATATTTCCCGATAATATCTGCTTCCAGGTTCACTTTATCGCCGGGCTTTTTATAACCCAAGGTAGTCACAGCGGCAGTGTGGGGTATTAGGGATACCTGAAATGTGTCTTGGGAAAAATCTACTACCGTCAGACTGATCCCATCTACAGCAATAGAACCCTTTTTAACTACATACTTCATTACTTCAGGCGGTGCCTGAATATCTGTTACCACAGCTATATCTTCCTTCTCTTGCCCTACAATAACCCCTACTCCGTCAATATGACCTGTGACAATATGCCCCCCGAACCTGCCTCCTGCCTTTAAGGCCCGCTCTAAATTCACCCGGTCACCTGGTTTTAATTCCTTAAGGGTTGTCAAGCGCAGGGTTTCAGCCATAACATCCACTTCAAAAAACCTGTCCTTGTAATCAACTACCGTAAGACATACCCCATTAACCGCCACACTGTCCCCCAGGTTTAAATCACCCGGCACTACCTTCCCTTCAATTGTAAGAACAGCAGATTCCATACCCCGTCTAATGTTTTTAACTACACCCATTTCCTCTACGATTCCGGTAAACATACATTCACCTCACATAACCTTCGATAAAAAAATCGCCCCCAACACTCCCGAAGGTAAGATGGGAAAGCTTAATTGCCTGATCAACCCTTTCTCTTCCTAACCCTCCTACAGGTCCCGGAGCCGTCCTGCCGCCCACTATTTTCGGGGAAATAAAAGTCAGCATTTTATCTACCAGCCCTGCTTCTAAAAAGGATGCCGCTACTTCAGCGCCTCCTTCAACCAGTACACCGGTGATTTCCATTTCCCCTAATTTCACCATTAGATCTTTAAGGGAAACCCTTCCCTGTTCATCGGCAGGTACCTGAATAACCCTTGCTTTAGTAGCCCGTAAGCTCTCAACCCTGTCATAAGGGGCCCGATCTGTAACCACAATATATGTAGGCGCTGCAGAGTCCTGAATTATTACCTGGGCTTCAACCGGCGTCCTGGCCCTGCTGTCAAGAATAATCCTAATGGGGTCACGGCCTGCGAGAATGCGGCAAGTAAGTGACGGGTTATCTTTGAAAACGGTATTCACACCTACTAAAACAGCATCATAATAATTTCTTAAATAATGAACCTTTTCCCTGGCAGCTTCACCGGTAATCCATTTGGAATGACCTGTCCTGGAAGCTATTTTCCCATCAAGGGTCATAGCCATTTTCAGCAAGACAAAAGGGGTCTTAGTAGTAATATATTTTATAAAAATTTCATTTAACTTTTTGGCCTCTTCTTCCAAAAGCCCTACCTTAACCTCTATCCCCGCTTCCGCCAGTTTTTTTATGCCTCGACCGCCGACTAAAGGATTAGGGTCTTCCATAGCCACAAAAACCCTGGAAATACCGGCATTTATTATCGCATCCGTGCAGGGAGGTGTCCTGCCGAAATGGGAACAGGGTTCCAGGTTTACATACATGGTGGCTCCCTTCGCTTTTTCTCCCGCTTCGCGTAAAGCATGTATTTCAGCATGGAAAGTACCTGCTTTTAAATGATAACCCTTACCAACAATCTGACCGTCTTTTACAATAACAGCCCCAACCATCGGGTTAGGACTCGTCCTCCCCCTGGCTTTTTCCGCAAGCTCTAAAGCTAATCTCATATAGTTTTCGTCCATGGCCTACTCCTTTCCCTTTAAAAAAAACATGCCCTGAAGCATACAAATACTTCAGGGCACGCCAAAAAATAGTCCAAAATTAACCTTCTCCCATCCAGACTTTAACTGTCGGCTCCGGAATCTCACCGGATCTGCCCATTGGGCTCGCGGGCTTATCGATAACGAATCACCGCCGGTAAGGAATTTCACCTATCCCTGAAGGTTTACCGTATTTATTTTCATACAATTATATTAACTTTAGTTAATTGTGTCAAGATCGGTGCTGATTTAGACGGAAATCCGGTTAGGGGATTAAGGCAAAACATATGTCACCGGGTATCCACCATTATCATATAGGCTTAATGAAAAAAGAGATGCTTATTTTTTTATTCAGCATTTCTTTTCTTATTTTAAAATTTCTATATTTGTCTCAATAACTTCCGGAGACCCCGGAATAGGAATTCACCATTACGCTGGGAATGTGAGCATCAACATAGGGAGGAATAGCCAAATAGCCCCATATCAACTGTTTCTACACCTTCTCCACATTTTGCTTGTAGATTAGGCCCTTTTTTTTTAAAAAACCCCATTTTCTACATAAAGATCTACCGGCTCATTACTTCCTCTTAAGCGCACATTTTTAAAAAGTTTTTCCATAGTATTGCATCCTGGTTAACAATTTTTTAACACTATATATTATGGCCAATGAAAAAAGAAATATTTACAAATTGTTTTTAAATATTGCAAATAATAATTATCGACAATTAAAATACAGCAAATTGTTAACCGGAGGAAATGATATAAATATGAAAAAAGAAAACGAAAAATTTCCTTGGTTGTTTTTATTGATAATGTCAAGTGTCACCTTTTTGGGTATATTATCAGAACTAGTGCCATCAGGAATACTCCCCCAAATGAGTGAGGGGCTTAAGGTATCCTATGCAGCTATAGGCTTACTGGTAAGCGTTTACGCTATTGCTTCGGCAGTTGGAACTATTCCTTTAATCACCTGGACCATTGAAATGAATAGAAAAAAGCTTTTAATGATCTTAATGCTTACCTTTGGTGTTTCAAATCTAATAATAGCTGTCTCCTCATCTTATTACCTTACGGCTCTTTGCAGACTGGCCGGAGGTGTAGCCGCCGGGGTTTTATGACCAATGGTTTCAGCTTATGCAATGCGTCTTGTTCCTCCAAATTTACACGGGAGGGCAATTGCCGTAACAATGTCCGGCAGTACATTTGGGCTGGGCATTGGTTTGCCTATAATGACGGCCATAGGCACTGAATTCGGATGGCGGATGGTATTTTGGGTCCTGTCTGCTGTTATTTTTGCCATAGCACTTTTAGGGCAGATTTATTTACCTTCCGTGGAAGGAGAAAAACGTACCAAAACAAATTCGCCATTTTTTATTATCCGCAATAAAGCGGTTGTAGTGTGCTTAATACTAACCTTGCTCACAATTATGGCCCATTATGGATTGTATACCTATATTGCACCCCTGGTTAATCATTTTAACTTTTATGGCGGCATAAAATTAGCCTCTACATTATTTGGTATCGGTACAATCATATCCGTAGTAATAGCGGCAAAAGTGATAGATACACACCTTGGTCCTTTAATAACTTTCATGTTGACTTTAGCTTTTGGAACAATGGTTTTATTTGTAATCTTTAAAGGAACAATTTTTATTTCGCACATCGCCTTTCTATTATGGGGTGTTTCTTTCGGAGCCCTTGTTACCATATTCCAAGCTGCGGTAACAAAACAGGTAGATACGGGAAAAGACGTTGCTACTTCTTTACAGTCCAGTACATTTAACTTCGGTATTGTTATCGGAAGTGCATTGGGTGGGTTAATTTTAGATAATTCTTCAGTATTTTATATTATATTCGGAACCATGGCCTTATTGGTTGTTCCGATAATACTGAGCTTTACCGAAAAAAGAATTTTTTCTTAATAAATACCAAATTTATAAACTTCGCAAAGAATACTTTCTCCTAAACATTCTTTATTCAATAATAAAGCTAACCTTAATTTCTGGTAGATCCTCCAGATAATTAAGGTTAGCTATTTTATTTTTTATCAAATTTTTATCAGAGGAAAGTATGACAAAATCATTGATTAACAAGGGCCTATTATTGCACCTGAGAAGGATTTTTTCTAAAATCTGCAGAATTATTACAAAAACTTTCAAGGAGCAGGAAGAAAATGGATAATGTTTTGTTCGCCTTTCTTTTGACACTTTTTGCCGGCCTCAGCACCGGTATAGGTAGTACCATTGCCCTCTTTGCTAAAAAAACCAATACCAAGTTTCTATCCATCAGCCTTGGGTTTTCCGGCGGGGTTATGCTTTATGTATCTATGATAGAAATTTTCTATAAAGCCAAAGATGCATTAACCGCCGAAATGGGCTTAAAAGCTGGCTACTGGCTAACGGTAGGATCCTTTTTCGTGGGTATTTTTCTCATTGCCATTATTGACAAAGTCATTCCCAGTACCCAAAATCCCCATGAAGTATGTAGAGTGGAGGATTTCGAAAAAGGGAAATGTGATCCCAGTCCCAATCTCTTCCGTACCGGTTTATTCACCGCCTTAGCTGTGGGGATCCACAACTTTCCCGAAGGGCTGGCTACTTTTATATCTGCCCTTCAGGAACCTTCGATAGCCATCCCTATTGCCGTGGCCATAGCTATCCACAATATCCCCGAAGGAATTGCCATCTCCGCTCCTATTTATTATGCCACCGGAGATAAAAGAAAGGCTTTCCTGTATTCCTTTTTATCGGGTTTTTCCGAACCGGTAGGGGCCCTTGTTGGCTATTTGATCTTAATGCCGTTCATAAATAATCTGGTGTTTGGGATAGTTTTCGCCGTTGTTGCAGGCATTATGGTTTTTATCTCCCTGGATGAACTTTTGCCTGCCGCCCGGGAATATGGGGAGCACCATCTTTCCATCTATGGATTAATAGCCGGTATGGGAGTAATGGCCTTAAGCTTATTGCTCTTTATCTAAAAATTAATTCAAAATAACAATTCTTTTTTCGGCTTTTGTCCTTTTTACATCAATAATCCTCTGGTTTTCCGAACCTCGGAATTTCAAAAGAAGATTTCTTTTATTCGCTTCATACCTACCGTCCACCAGTATGTCAGTTTTGTCAAGCAAAGCACCCCAGCCCCTGTGTCTTGACGAGTTCTCTAAGATGTATTCATAAGTGTAGCCGGTATAAGTCACTATATCTAAATTCAACTTCTTTACTTCCTGGGCAAGAACTGCAAAAGCCTCCGCCTGCTCAAAGGGTTCACCCCCGCTAAATGTGATCCCATCCAGCAGGGGATTTTTTTTAGCCAGCTCAAGTATTGAATCTACCGTAACCAATGTACCTCCATTAAAAGAGTGGGTTTCCGGGTTGTGGCAGCCAGGACATTTATGTTTACAGCCTTGGGCAAAAACCACCATTCTTATTCCCGGCCCATCCACTATTGATTCTTTGATAATCCCTGCAATCCTTATAATAGTTTTCATGATAATCCCCACTTACAAAAAGACATATGCTTTACTCTGTCACGTTCTTCAGCTCTTTTAGCATCATTAAATCTTTCAATTGTACCAACAAGGTATCCTGTAATACGTCTTATCCTTTCAAACTTTACCTCTCCTTCCTCCCGACCGCAGAAGGGACATTTATTGCCTATAATCCCTGTAAATCCACAGACAGGGTCTCTGTCTACCGGATGATTGACAGAACCGTAGCCTATACCGGCTTCTTTCATCGCTCTGATAATTTTCTCAAAGGCCTCAAGGTTTTGGGTCGGATCTCCATCCACCTCCACGTAAGTTATATGTCCGGCGTTAGTCAGTTCGTGATAAGGTGCTTCAATCCTTATCTTGTCAAAGACGCTCATTTCATAATATACCGGAATATGGAAACTGTTTGTATAATACTCTTTGTCAGTAATACCTTCAAGGGAACCAAATATCTTCCTGTCCATTTTGACAAATCTGCCGGCTAAACCTTCGGCGGGAGTTGCAATAAGGGTAAAGTTCAGATTGTATTTTTTACTGGCTTGGTCCATACGCTTTCGCATGTGCCTTACTATTTCCAGTCCAAGTTTCTGCGCTTCTTCAGATTCGCCATGATGCTTGCCAATTAAAGCCTTTAAACATTCTGCCAATCCGATAAAGCCTGTGGTAAGGGTTCCATGTTTTAACACCTCTCTAATCTCATCTTCCCAGCCAAGCTTGTCCGAATCGATCCATACTCCCTGCCCCATCAAAAACGGAAAATTTTTCACCTTCTTGCAGGCTTGTATCTCAAACCTCTCCAAAAGCTGTTCAATTACCAGGTCTATTTTTTTATCCAGTTCAGCAAAGAATTTATTGATGTCCTTATTGCTCCTTAAAGCAATCCTGGGCAGATTTATAGTGGTAAAACTCAAATTTCCTCTTCCGTAAACTATTTCTCGAGAAGAATCATACACATTGCCTATAACCCTTGTCCTGCAGCCCATGTAGGCTATCTCTGTTTCAGGACGGCCGGGCCTGTAGTATTTAAGGTTAAAAGGAGCATCCAGGAATGAGAAATTAGGAAACAGCCTTTTGGCGCTTACCCGGCAAGCCAGCTTGAACAGGTCATAGTTTGGATCACCTGGATTATAATTTACTCCTTCTTTAACTTTGAATATATGTACGGGGAAGATGGGCGTTTCTCCATTGCCTAGACCTGCTTCAGTGGCCAGAAGGATATTTTTAATAACCAGCCTGCCTTCGGGAGAGGTATCGGTGCCATAGTTTATGGAACTGAAAGGCACTTGTGCCCCTGCTCTGCTGTGCATTGTATTAAGATTGTGAATGAAAGCCTCCATAGCCTGATATGTATTCCTGTCCGTTTCCGCCCCTGCTTTTTCAACTGCAAATACCTGTGCCTTTTGGATGATATCAGCATCTGAAATAAATTCCCTAAGGTATTTTTTCTCCAGTTCCATATACTTTTCATTAGGAACCAGTGTTGGATAAGCTTTGTGCTCGTCTGCGATTTTTTTCGTAATAGTGTTAACCAGTGTTGTTATATCCTCTTTTCCGGACAATAATTCCAGTGCTTTGACCAGGTTCTGCCTGTACAGCCTTGCATATGTTTTGGCAACACCCAAAGCCATTCCATAATCGAAATTAGGTATGCTTTGTCCTCCATGCTGGTCATTCTGATTGGACTGAATAGCGATACAGGCCAAGGCAGAATAGCTGTGAATATCATTTGGTTCTCTAAGATGCCCGTGTCCTGTACTGAAACCATCCTTGAAAAGCTTAATTATATCGATTTGGCAACAGGTGGTGGTAAGAGTAAGAAAATCTAAATCATGAATGTGGATGTCGCCATCTTTATGAGCTTTGGCGTGTTCAGGCTTCAATATGAACATTTCGCAAAATTGCTTTGCTCCTTCGGAACCGTATTTGAGCATGGTTCCCATAGCCGTATCACCATCAATGTTGGCATTTTCCCGTTTCAAATCATTATCCTTGGATTCTTTGAAAGTTAATTCTTCGTATATCTTCATTAACCGAGTATTCATTTCCCTGACGCGTGTCCGCTCGGCCCGGTACAGGATGTATTCCTTGGCTGTTCGGGCATGTCCCTCTTCAATCAACACTCTTTCCACAACATCCTGAATTTCCTCAACACCGGGAACTTTTATATCCGGGTCTTTATGCAGCCGCTCCACTACTTTTTCAGCCAGAGCCATCGCTGTTTCATAATCTTCCTCACCTGCGGCCCTGGTTGCTTTGAATATGGCATTAGTTATTTTCTCGATATTGAAAGGTACTTCCCTTCCGTCTCTCTTTTTAATTTTTGTAATCATTCGAATCTGCACCCTCTTTTAAACTTAGATTTTATTAGCAATTAATAAAACCCCTCGACAAAGGTCAAGAGGTTACTTCCAATGGAATACTTGTACTGTACCCAAGTACTTTTCAAGTACCCTACACCCCTCTATCGCCCGTAGAGTTTATGGTGTAACATTACAGGCAGGTCTTCTGACTCTGGTTCAACGACACTTCACTCCCTTCCCGGAATTATTCCAGTGGATTTACCGTGAAATGCCTCACCATCACAGCGGCGGGACCGTTCAGGAATTTCACCTGATTCCCTTTTAGACTGTTATTAACAGTCACCTGTAACTACTATATGTAGTTATTTTGATGGTAACATACACAATATATTGTGTCAATACTTTTGTTAAACATGTCCTTAGGCTTCACGAAATCTATTTACCACACCGAAAGTTCATCACAATATCCGGCAATACCCATTTGCAGAAAAATAAAAAGGTGATGTTCAAAACTGAATTACACCCTTTTCAGCAGATAAAACAATAAAATCATTTATTTTGCAAATGATATACAATACAAAAACTAAAAGTGAAATAGACATAAGAGTTCATTTTTTATTTGCAAATTTACATTAAATATTATTTTAAAATATATTGGAGGCCTTTAATGAAGAATAAACTTGATTTAATATTAGGGATGTTATTTGCAATTGCTACTATAATATTAATCGTATTATTTCTCACCAATGATATGTTTTTTAATTGGGCATTTGCAAGACATCATAATATATTAAGCTGGTATATTAGACCCTTATTTATAATACCAATGGTTATCTTTGCTTACAAGAAAAGTTTTACCGGAATATTCGCTTCAATATTTGCTCTATTTACGAGCATGTTCTGGTTTCCTATTCCAGCTAAAAGTAACCCCCAAGTTTTAGAATTTTTAGCTTTTGAAATGGATTATCTTAAGGGCAAATGGACCGTTCCTAAAATAGTAATAAGCTTTGCAGTACCCTTATTTTTCTTTTTGCTTCTTATAGCAGCATGGAAAAGAAACTGGAAATTGCTTTTAAGTGTTATCATAGGAGCAGCTGTTTTAAAATTTATATGGAGTATTGTATTTAGCGGTGAAGCAGGCATGTCTATTCTAAAACCTGCACTATTTGGCTTGATTGTCTGTATCAGTGGACTAGGTTATTTTTTTATGAAACATAAGCGAACGGATAAAAATTAAGGAATTCGCAAAACCACTATCCACTTATATTCCTTTTATCTTGTTAACTTTGATCAGCATATCGCCACCAAAGCATAGTACCTACTATCCCAAAGATATTTGTTAACAAAATAATAAAAATACTAACTCCTTCAAGCATTACCTGACCATCTCCAACAATACCACTTGTGATGGCCGGAATTGACCATGGAAATAGATGTCCATAACCTGTTACCGCAACAATTTGTGCTAATACCAAAGTAAATATCATAAATCCCAGTGGAGATAGATACCCCCGTCCAACGCTTGCAAATAAAGCTACCAGCGGAGATAGCAGTATGGTAAGTATGGAACAAAAAGTAAAAACCGTAATACCTACTATCATTGTGTTAAATGACCACCCGGGAATATGAACTATCCTCCCAATGAGCAAACCTATAGCTAAAACATAAATTGAAAGAATTAAACACAATAAAACTGTTACGATAAATTTAGAAAATACAATAACATTTCGTGATATAGGCAAAGCTAGTAAATCATTTATCGTTCTATCCGAATATTCCCTCCCGAAAACCCAACTTGTAATGAAACCAAATACTATTAGCCCACCAATGGCAATTGCCTGTGCCAGAAGTTTAAAATAAGATGCCCAATCAGCTGTTCCGACAATATGAGCTTTTGTGGAAATTAAACCTAGATTCTGTGCTAAATCAGGATTTTTTAAAGCAAACATAAAAAACCCACCGGTAAATGGTACTAAAGTAAGTACAAGCATGCTTATTAAGGGCACTTTAGAACTGAAAAGTTTTTTTCCTTCTATAAGAACACAAGTCATTATTTTACTCATTTTTGTATTCCCTCAATTTCTTTAATTGTTCTTAAAAAGTACATTTCTAAATCTTCTTTCTTAATCATTAACAATGTTGGAGGATGACCTGAATTAACAAGTAAGGTAGCAATTTTATCCGGATTATTCACTGCATACTCATCCTCAATTTGTAATGGACTTTCATTCTGAGCATGTACTATATACCCTGCTTGGGATAGAATTGCTTTCATAGCGTTCTTATTTTTACCACCTATTATTAAAGATTTTTTTAGCTGGCTTTCGAGTTGCTTTGTATCTATATTCTTAATTAATTGGCCAGAGTGTATTATGGCTATATTTGTAGCAATTTTCGATATTTCTTCCAGCTTATGACTGGAGATAAATACTGTTACACCTGAGTTTTCTATTAAGTCCATCAACAGCGTACGAATTTCAACAATACCCGCCGGGTCCAATCCGTTTGTAGGTTCGTCCAGTATTAAAATTTTAGGCCTATGAATAATTGCTTTTGCTATGCCCAGCCTTTGTGCATTTCCTAAGGAAAGGTGCTTAGCTTTCATGGAGGAATAGTTTTCTAACTTTAGCTTTTTCATAACCCAACTAATACAACTTTCATCTTCTATTCCTCTTAGTAGACGAATAATATTCAGATTTTCCCTTACAGTTAAATCAGGATAAGAATATGGTGTTTCAACAATGTAGCCTACATCACGCCAAATATTTATGCTACTTTTACTTACTTTTTTACCTAGAATATAGCATTGCCCCGAGGTTGGAGTAATCATGCCTAACAACATTTTTATTGTTGTGGTTTTACCTGCCCCATTTAATCCCAGAAATCCGAAAATTTCTCCCTGTTTAATAGTTAAGTTCAAGTTGTCAACAGCATGAATTTTTTCATAGGTCTTGGTCAAATTGATTGTACAAATAGCTTCACTCAAATTCTAATCCTCCTCTAATATCTGAATAGCAAGACCTTTTAGCAAAAGTTTCAGCACTTCATCAAAATCCTTTTCTCCAACTTCGTCAATATATACCATACTTATGAAAATTGCTCTCAAAGAGGCGGTAACTATATCTATATTAATTTCATCTTTAATCTTAATATGGGAAAAAATTTTTTCCGCAAGCATATCATCTAATGAATGGTGACGGATAATAAGGTCCTTAGGAAGTTTCCTTCTTAGATATTCAAATTCATTGTTTTTAATTAAATTCATAAGAAACGATTGCCTTACTTTTTGGTATATCTCATAAAACAATTCCGTAAACTTATCGACTCCTATATCTTCTTCCCTTTTAATTTTGTTAATTAATTCATCAATAATTGATTTTTGATAATCTTCTAATACAGTGAAAAACAAGATTTCCTTTGAGTCATAAAACTTGTAAAATGAGCCCTTAGCAATACCTGTCATCTGAACTATTTGGTCAACAGTAGTCTTTCTTACCCCATATTTCAGCAGACAATCATACGCTACTTCTTTTAATTTTTTTTCTATAAATTCTTTTTCAGTATCGGTAAAAGCAGTTGCCATAATTCCCCACCTATCTCTATGACTATTTTCGTATTTTCAGTCATAGAATATCATTACTAATTTACTTTGTCAACAGAATCTATTTTTATCTTGTAATCAAAATTAAATAATTCATTTTTGGTTTATAAAAATAATCTGATTATATTTAAAATCCAGCAAGGGATTATGACTGGCAAAATAAATACCAAGCCGTAAATTTCTTTTCAGGCTTGGTAGTTGTTATCTATGGTCTTCTATTTTAAATTATAATCTTTTAATTGCATTAATTCTTGTTCAAGTGCAGCTAATTTTTTCTTATAAATATCCAAAACAAATTCTTGACTGGGTCTAAGATGTTTTGGTACTTGCTCCATTATCTTTTCACTATCCTCAATTAACTTTCTCTCTCTGGCTATTTCTTTTTCTATTTTCTTTATCTCATACATTAATTAACACCTTCCTTTGATCTATCGATGCTATTGTCTGCATCATTACAACTGTCCTCACAAACTTCACTTGGTGCTTCACAAGGTTCACAGGGTTTATCTATATTATTTATAATATTATTATCAATGCCTCTGTCTTCAATATTCTCCGGAATATTGCATACCAGTTTATTCTCCATCACAAGACTTCCTATAGAAGTTGTGCCAAGTAAAATTCCTATATCCCCATTGTAGGATATTTCATTATTTACAAACATTCCAAATTCGCCAAGATTATTTATACCTTCACGACGGTTACATTCTATATGGTTTTCTCCTGCAAAGTAATTGCTATATCCGTTAAATATATCTAATGTGCCCAGTTTAGTGCCTTTGATCGTATTCCCTATAGCCAAGGAATCCCTTCCTTCATTTATTAATATTCCTTGACCATTATCTATTAATAAATTGTCCAGTAATAAATTGTTGCTGCCATACACTTCAAATCCATTGTTTCTATTTCTTATGGCCGCATTGGAGATGAAGGCATTGTCACTATCCGGGGATAAGAAGGCTTCATAGCCATCACCATAACAATTTCTGGCTACATTCTCTATAACCCAGTTATTCGTGCTGCCTAAAATTAGTAATACTCCATCATAACAATTACAAATTTCATTTTTCCAAATTAGATTGCTGCTTGATGCAGATACTTCAATGCCATTATTTATCATGTAATTAATAGTATTATTAACGATTCTATTCCCTGCTCCGGATTCAATTAGTATACCGTTGGATCGATAATGTCTTATATTAATTC
>Ga0134092_1002249_pt1 | contig 15094 bp, 9 predicted proteins | sample 3_6taG_FD_94454 | JGI IMG/M metagenome (GOLD analysis project Ga0134092, IMG submission 94454) | Switchgrass degrading microbial communities from high solid loading bioreactors in New Hampshire, USA - 3_6_20_6_A3 metaG | ecosystem: Engineered > Bioreactor > Semi-continuous > Anaerobic > Digestate... | reverse complement strand
GTCGTTCTGATCGCTTGAGCAGCTTTCATTTTTACTGTTTGCGCTGGGATCTTTTTTTTCTGAATCATCCTTCGATGTCGTCCCGTTGTCAGTCACGGAGCCTGCATCGATTTCATTCGGATTTTCAGCATCGCATGCTTGTGCAGGATTTTGCCGTTCTTTTTCACTCATCTCTCCATATCATCCTTTGATCTATATTTCCCTTTCGGGATGCACAGGCTCGCCAGGCGCTGCAGGCGGTGAACAGCAGTATTCCCGTCCTTCTATCCGTCACCCGGATCCTGTCCCAGCAGCCTGTTTATTTCATCACTCAAAAGTGTCTGAATATATCTCATGGAAGAAATGACTTTCGGATATTCCATTCTTGTGGGACCTATAATCCCTATAGTGCCCGCCAGTGTATCGGCTACATTATAAGTGATCGTTATGACACTGCAATCCTGGAAACCCGTAAGATCATTTTCCGATCCGATCCTGACGGTAATGCCGTCCGGATTCACTGAACTGAACAAAGCCCTGGTCAGCGATGTCTTCTCATCGAGCATGTTCAAAAATTCCCTGGCCTTTGCCACATCCTTGAATTCAGGATGATGCAGGATGTTTGTGGTGCCTTCCACATATACTTCCTGATCGTACAACTGATCCAGACAGTCGGTAACACCTTCAAGTACAGGCTTCAGCATCTCTGCGGCCAGGCCCAGATCCCTGTCCAGACCGGTAAGCCTTCTGGCATCAGCCTTCTCCACGGCAAGGCCGCTCATTTGGTCGTTGAGTACGTTGGATATGCGCAAAAGCATATCAGGCATTATATGCTCTGATATCTTTATCAGGCTGTTCCTTATGATACCGGCATTGTTCACCACGATAACCAATGCCTTGCCTGTCTCGATCGGTACTACCTGTACAGTCTTTATCGTGCTGCTTTTAAGATGAGGCGTGACTGCCATGGATGTATATTTCGTAAAACGCGACAAGACGGCTGTAGCCTGCTTTATAAGCTGGCTGAGCTCGCTTATGCGTATTTCCATAGCTAACTTGATATTCTGTATCTCTTCGTGATTCAGGCAATGTACCGGCATGAGTTTGTCGACATACAATCTGTAGCCCTTGTCAGAAGGGACACGGCCAGCGGAAGTATGCGGTTGTGCAAGATAACCCATTTCCTCGAGGTCTGCCATCTCGTTTCTTATGGTGGCAGAACTCAGTCCCAGTTCATGCTTTCTGGCAATGGTCCTGGAACCGATCGGTTCGGCCGTATCGATATAGTCATCGATAATGGCCTGCAGAATCCTTTTTTTTCTATCATCCATTATCATCGCATACACCCCTGTACAAAGTAACCAACAGATTCCTGAATATTATACGGATTACACAGTAAGATTTCTTATTTGTTAGCACTCCAAGTCAACGAGTGCTAATCTACATTTAAAAATACCACCGTGAAATTTTTTTGTCAAGATTAATTTGCATCAAATAAACTCAATAAATACACTGTTTGCAATATCTGAACCAAGGCTTGTAAGCCGGTATTTTGACGTATGTTCTCCTTCATTTGCCATGTCGGCTGCAATAAGTCCTCTTTTCACCAGTTTGTCCAGCTTATCTCCGTATATTTCCTTCAGGTCCGCGCCAAAACGCTCCCTGAATTCTGCTGAACTTATGCCTTCGTTGAGTCTCAGTCCCAGGATCATGTATTCAGACATCGCTTCACTGAGGCCTATGACATCGAACTCCTGATGAAGGCCGCAATTTCCCGGAAATGTGCCGGCTGAACCGGTCCTGACTGCACCGGATGCGTCGGATACGCCATATACACCGCTTTGTCCGCATACTTCATCCGGGCCATTTATCAAATGAGCTGCAGGAGCGATATACTCACCCCTCCTGTATACATCGGCGACTGCTTTTATATACTCCTCTATACCGACAGCGTTACTGAACCTGACCGAATTCAGGTATGAATGTGCTCCGGCGCCAAATCCTGCATATTCCCGGGCTTTCCAGTATATCAGATTGTGCCTGCACTCATATCCCGGTACGGCAAAGTTCGATATCTCATATTGTCTGTAACCCTTTGCCGCCAATGCTTCAACAGCATAATGATACATCCTGCGGTCAAGTTCATCATCAGCAGGCTGCAGTGTTCCTGCAGCAAGCCTGTCACCTAACACCGTCCCTTCCTCGATTTTGAGGCTGTAGCAGGAAATGTGCTTTACCGGACTGAGTCCGGCCACTTCTTCAATAGTCTGTGCCCAGTCCTCAAAGGTTTGACCGGGCAGTCCGAAAATCAGATCGACATTTATATTTTCAAAGCCGGCTCTCACTGCTGCATCAAGGTTTTCAGCAAACTGATGCCTGTCATGGATCCTGCCTATGCTTTTCAGCAAATGATCCTGCCACGCCTGCAGTCCGATGCTGATCCGATTGATGCCGGCAGCTTTGTATGTTTTCAGCTTTTCGTAAGAAAGTGTGCCGGGATTGCTCTCCATACTCACCTCCGCATCCTTGTCCGGTTGCAGATGCCGCGAGCATGTTTCCATCAGATCACTGATATATCGGGGCTCAACCAGCGAAGGGGTCCCTCCTCCTATAAATATGGTGCGTGTCCTCCGGCCTCCCGTCACCGCTCCCCTAAGTTCGATTTCCTTATAAAGCGCATCAAAATAATCTCCGGCAAGAATATCCCTGCCGGAGTATGAATTGAAATCGCAATAATAGCATTTCGATTTACAAAAAGGTATATGGATGTATACACCGATACTGTTATCAATACTCATATCAACACCCTGGATGCGCATTTGCCTAGTCAAGCTTCAGCACACTCATGAACGCCTCCTGCGGCACTTCTACCGTACCTACCTGACGCATGCGCTTCTTGCCTTCCTTCTGCTTTTCCAGCAGCTTCTTCTTTCTGGTTATATCACCGCCGTAGCACTTGGCCAAAACGTCTTTTCTGTATGCCTTTACCGTTTCCCGGGCAATGATCTTGCCTCCGATGCATGCCTGTATCGGGATCTCAAACTGCTGCCTTGGTATCGATTCCTTCAGCTTCTCAGCGATCCTGCGGCCTCTGGCATATGCCTTCTCAGAGTGGACAATGAAGGACAAAGCATCGACAACATCGCCGTTCAGCAGTATATCCAGCTTCACCAGGTCAGACTGCTTATATCCAATAAGCTCATAGTCAAAGGATGCATAACCTTTTGTCCTGGACTTCAGAGCGTCGAAAAAGTCATATATTATTTCATTGAGGGGCAGCTCATAGGTTAATATGACCCTGTTGCTGTCAAGATATGACATATCCTTATACACGCCCCTGCGTTCCTGTGAGAGCTCCATTATGCTTCCCACATACTCTTCAGGCGTCATAATGGTTGCCTTTACTATGGGCTCCTCCATTTTTTCAATGTTTGCAACAGGCGGCATGTTCGTAGGATTGTCAATATTCAATACCTGCCCGTCTCTCAGGGTTATCCTGTAAATAACACTGGGTGCTGTCGTGACCAGATCCAGATCATACTCCCTTTCAAGGCGCTCCTGTATAACTTCCATATGCAGCAGGCCAAGGAAGCCGCATCTGAAGCCGAACCCCAATGCAACCGATGTTTCGGGTTCAAATGTCAGTGCCGCATCATTGAGCTGGAGTTTTTCAAGAGCGTCCCTCAAATCATTGTACTTGGCTCCGTCAGCGGGATAAATGCCGCAGAACACCATGGACTGTACCTTTTTATAGCCAGGCAGGGGTTCTGATGCCGGTCTGTCTGCCAGCGTTACGGTATCGCCTATCCTGGTGTCCCTGACGTTTTTGATGCTGGCTGCAATATAGCCTACCTCACCAGCTGTCAGCCCGTCACATGGTGCGTATTGTCCGGGCCTGAAATATCCTACCTCAGTGACGGTGAATTCCTTCTTCGTATACATCATCCGGATCGTATCACCCGGTCTTACCGTCCCTTCTTTTATACGGACATGTACTATGACCCCCTTATAAGCATCATAAAAGGAGTCGAAAATCAACGCTCTTAGAGGTTCATCCGCACTGCCCTTTGGCGGCGGGACCTGTTTTATGATCTGTTCGAGGACAGCTTCAACATTCAGGCCGTTCTTTGCTGATATTTCGGGTGCTTCACTGCAGTCAAGCCCGATAACATCTTCGATTTCCTTTTTTACATGCTCAGGCTGTGCACTGGGAAGATCTATCTTATTGATCACAGGAAGTATCTCGAGGTCATGTTCCAACGCCAGATAAACATTTGCCAGAGTCTGGGCCTCGATACCCTGCGATGCATCAACAACCAGCACTGCCCCTTCACAGGCGGCCAGGCTTCTTGATACCTCGTAATTGAAGTCCACATGACCGGGAGTATCGATGAGATTCAGAATGTACTCCTCCCCGTCCGATGCCTTATAAACCATCCTTACGGCCTGGGCCTTAATCGTGATGCCGCGTTCCCGCTCGATATCCATATTGTCGAGCACCTGTTCCTGCATCTCACGCTCAGTCAGGACACCTGTCATTTGAATCAGGCGGTCCGCCAGCGTTGATTTGCCGTGATCTATATGAGCGATTATGCAAAAATTCCGTATATTTTCCTGTCTGCTTGACGACATCCATTCTTCCCCTTCGTTTTTAAGTTTTTTCTCAATAAATGCAAAACAATTATAACATCAGGTTCGAATAAAATAAAGGCATGATTTACTGCTTCATCATGCCTCATTTTACTGCACCTGCAGGCGTATTACGTTTTATTTCAGACCTAATCTCTTCTCTGCAGCTTCCACCGTCTGGTAAATCAGCCGGTTGATGGTCATCGGTCCGACTCCTCCCGGTACCGGTGTATATGCCGAACATTTGGCGATGGCGTTTTCAAGGTCTATATCACCCACATTTCCGGGGTTATATCCTGCATCCACCAGGACACAGCCTTCCTTTAACCAGTCAGCCTTTACGAACCTTGGTTTGCCGACTGCTGCCACAACTATATCAGCCCTTTTTACTATATTGGGCAGATCTTTTGTTTTGGAGTGGCATATGGTAACTGTTGCGTTTTCATTGAGCAGCATCATTGCCACAGGCTTTCCGAGTATAGGGCTTCTTCCTATGACTACCGCCTCTTTGCCTTCTATCGGTATATTGTAATGCTTCAAAATAGTCATGATGGAGTAAGGAGTTGCGCATTTGAATGAGTCAAGCTGCATTGTCATTCGTCCAAAGGTGTTTGTGTTAACTCCGTCCACATCTTTTGATATGTCGATTGTGTTGAAGCATGCCATTTCATCGATATGTGCCGGAACAGGATGCTGCAGCAGTATGCCGTGAACATTTTCATCCCTGTTGAGCTCTTCGATCTTGTCGATCAGCTGCTGCGTAGTCGTTTCTTCAGGCAGCTCCACTTTGAGTGACTGCATTCCGATCCTCGTACATGCATTGCCCTTCATTCTTACATATGTAACAGATGCCGGATCGTTGCCGACTATTATCGTGGCCAGGACAGGTGTCTTTCCGGTAGTATCCTTTATTCTTTGTACCCTTTCCGCCAGCTCCATTTCAATGCTTTTTGCCAGGCTCTTCCCATCCAGTACAAGCGGTGTGCTCATCTCTTATCACCTTTCCTTCGTTTTATGTATGACCGGTTTTTACTGAAAGCTTCCGTATGACCGGCTTTGCTGAAAATACATTTCCATACTTCGCTGATATTGCTAAATTATTGGTAACCTAAACATATATATCATATCTAAAATGGAAAAATAATCAATGGCTATTTGGATGGACAGAAAGTAAAAAAAATGTGCAGACCGCCAGTGAAGCGACCTTTCAGTCATCAGAGCGGAAAATTTTTTTGAGGCGCTCCAGATCGCGGTTAAGATATTCCGTATTGATAATGATACTGCGGTTCATGATCCTGATTTCAACAGTTGAGCCATGGTTTTCAAAGGCAGCCAGAGAGAGGCCCGGATGGCCGGACACGAGACCGTTGACGGCTCTGTCGACCACAACGATGCCGCCTGCAAGCAAAAAAATGAACAAAAGGACAGCTGCTACACACCTTTTGCGTCTGATTCTCTTTTGTCTGTATATCTCCAATCGTTTCATTGCAGAATTCTCTGCTTCCACGTGAACATCTCCCTGACAACGTAAAATAATGGCCATACTGCGGCCATTTTAAGAAAAATTATCGCAATCTTAACTTATTATTGGCAAAATGCAAAACGATATTCATGTGATGGGGTCCTGGGGACGGTTCTTCTTATGGGGACGGTTCTTACTTCTTTGATTTACTCTGTTAATGCATTAAAGTAAGAACCGTCCCCAAATGAGTCCCCAACGAAGGACTGTCCCTCAATTTTCGTTGAGGACGTCGTTGAGGACTTCTGCGAGGTATTTTGTCGTTTCAATGCATTCGCTGAGCAGATTTCCGTCGCCGCCGACCTCTACCAGGATCGCCTGGTTGGAGATGTGCTGGTTGTAGCGTTTTCCGACAATCAATATAGGTTTCGCCAGGCCGGGGTATTTTTCATTGAGCTTCTGCTGGAGCTTCAGGACGAACTTCAGGTTTTCCTGCCATTGCGGATGGGGCAGCGTACCGTCTGCTCCAACGACAAACATGATCTGAGCACAGTTCTTGCCGTTGATCTCCTTTGTCATGCGAAGCTTCGGCTTGTCGCTCGATACTGCATCCCTGTGAATATCGATATATACCTGGATCGAAGGATAGCTTTTCTTATAGCTCTCCAATGTATCTATCGCAACACCGTATGCCGCATCACGCACCTTGTCATGAACTGTACCGTTGTGCAGGGTCTCTATGCCATATTTTTTAAGATGCTTGGCAAGCTCTTCTCCGACCCTGACGACACTATACTTAGGATTGCTGTTGAAGCTGGGGACGTCTTTTTTACCCAGGTCCGATTCCTTCAAAACATAGCTCTCGCTCGTATGTGTATGGTATATCAGTACCTTCGGCCCCTTTTTGGACATATCCAGCTTGAGCGGCTCCTTCAAAAGCTTTGCCACATCTATCTTGAACTTCGTATTGTTTTTGATTGCTATCTTTTCCTGTTCCACCGTTTCGGTCTTATCGGTTTCATCATCATCCTCAATTTCCCAGCTGATGCTGCTGGTAGACTGCAGCAATCCCTGTTCGGGATTTCCGGACAATCCGCCGCTTTGATCGGTTTCATAGCCGGTACCTATGCTGATGCTGCTTTCAGGGCTTCCGTCATCGGGATACAAACTGCCATCACCATTACCCGGGTTCGCTCCGGTATTGCCGCTTCCAGCGCCTTCTCCGGCATTCCCAGCTTCATTGCCGGCCTCTCCCGGCTGGCCCGTCCCGGGAGCTTTCCCTTCATCCGAATTAGCCGTACCTTGTCCCTGTCCTGCCTGATTTCCGGTACTGTCCTGCTGGCCGGTCTTGCTGCCATTGTCAGCCAGGTCTTTCTGCCCTGTCTGCTCCTGATCAGCCGCCCCCTGCTTTGCAATGTTCTGCATCATATAGTACTTCATGAATACAGGCGACTGTGCATTCAGGATAGTCGCAGGCGAATCCAGATCAAAGCCGAAAACTACTTTCAGCAGTCCCTTTACTTCTCCTGCGAATGAAACTCTGGTTTTGCCGCTGTTATACACAGTTTCTATGATGGGGAAGGACATGTTTACTATGTTTTTGAAATTCTGAGTGTCAACATTATCTATTATGTTTATATCCAACCGATACCATAAATTTCCGAACTGGATCCCGACGGTGACTGCAATGGCACACAGGATCAGTATATAGAAGGAATTTGAAGCTTTTTTCAATGGTTTATCAATTATCTTTTGCCTGTTGTTGATATTCATTTTTCCTCCAGTTAGCTGCGTAAAACAGCGATCGTTTGTATGAATATATATTAATCATATTCGTGCAAACTGCTGCTTTATGACAAGCAACATAATTTCACCGGCATTTTTTATCAGCACCGGTTCATCATTTTTTCCTCCAGAGTTCACCAGTATATGACACCTGCGAATAAAGACATCATGGAATATTTAAGATTTACATGTTGCAAAACATAATTAGTAACAGATATAATTATTAATAATTGTGAAAAAAAAACAGAAAGGTGAAAAGACAAATGCCTTTTCAAGTTTACTATTTTATTGCAATTATCTTAATATTGGCCGGAATAGCTCTGGCGATGCACTTCTCGATCAAGAAGTATGACGAGAGGATGGCGGCTCAAAGGAAGAAAAAGCGCCGCAGATAAGATGCAGCGGTTGAACCAAATCCGCAGTCTGAGACTGATCTGAAGATGTGAACCAAATCCACGGTCCGGGACGGATTAACAGCTCTGAACCAGATCCATGGTCTCAGGCGGCTCTGCGGATCTGAACCATATCCACGGTCAGAATTAATCACGATTTGAGGATGATCCACGCACCTGTGCCGGATCTGCGACGGCACCGCCACCGGTTGCTGCACAAGCCGGCCGGACGGTACCTCATCTATGCTGCTGAATCGCAGCACTCACAGTTGCCGAAACGTTTTCTCCGCTCTTTTTCTTATTAGGTTCCTTATATGTTAATTCACTGTTATCCGGATCATCATGACCTGATCCTTTCGGCTCTGATTCCTCATCCAGAATCCTGAACGCAGCAGCAAGCATAAGTTTTATTCTGTTGAGCTGGTTCACCTCGCTGGCACCCGGATCATAATCCACCGGAACGATATTGGCATCCGGGAACCGCTTCTTCAGGGCCTTGATCATGCCCTTTCCGGTCACATGATTGGGCAGGCAGGCAAAGGGCTGCATACAGACGATGTTGGCTGCCCCCTGTTCGATAAGCTCTATCATCTCCGCCGTAAGGAACCAGCCTTCGCCGGTACAGTTACCCAGTGACAGCACCTCTGACGCTTTTCGGGCAAGCTCATATATATTGGATGGCGGATCGAACCTCCTGCTTTCGGCCAGTACCTTTTTCATGTACCGCCTGTACCGTTCGATAAGCCAAATGGCAAGTCTGCTGGCAACCACGCTGAACAGCGGAGCAGAAAGTTTTTTTCTCCTGAAATTTGGTCCATACGCACAATACAGGAAAAAGTCAGTAAGGTCCGGCATGACAGCCTCTGCACCTTCTTTTTCTATAACATCCACGATATTATTGTTGGCGGTCGGATGGAACTTGACCAGAATCTCGCCAACGAGGCCGACACGGGGTTTCTTTATGTCAACCAACTCCAGACGGTCAAAGTCCTCCACGATCTGCCTGATGTTTCGTCTGAATACACTGTGCTTCCCGCTCCTGACAGATTCCTTGCAGCGTTCGATCCAGCTTTCATAAAGCATGTCGGCCGAGCCCTTTATTTTCTCATAGGGCCTTACTCTGTACAGCAGCCGCATCAGCAGGTCGCCATAAATCACAGCGATCAGCGCCTTATTGACAAGACCCGGCGTTATTTTGAAGCCCGGGTTGCTTTCCAGTCCCACAACATTGAGCGATATCACTGGCACCTGGTCGAATCCCGCATCCTTTAGCGCCTTCCTTATAAAGCCTATATAATTGGTCGCTCGGCAGCCTCCGCCGGTCTGTGAAATAATCACCGAAGTGTTGTTAGGGTCATAACGGCCGGACTTCAGCGCTTCCATCAGCTGACCTGTCGTCAGTATCGAAGGATAGCAGGCATCATTGTTGACATGCCTGAGGCCTTCCTCGACAGCTTCCCTGTCCACGGACGGCAGGACCTCAATGTTGTACCCCTCTTCCCTGAATGCTGTCTCAATGAACTGGAAATGGATCGGCGACATCTGCGGTGCCAGAATAGTATGCCTTTTCCGCATTTCTTTTGTGAAGGGCACTTTTTTGAAGCTGTACATATTATCGCTGTGCCTGCAGCCGTTTTTGTCCCGTTCTTCTATGGCAGCCTTCAGTGAACGCAGCCTGATCCTTGCGGCTCCAAGGTTGCTGATCTCGTCTATCTTGAGAACCGTATAGATTTTTCCGGCTGCATTAAGGATCTCCTGAACCTGGTCTGTAGTAACGGCATCGAGACCGCACCCGAATGAATTGAGCTGTACCAGCTCAAGATCGTCTCTTGTGCCTACGAATGCAGCGGCCGCATACAGCCTCGTGTGGTACATCCACTGGTCCACCACCCTCAGGGGCCTGGCCTTTCCTCTCGCAAGGTGAGATACCGAATCCTCAGTAAGGACAGCCATTCCGAACTCCGTTATCAGGTTCGGTATGCCATGGTTTATCTCAGGATCTATGTGATATGGCCTCCCTGCCAGGACGATGCCCTTCATTCCGGTCCTCTCAAGCTGTGCCAGCACTTCCTCGCCCTTTCTTCTGACAGCAGCCTTGAACCGCTCATCTTCTTTCCATGCCCTGTCAACGGCAGCCTTCACCTCAGCCTTCGTCAGGCCGAAGCTCTTCAGTTCCTCGAACAATCTTTCTGCAAGACGCTTTTTATCATAATAAGGCAAAAATGGATTAATGAAATTGATGCCTTTTTCCTCAAGAGCTTCAACATTAGCCTTAATGACTTCAGAATATGATGTTACGATCGGGCAGTTATAGCGGTTGTCTGCGTTTTCGTCCTCTTTCCGCTCATAGGGGATGCAGGGATAAAAAATGTTTTTTATGCCGCTGTTCACAAGGCTCATTATATGGCCGTGGACCAGCTTGGCCGGATAACAGACCGATTCCGACGGCATCGTCTCTATGCCCGCCTCGTATATTATCCTGCTGGAACGCGGCGACAGTACAACCCTGAACTTAAGCTCCGTGAAAAATGTATGCCAGAACGGATAATTCTCGTACATGTTCAGTACTCTCGGAATCCCGATTGTGCCGCGCACAGCTTCTTTTTCGTCCAGCGGCCGGTATTGGGTCAGCAGTCTGTATTTGAAGTCGAAGATATTCGGGATGTCATTCTTCCTGACCTCTGCGTCCTCTCCCCTCTCGCACCGGTTACCAGAAACAAAACGCCTGCCGTCGCTGAAATTGTTAATCGTAAGCAGGCAGTTATTGCTGCATTTGCCGCAGCGCCTCATGGTGATTTCCGTCTGGAAGCTTTCCAGCTCGTCTGCGCCCATGATTGAGCTTCTTCCGTCCTTAGTGCTCCGTTCGCATGCTATCAGCGCCGCACCGTAAGCACCCATAATACCTGCTATGTCCGGTCTGACCGCCTCTCTTCCGGAAATCAGCTCAAAGCTCCTGAGCACTGCGGCATTATAAAAAGTGCCGCCCTGAACGATGATCTTTTCGCCGATCTCCCTGGGATCGCGGATCTTTATTACCTTCATCAACGCGTTCTTTATTACTGAATAGGACAGGCCTGCGGAAATGTCGCCTACCGTGGCGCCTTCCTTCTGAGCCTGCTTCACCCTTGAATTTATGAAAACAGTACACCTGGAGCCCAGATCAACGGGGTTTTTAGCCAGCAGAGCCTCATTGGCAAATTCCTCGACGCTCATGTTAAGGGAATTGGCGAAGGTTTCAATGAAGGAACCACAGCCCGACGAGCATGCTTCATTCAGCATGATGTTGTCGATCACGCCGTTCTTAACCTGCATGCATTTCATATCCTGTCCGCCGATATCAAGTATGAATTCCACTCCGGGCAGGAAATGCTCTGCAGCTTTATAATGGGCGATGGTTTCTATCTCCCCGATGTCAACGTGCAGCGCGGCTTTGATCAGCCCTTCCCCATAGCCCGTTACAACGGAATTTGCTATATATGCATCCTGAGGCATCCCGGCATAAAGCTTCTTCAGTTCCTTGATGACAGACTTCAGCGGGCTGCCTTTGTTGCTTCCGTAATGATAGTACAAAAGCGCGCCCTCCGAATCGATCAAAGCCAGCTTTGTAGTAGTAGATCCCGCATCTATGCCGAGATAGCATGGCCCGCTGTATGATGCAAGATCCTTTCTTTTGACGTTATGTCTGGAATGCCTGCGTCTGAACTCATCCAGCTCGATTTCGTCCCTGAAAAGAGGTCTGAGCCTTTCGACTTCATGGACAGTCATGGTGTTGATCACAGGCAGCCTGCTTCGCAAAGCCTTAAAGCTGACAGGCCTTTTTTGTCTTGAAGCCAGTGCTGCACCTACTGCCACAAAAAGCTGGGAATTTTCCGGGAATATTATCTGTTCATCACTGAGCCCCAGTGTTTCAATAAACCTTTTGCGGAGTTCGGAAAGGAAATATAAAGGTCCTCCAAGAAATGCCACATTGCCTCTGATAGGCCTGCCGCAGGCAAGCCCGCTTATGGTCTGGTTGACCACCGACTGAAACACCGATGCTGCTATATCTTCCTTGGCCGCTCCTTCGTTGAGCAGCGGCTGTATATCGGTCTTTGCAAAAACACCGCATCTGGCGGCAATGGGATAGATCACCCTGTAATTTTTCGCAAGCTCGTTGAGGCCTGCCGCATCAGTCTGCAGGAGCGATGCCATCTGATCTATGAACGCTCCCGTACCTCCGGCACATGTACCGTTCATCCGCTGTTCAATGCCGCCTTTGAAGAATGTGATCTTCGCATCCTCACCGCCAAGCTCGATGGCAACATCAGTTTGCGGTATAAGGTTTTCTATGGCACCGGCTGCAGCAACTACCTCCTGTTCAAAGGGCAGCTCCAGCCACTGTGCAACCGAGATGCCGCCTGAACCTGTCAAAGTGACAGTTACATCGTCATCTTCAAACATTGCACACGTTTCATCCACCAGTTCAAAGATCGTCTTCCTTATATCGGAATAGTGCCTCTGATACTTGCTGTACAGAAATTTGCTGTTATTATCAAGCACTGCCAGCTTGACTGTTGTTGAGCCCACATCCAGGCCCATATGCAAAAGCTTTTTCATCTGATCTCCCAAACTTCTTTCATTAGCTTTATATTCTAACATATTTTACAGCATGTGAACAACAAAACTCCCGGCTTGTTTCAAAGCGGGAGTCCGGTATAAATATACGCTGCTGTGAAAATTATGCTTAAAGCAGCTTATGTAATTGAAGCAAATCAAAGCTTCCGGGAAATTAGCCAAAGGCTCCGATCCTGTTGAATGGATAGAACCTGAAAATGGCACGGCCTTTTATCCATTCCTCCTCAATGGGACCGAATTCCGTACTGTCAATGCTGTAAGGCCTGTTGTCACCAAGTATGTAAATCATACCTTCCGGGACTGTCAAATTTGTGTACCCGGGCAAATCACCCTGAGGCGTTTCCGGTTCTTCGGGCAGGCCGATGAGTGAAAGCTCTCCGTTGACATAAACCTTACCGTCCCTGATCTCTACCCTGTCACCTTCCAGAGCGACGATCCTCTTTATCAGCAACCGGTCATCCATCGGTGACTTGAATACAATAATATCTCCTCTTTTAAGCCAGCCGAAACGATAGCCCACTTTCTCCACCAGCAGCCTGTCGCCTTCGGTGAGCGTTGGCTCCATTGAAATGTCATGCACGATGGTGATCTGGGCAACGAATGCTACGATAAACAACCCTGCTACCACTGCTATCGCTATGTGGAGAAGCCAGTCAAGGATCTCGCTTTTCAGTGATTGTTTCCCGGCATTTTCATTTTCTCCGGCTTCACCGGTTTTTTCGCCCATATCGGTTTCAACGGCTTTTTTGTCTATATCGCCTGCATCTGCAGATGCACCCTCAGATGTACCCTCACCATCTGCACCATTTATTTTGCTGGTATCATCGTTTTCGCTTTCCTCACCGATTTTTCTTCTGTCATCGATTTCACTCATTTCAACAACTTCCCATCTGTTCGATGTTATATTGCCTGTTTCCTGTTTTTGTGAACTGTTCGTGCATACTGACTTAGAATCCGCCGGAAGAACTGTTATTCATCTTTCATCAACCGGTTACTCCAAATCAGTCACTTTTTCTGCCGACTCAACTGGCAACCGCTTTTTAATTAGTCCATTTCGTCAAACAGTCACTGTCAATATACCGCCACTTTAGTTGGCCGACAGAATTTATCACTCGGTCACTTTCAGGTGCAATTCATCAAGCTGCTTCTGATCGACCACATCAGGGGCATTGGTCATAAGATCCGATGCGTTCTGCACCTTCGGGAATGCGATAACATCCCTGATGCTGCTCTTGCCGGCCATAAGCATGATCATACGGTCCAGACCATAAGCCATGCCTCCGTGCGGAGGAACTCCATATCTGAAGGCCTCAAGCAGATAACCGAATTTCGCCCATGCCTCCTCCTCGGTAAATCCAAGGAGCTTGAACATTCTGGACTGCAAATCCTGCATATGGATCCTGATGCTGCCTCCGCCGAGCTCGGTACCGTTGAGCACTACGTCATATGCCTTTGCCCGCACCCTGCCCGGATCACTTTCGAGGTACTCGAGGTCCTCATCCATCGGTGATGTAAAGGGATGATGCTTCGCAACCCATCTCTGCTCTTCCTCATCATACTCAAGAAGCGGGAATTCGGTCACCCACAGGAATTTGAACTCTTTATTGTTAAGGATGCCAAGTTTCTTTGCAATTTCTACTCTGAGCGCGCCAAGCGAATCAAAGACTACTTCATTTTTATCAGCCACAAAGCAAATCAGGTCTCCGGGTTCCGCTGCGGTCCTTGCAAGCAGCGCTTTCATCTCATCTTCACTGAAGAACTTGGTGATGGACGACCTAACCTCGTTTTCTTCTACGATTATCCACGCCATTCCCTTTGCTCTGTATGTCTTAACGAATTCAACCAGGCTGTCGATCTCCTTCCTGCTGAATTTACCGCAGCCCTTTGCATTTATCGCACGAACACTGCCGCCATTGGCCACTGCATCGGCAAATACCTTAAAACCGCATCCGGAAACCAGATCCGATACATTGACAAGCTCCATCCCGAAACGTATGTCAGGCTTGTCTGATCCGAACCTCTCCATTGCCTCCTTATACGGCATTCTCAGGAACGGGGTCTCTATATCAACTCCCAGTGCTTCCTTGAAAGCCCTCTTAAGAAATCCTTCATTGATCGTAATTACATCGTCCACATCAACGAATGACATTTCAAGGTCGATCTGTGTGAACTCAGGCTGTCTGTCGGCTCTCAAGTCCTCGTCCCTGAAGCACTTCACTATCTGCATGTAACGGTC
>Ga0134092_1002237_pt1 | contig 15153 bp, 15 predicted proteins | sample 3_6taG_FD_94454 | JGI IMG/M metagenome (GOLD analysis project Ga0134092, IMG submission 94454) | Switchgrass degrading microbial communities from high solid loading bioreactors in New Hampshire, USA - 3_6_20_6_A3 metaG | ecosystem: Engineered > Bioreactor > Semi-continuous > Anaerobic >... | reverse complement strand
TGGCAAAGTAAATCAGTTAACACGAGTGCTTAGAAGCTTAAGAGATGGCGGCTATATTATATGATTTGCCAAATACTGAGGGTTAATATGCTTATTAAAAACCGAGAACAAATTGACACTGCCGAGATATAATATTTAATTGACATCCATTTTTTATTAATATATAATTGATTTAATTTAATATAGAAATTTGGTAACGAAAGTTTTAATAGGGAAAACAGTAAAATCTGTTACAGCCCCCGCTACTGTGAAAGGTGATAGAGCTCAAAGCCACTGTGTTAAATGGGAAGGCGAGCTTTAGATGATCCGAAAGTCAGGAGACCTGCCAAATTTTGTGTACTTAAGGATTTTCGGGAGGATTATCCGATAGATGAGTATGTCTTTTCATACGGTTTTTTGTCTTCCTAGAAATGGGAAGACTTTTTTTATGTCTATTATAATACCTCTGTTTTAACAGGAGTCAGATATGAGAGAATATGTGGTTAAAAATGGCAAGAAGTTAAGATGCGGTTATACTACAGGAACATGTGCTGCAGCAGCTGCAACAGCTGCAGCCATAATGATTTTTACAGGTAAAGCTATAGAAGATGTCTCAGTAACATTGCCAGATGGAGATAAAATAACAATCAAAATAGAAAATCCTTATTATAAATTCCAAAGTGCCAGCTGCTGCGTTAGAAAAGACAGCGGAGATGATCCTGATGTGACCAACGGTATCTTAATATGGGCAAGTGTAAAGCTAGATGCAACAGACCAAATTTCTATAGACGGGGGCAAAGGGGTAGGAAGAATCACTCAAAAAGGGTTAGGCATTCCTGTTGGCCAAGCTGCAATAAACTCAGTTCCAAGGAAGATGATCTTAGAGAATTTACGAAGAGTTTGTGAGGAATACAAGTATGAGGGAGGAATGAGCGTAGTTATTTCTGTACCTGAAGGAGAAGAGGTAGCAAAGAAGACATTTAATCCTCACTTAGGTATTGTGGGTGGAATATCAATAATTGGAACGACAGGGATTGTAGAGCCGATGAGCGAGAAAGCACTGGTTGATAGCCTAAAAATTGAAATGAAGGTTATCAGGGAAAAAGGTTATGATAGCATTTTGGCTTTTCCTGGGAATTATGCAGAAAAATTCATTGAGCAAAAGTTGGGTATAGGAGGTGAGAACTGCCTCAAGTTCAGTAACTACTTGGGTGAAGTGCTAGATACAGCTGTAGAACTGGGCTTTAGAGAGATATTGATAGTTGGTCATATAGGCAAGATGGTGAAGGTGGCAGGGGGTATGATGAACACACATTCGAACAACGGCGATTTCAGAATGGAAATGCTAAGCTGCTATGCTGCGCTGTATGGAGCTGACTCTAGGGCAGTAGAAGAAATTTTATCCTGTGTTACTACTGAGCAAGCTTTAGATGTACTTGAGAAGTTAAATATACAAGATGTGGTTATCAGGAAAATCAGTGAAAGAGCGGAGTTTTACTTAAGCAAAAGAGTAGCTAATAAAATTAAGACTAAGCTAATCATTTATTCCAATGACAAAGGGATACTGAATTGAAAGGAGCAAGTATATAGATGTTATATTTTGTGGGAGCAGGCCCAGGAGCAGTTGATTTAATAACAATGAGAGGTCATAAGCTTTTGACAGAAGCAGACGTTGTAATATATGCAGGATCACTTGTTAATCCTGATCTATTATATTATACAAAAGAGGGCTGTCAGATATATAACAGCGCAAATATGACCTTGGAGGAGGTTATAGATGTTATCAAAGCAGCAGATGCGGAAAACAAAATGACTGTTAGGCTTCATACAGGAGACCCAAGCATATACGGAGCGATTAGAGAGCAGATTGATATGCTGAAGGATCTGAAAATTGAATATGAAGTAGTTCCTGGAGTTAGTTCTTTTTGTGGAGCAGCAGCTGCAATAGGAGCTGAGTATACACTTCCTGCAGTAAGCCAATCTGTAATTATCACGCGAATGGAGGGAAGAACTCCAGTACCTGAAAGGGAGAAGGTGAAATCCCTTGCAGCACACAAATCTTCAATGGTTTTATTTTTGAGCTCAAACTTGACAGAGGAGCTTGCAAAGGAGCTTGTTGAAGGAGGCTACGAACCAGATACACCAGTTGCAGTAGTTTATAGAGCAACATGGCCTGATCAAAAAGTATTCAGATGTACCATTGAAACATTGCATCAGACTATGGTAGAAAATAATATTCACAAAACAGCTTTAATATTAGTGGGGAAATTCCTGGGTAATGAATACGAGAGAAGCCAACTATATAACCCAGCATTTACTCACGAATTCAGAAAGGCTAAAGATGAATAGCTTTAACATTTGCATTTTTGGAGGTACAACTGAAGGCAGGATGTTTGCAGAGTTTTTAGAAGCAAACAATATTAAAGCTGATTTGTATATTGCAACAACATATGGACAGCAGTTTGTAAAGGACTTGAAAAATATAAATATACACCAAAAACGCATAGACGAAAAGGAAATGATTTCTCTTTTTTTAGAGAAAAAATATGACTATATAATTGATGCAACCCATCCATTTGCAAAGGTGGTTTCAGAAAACATAGTAAATGCATCAAAAATAAGCGGAGCTAGATATCTGAGGATTATAAGAAAATCTTCTGAGAGAACTGACTGTATATATTTTGACAGTTACAGTCAATGTGTAGATTATCTAAAAGATAAGGATGGGAATATTCTGCTTACAACGGGCAGCAAGAATCTTGATGAATTTACTGCAATACCAAATTATGCGGATAAAATCTATGTCAGAATTCTTCCAATGGAAAGCTCTTTAAGAAGATGCATCGAGTTAGGATACTTGAACAGAAATATCATATGCATGCAGGGGCCTTTTAGTGAGGAATTAAATGTGGCAATGATACGAAGCACCAATGTTAAATATCTGGTAACAAAAGAGAGCTCAGATAGCGGAGGCTTTAATGAGAAGGTGCAGGCTTGTATAAAAACAGGAGCAAAGTGCTTAGTTATCAGGAAACAGCATGAGGCTGGATATACCTTATACGATATCTGTAAGTTTTTTAAGGAGCAATATCATGAAAAAAGTTAGTATTGTCGGAATTGGAGTTGGAGAATTGAGCTATCTGCATAAAAAGGCAATTACAACCATTGAAAGCTCAGATTGCTTGATCGGAGCTAAAAGGATGATTGAAAGCTTCCATCACATCAACAAAGAAGCATTCATTAGCATAGATTCAAGTGAAATTTACGACTTTATATCAAATAGCAAAACCCATGAGAAGTTCTGTGTGCTGGTATCGGGAGACACAGGCTTTTACAGCCTCTCAAAGAAGCTGACCGAATTGTACATTAATAATGTTGATGTTGATTTAGAGAATATTCCAGCAATAAGTTCACTTCAGTATTTTTGCTCTAAGCTAAATATACCTTGGGACGATATAAGAACGATTAGCGCTCATGGCAGAAGCATCAATATTATTTCAAATGTTATGTTCAACCAAAAGACATTTATGCTGATTGGAGGAAGCACAAGACCTGATGATATTTGTAAGCTTTTGTGCTCTAAAGGTCTTGGACATTTAAAGGTCAGCGTTGGTGAGAATCTTTCATATGAGAATGAGAGAATTATTGAAGATAGAGCAGATAACGTTGCCCATATGGAATTTGACACCCTTGCAGTTATGATTGTTCACAATGACGAGGCTATTAATTTAAGTGAAGGCTTAAGATCAATCAAAGATGATGAGTTCATCACAGGCAAGGTGCCTATGACAAAAAGCGAAGTTAGAACTATTTCTATTTCCAAGCTAAACCTAAAAAATGACTCAATAGTTTATGATATTGGAGCCGGAACAGGTTCAGTTTCAATAGAAGCGGCTTTAAAGCTAAGCAATGGCACTTTATATGCCATAGAAAAAAATGAAGAGGCAGTTGTTTTAATCAAAAAGAATATCGAAAAGTTCAAGGCCTACAATGTTAATGTTATAAAAAATACTGCGCCTGAGGGGCTAGTGGATCTTCCAAAGCCTGACTGCGTATTTATCGGCGGCAGCAGCGGCAATATGGGCAAAATCATTGAAGCGGTTTTAAATAAAAATCCACATGTGAATGTAGTTATCAACACTATAGCCTTGGAAAGCTTAAATGAAGTCCTTGCTTGTATGGATAAGTATAAATTTGAAAATGTAGAAGTTGTCAATGTATCAGTTAGCAGAGCAAAGAAGGTCGGAGCTTATAATATGATGATTGGCCAAAACCCTATATATGTGATAAGCGGAAGGGGAAGTGGTTCCTATTAAAGCAAATGTTCCAAGAATAATGATAGCTGCTGCTTCAAGCAGTAGCGGAAAGACCACTGTAACTACTGCACTTTTAAAAGCCTTTGCAAGAAGCGGGAGAAAAGTTGCAGCCTACAAAGCAGGACCTGATTATATAGATCCTATGTTTCACAGGGAAGTTATAAAGATATCATCAAAGAATCTTGATCAATTCATGCTAGGTGATGATAAATGCAAGTATGTGCTAGGCAAAAATAGCGAAGCCATGGACATTTCAATTATTGAAGGTGTTATGGGCTACTATGACGGCATAGGAATGGGAACGAGAGCAAGCTCCTATGAACTTGCAAAAGTCCTAAACTGCCCAGTCGTATTGGTTGTCGACTGTAAAGGCATGGCAGCATCTGTTTGTGCCCTGATAGAAGGATTCAAAAATTTCAGAGCCGACAGCGGTATCAAAGGTGTGATATTGAATAACATTTCTGAAGGCATCTATCAATACTACAGGAAGTTAATTGAAGCGAATACGGACGTAAAAGTATACGGATATATGCCGTATATGGAGAACTGCAAGCTGGAAAGCAGGCATCTTGGACTGATAACTGCTCAGGAGATAGGCAATATAGAGGAAGTGGTCGAAAGGCTGGGAGAAGCAGCGTCAAAATCTATCGATTTAGAGGGGCTATACCAACTGTCATTGACTGCCGGCAGTATAGAATATATTGAACCCGCCATAGAAAAAAAGGGAAACGCAAAAATTGCAGTTGCCATGGACAGAGCCTTTTGCTTCTACTATAAAGACAGCTTGGAGCTTTTAGAACAGCTTGGAGCTGAGTTAATAGAGTTTAGCCCATTAAATGATGAGAGACTTCCACATGATATCAGCGGTCTATATATCGGAGGTGGTTATCCAGAACTGTATATTGATAAGCTGTCTCGAAATATATCGATGCTGAGAGACATTAATGAAAAAGTAGCATCAGGGCTTCCTACATTTGCTGAATGTGGAGGATACATGTATATGCTTAGAAGCTTCAAATCGGAAGACAAGGAATACGAACTGGTGGGAATAGCAGAGGGACAAAGCTTCATGACTAAGACACTAAACCGCTTCGGATATGTCACTTTGACTGCAAAGAAAGACAATTTAATGTGCAAAGCATGCGAATCAATTAACGGTCACGAGTTTCATTATAGCAGCAGCACAAACATGGGAGATTCATTTGTCGCTACAAAGCCTGAGTCAAATAAGCAGTGGGATTGCATAATAGCTGATGATACTAAGCTTATAGGATATCCTCACTTTCATTTACTGGGAAACATCAGTTTTGCAGAGCGTTTCATTGAAAAGTGCATTGAGTATAGTAAATCAAGGTTAAGAGAGATAGCAGGTGAAAAATGAAAACAATACTTGTTATATTAGACGGGGTAAGTGAAGAAAGAATAGCTGAGCTAGATGGTAAGACTCCATTGGAATATGCAAATACACCGACCTTAGATAAAATAGTCAAATACGGAAGCTATGAAAAAAAGAAGTTTTATCCGGATGATAGTAATCCTGACAGCTTAAACTGCATTCTTACAATGTTAGGAGTAAAGATGATACCCAAAAACAGGGCATATCTGGAAGCATTAGCGGCAGGTATAGAGGTTGATCCATCAGAAGTTGCATTTAGATGCAACTTGATAAGCATTAAAGACGGAAAATTAGAGTCTTTTAATGGAAGAGGCTTATCGGCAGCTGAGATGGAAGCGGCTGCACGCAAAGTGAGTAAAAGGGATAGTTTGAGATTTTATCATATAAGCAACTATCGAAATATCATAGTAGTTAAAAAAAGCAATATCACATCTATCATGGAGGATATGCCACCCCATGAGCACATTGGAGAACCAGTTGATAGATTGCTTAAGTGCATCAGAGATATAGAGGTATTGAATCGTTTTGCAGAAGAAAATAGGTTTGCATTCAATAACGTTGAGTATATGTTTTACCCCTGGGGGCTGTCAGAGGTGATTAAGCTGCCGACATATTATGAACTGCACAATAAATCGTGCTCATGCATATGCAATGCTGAAATTGTAAAAGGAATAGCAAAAGCGATGAACATAGACACCCCTTTGCTGAGAAATTCAACAGGAGATGTGGACACGGACTTAAAGGAAAAAGCTGCTGCTGTATTGAGAGAACTCAAATCCCACGATGTAGTAATAGCACATATCAATGGAACTGATGAGGTTTCACACAGGAAAGACTTATTCGGAAAAATCGGATTTATAGAAAAGATAGACAGAGAATTTTTAAGCACCATATATGAGCAAGTCAAGGATAATGTAAAAATAATCATCGCAGCTGATCACCAGACCAGCTCAATAACAGGAAAACATGAAAAAGGTTTTGTTGACTACATAGTCAGCAACCATTATGAAGGGATGAATTAAATGGCAAGAGCTATTATGGTTCAAGGAACAAATTCTAATGCTGGGAAAAGCCTGATAACAGCAGCGCTTTGCAGAATATTTAAACAGGACGGTTATAAAACTGCACCATTTAAGTCTCAGAACATGGCATTGAACTCATATATAACAAAAGACGGTCTGGAAATGGGAAGGGCTCAGGTAATGCAAGCTGAAGCTGCCGGAATTGATCCAGATGTAAGTATGAATCCAATATTGTTGAAGCCTACAGGCGATAAGGGGTCCCAAATAATATTAAACGGTAAGGTCTTTAAAGATATGACCGCAAGTGAATATTACACATACAAAGATGATATGATACCGCATATTATGGCATCATACAATTCCCTGGCTGAGGAATATGACATTATAGTCATTGAAGGTGCAGGTAGCCCGGCAGAGATAAACTTGAGAGACAAGGACATAGTCAATATGGGAATGGCTGAATTGGTCGATGCGCCTGTAATAATCGTAGGAGATATTGATCGTGGAGGGGTCTTTGCTTCTCTTGCAGGCACAATGCTATTGTTTAATGAAAAAGAAAGAGAAAGAGTTAAGGGCTTTGTCATAAATAAATTCAGGGGAGATGTAAGCTTGCTGACCCCAGGACTTCATATGCTTCGAGACATTACAGGAGTAGATACATTAGGAGTCATTCCTTACATAAAGGTTGACATAGACGATGAGGACAGCCTTTCTGAGCGCTTGGAAAACAACAATGAAAAAGGCTTAATAGATATTGTTGTAATTAAACTGCCCAGATTATCCAACTTTACAGATTTCAATGTTCTCTCCAGGATTAAAGGAGTTTCTTTAAGGTATGTATCAACAACCAGAGATTTTGGAGAGCCTGATATGGTAATCATACCTGGAACGAAAAATACAATAGATGATTTAAAGTGGTTGAGGCAGTCAGGCTTAGAGGCGAAAATTAAAAGGCATGCAAATGTGGGCAAAGCAGTTTTTGGAATCTGTGGTGGCTATCAAATGCTTGGAGAAGTAATAAGTGATCCTGATAATGTTGAGGGCGGAGGAAGCATTCAAGGACTCGGCCTCCTAAAAGTACGAACAACATTCTACAAAGAGAAAAAGACTACTCAGGTTAAAGGAAAAGTCAACAGATTAAATGGGTTTTATGAGCAGCTTACAGGAGCGGAGATTGTTGGTTATGAAATTCACATGGGAGCTTCGGAAATAATCGAGGGTATTTCTATGAATACAATAGATAGAAGGCTTGATGGGTGTGTAAATAACAATGTCGCTGGAACTTATGTTCACGGGATTTTTGATAGCAGCGAAGTGGCAAATGCTGTGGTGAAAATATTGGCAGAAAGAAAAGGCGTCATTTTAGATAATCTTGAGAAATTTGATATAAAAAAATACAAAGAGAGCCAATATGATATTTTAGCTGACTGCGTAAGAAAATCTATTGATATGGATAAGATTTATGAAATTGTAGGTATAAAAAGATGAATATAGATATTTATGCTTTTTCCAATAATGGAGCGAAGCTATGCGACAAAATTATAGAAAGCTTACCCGAGCATAATATAGAAGCCTTTGTACCAGCAAGATACGTTAATGGAGGGAAGCATGTCAAGCTAAGGCAGGAGGATTTATATAAAAGCACTGAAAAATCCTTTAAAAGTAAAGACTGCATAATTTTTATAGGTGCTGTTGGAATAGCAGTAAGGTCAATTTCTCCCTTTATAAAAAGCAAGAAAATAGATCCTGCAGTAATATGCATGGATGAAAAAGGGCTGAATGTGATTTCACTTCTAAGCGGTCATATAGGAGGGGCAAACAAGCTTACTACGAAGCTAGCAGCTATCGTAGGGGGAAACCCTATCATTACAACTGCCACAGATATTAATGATAAGTTTGCTGTTGACGAATGGGCATCAAAACATAATCTACATATAGCAAGCCTCAAAGCAGCCAGAGATATAGCAGCAGACATACTTGAAAATCAAAAGATTGGGTTACAAAGTGATTTTTACATAAATGGTAAGCTGCCAGAGGAAATCGATATAAATGAGGAGAGAATTGGAATATGTATAAGCTTAGATGACAAAAAGAAACCCTTTGACAATACTCTGAACTTGATTCCTAAAATTGTCTCCGTTGGTGTGGGATGCAAAAAAGGTACAGCTTTTAAAGATATTTACTATGCAATAAAAACTGTTCTCGCAGGAAGTAACATTTCACATTTTGCAATAAAGAGCTTGAATTCCATAGACTTGAAAACCGAAGAAGAAGGAATTATTAAATCAGCAGATATTTTCAAAGTTCCATTTAGGACTTATACGAATGAAGAGTTAAATCATATTGAAGGAGAATATTCAAATTCTAACTTTGTAAGGAAGGTGGCAGGAGTAGATACGGTTTGCGAGCGGGCTGCCGTAATGGGCAGTGCTTCTAAAAAATTGATTATAAAGAAGACCGTTATAAATTCTGTCACAGTCGCAGCTGCAATAGATGATTACACAGTAGAATTTGATTAGCTGCAGTGGAGGAAAAATGGATAATATTAAATTTGTAGAACCGCGCAACATTGAGAAAAGAAGCTTTGAAATAATACAGGGAGAACTGGGTGAGCTAAGACTAGATCCAGAGAAAGAAGCTATCATAAAAAGAGTTATACATACATCAGCGGATTTTGATTACTTGCATAATCTGTGTTTTACAGATAATGCTGTGAAAAAAGCCAAGGAAGCATTGAAAAATGGAGCGACAATTGTTACAGACACAAATATGGCACTGGCAGGAATAAACAAAAAAGCAGCAGCAAAATACGGTATTGAAGTTAAATGCTTTATGGCTGATGAAGACGTGGCAAGAGAAGCGCTGGAACGAAATGAGACCAGAGCTGCAGTATCTATGGAAAGAGCAGCTAAAATAAAAGGGCCTGTAATAATTGCCATAGGCAATGCACCAACAGCCTTAATAAAACTATACGAATTGATTAAAGAAGGGAAATTTATACCGGAAGTGATCATAGGAGTTCCTGTAGGCTTTGTTAATGTAGTTGAGGCTAAGGAGTTGATTATGAGCCTGGACAATTTAGAATACATTGTGGCAAAAGGAAGAAAAGGCGGAAGCAATGTTGCAGCAGCAATATGCAATGCTCTTTTATACAATATAGATTAATAAGTGGAGGTATTATGCTTTACGGAATCGGAGTCGGCGTCGGCAGCAGCGATGCAGTAACTAAGAAGGCCATTGATGTGCTTGGGATTCTTGACGTATTGTATGTTCCCACAGCAAGGAAGGGTGAGGCCTTTAGCGTCGCTCATAGAATAGTGCAGTGCTACTTAAATGAGAACATAGAGATAAAAGAGAGGCATTTCCCTATGAATTATGACTATGAAGAGCTTCAGAAAGCATGGGGTGAAATAGCCTGTGAGATAGAGAAAGATGCAGCTGAAGGGAAAAATGTGGGGTTTGTGACTATTGGAGATCCAATGATCTATAGTACATATATTTATCTTTTAAAGCTTTTGAAAGATAAAATAAATATAACCACGATACCCGGTATAACTTCCTTTCTAGATATAGCAGCTAGAAACAATTTCCCGTTGGTTGAAGGAGACGACCCTCTAGTGATTCTCCCAGCAACCATGGATATAAATAGACTGAGAAGCTACATAAGAAATGAAAGCTCTATCGTATTGATGAAAGTATATAGGAACTTTTCTGATATTATTAAAATGCTGCTAGAGGAAAAGCTTGAAGGCTGTACAATAGTTGTAAGCAACTCATCAAAAAGTGAAGAAGTTGTGTATAAAAGCCTCAAGGATATAAAAGAGGGAGACAGTTCATATTTCACAACAATATTGATCAATAAGAAATTAGCATGTGGCTAACCTTGCTATTATTTTGGTAAAGGAATGAAGGTAAAAATGATATATGTAGTTGGAATAGGACCAGGCGGTTCTGAAACGATGACCTATGAGGCTGTAAATGCGATCGATAATTCAGATTATATAGTTGGATATAAAACATACATTGATTTGATAAAGGATCTTATAAGAGATAAGAAAGTAGTATCAAACGGTATGAAGCAAGAAATCGATAGAGTGAAAAAGGCAATAGAGCTTTCAAAAGAAGGGAATACCGTTGCAGTTATAAGCTCTGGTGATGCTGGTGTATATGGAATGGCAGGACTGGTACTTGAATTGTCTGAAGGCGAAGAAGTTAAAATTGTAAGCGGAGTTACAGCATCAACTGCAGCGGCAGCTGTTCTTGGAGCACCACTCATGCATGATTTCTGCCATATAAGCTTAAGCGATTTGCTCACACCATTAGAGCTTATCTATAAAAGAGTTGAACTGGCATCCCAGGGAGATTTTGTGATTTGCATTTATAATCCAAGGAGCAAGGGACGCCCAGATCATTTACAGAAGGCAGTAGAAATAATGCGAAAGTACAAATCCGGCTCAACTCCAGTAGGAGTAGTTAAAAATGCTGCTCGAAAAGATCAGAAAGTAAAAATATGTACATTAGACACTATAAGGTATGAAGACATTGATATGTTAAGCATAGTGATAGTAGGCAACAGTTCAACCTACATCAAGGATAACAAGATCATTACTAAAAGAGGTTACGAAAATAAGGTGAATTATAAGACAGAGAAGGTGGGGTAATAAAATGAAAAGAATAAGATTAATAACATTATTAGTAGTTGTATTAGGGTTAACACTTTTGTCAGGTTGCAGCAGCAATAGTCAGAAAGCTGTAGATACGACAGGAGTTGACTCTGCTTCAGAATACGGTATTACAATAAATGATCAAAATGTAGAGTATATAGATTCTGAAGGAAAAAAGGTCACTATAACTAAGAATCCTAAAAGAGTAATTGTATTGCAAAATTCTCTGCTTGAAATATGGGATCAGGCTGGTGGAACTGTTATAGGCAGGGTTGAAGAATCTGAGGATAAATTTGTTGAAAATGCTGCTTCCGCAGAGGTAGTTGGAGGAGTAGGTTCACCAAGCCTGGAGAAAATATTATCCTTAAAACCCGATTTGGTCATCCTCGCTGCCAGTTATACAGCTCAAAGAGAGATGATTCCAACATTACAGCAAAGCGGCATTGAAACTATAGGGCTTGATAATGATTTACTTGAAGACTATTACAAAACAGTCAGACTATTTACTGCAATAACAGGCAGAGAAGATCTATATGAAAGTCATGTCAATAAAATTCAAAAGGGAGTAGACGATATAATAGCAAAAGCACCTAAAGATAAGAATTATAAGGTGGTAATTTTATTTGCTACAGCAAAAAACATCACAGTTAGGGATTCAAATACAACAGTTGGTGAAATGCTTAAGGACTTAAATGCTATAAATATATCAGATGCTGTTGATAGTGTTACTGACACAAAGACATTCAGTATGGAAAAAATAATACAAGAAGATCCTGATTTCATATTTGTACAAACAATGGGCAGCGACTTAAAAAAGGTTGAAGAGAAAATAAAGAGCGAGCTATTGGATAATCCGGCTTGGGCTTCACTGACTGCAGTAAAAGAAGGTAGGTATATTGTGCTACCTAAGGATCTATACTTGTACAAGCCAAATCATAGATATGTAGAGGCCTATGAAGGATTAGCAAAAATATTATATCCTGAAGTCTTCGGGAAATAATTGATTGTAGCGAGGAGTACATAATGGATTATGACAACGCTAAAGGCAAGGGAATAACAAAAGGATTGATATTGATCGTTTTTGTTTGCATTAATGTTATAAGCTTTTTAATGAGCATGTCAAACGGAGCGGTCAATATCTCCTACAAAGAAATAATCGAAGCTTTATTCTCCAGTGAATCAACAGTTAATTATCAGATTATATGGAATGTAAGGCTACCTAGGACTATAGTAGCTTCACTGGTAGGCACCTGTCTTGCTCTTTCCGGTGCTATTTTGCAGGGCATAATGAGAAATCCCCTGGCAGGGCCAAATACAATAGGCGTTTCATCAGGTGCAGGCCTTCTAACTCTTACTGTTCTCATACTATTTCCGGACTTTTACAATTTAGCTCCTTTAGGTGCATTTTTTGGAGCACTCCTTGCTACTTTGTTTATTTACTTCTTAGCTTGGAAGGGCGGAGCATCGCCTATGAGACTAATACTGGCTGGTGTGGCAGTTTCATCTCTTCTTGGTGCAGGTAATAATATTATAATGACATTTTATCCAGATAAGGTGTCAGGGGTAATAGGATTCATGGTTGGAGGTTTGTCTGCAGTTAACTGGAAGCATGTATCAATGATATGGCCGTATGCACTAATAGGTATAGCATTGGTTCTTCTTATACCTAATAAATTAAATATCTTGATGTTAGGTGATGAAGTTGCTATAGGTCTTGGTGTTCATGTAGAAAGAACAAGGTTCTTTTTTATAATAATATCATCTCTTTTAGCTGGAGCAGCTGTAAGTGTTGTGGGACTTTTAGGCTTTGTAGGATTAATAGTACCTCATACCACAAGGATTTTTATTGGGTCTGATTATAGGTATCTTCTACCGGCTACTATTTTTACAGGTTCCACCACTGTACTTCTTTGTGACACTTTAGCGAGAGTTTTGTTTGCTCCTATAGAGATTCCTGTGGGGATAATCATGTCCGCATTGGGAGCACCATTCTTCCTATATTTGCTCAGGAGAAAAGGGGAATACTAGCATGGACATAAAAGTTGATAATTTAAGTATAAGCTATAGTGACAATGAAGTTCTTAGGGACATCAGCTTTCATATAAAAACAGGTGAGATAGTGACGATAATAGGGCCAAACGGCTCTGGAAAGTCCACTCTTGTAAAAGCATTAAGCAGATGCTTGAAGCCAACAAAGGGCAATATATTTTTAGGCAAAGACAATATCAGCAGGATTAATACAAGAGAGATCGCAAAAAAGCTTGCTGTACTGCCCCAAATAAAAAATGTGTCATCAGATATATCAGTGGAAGAGCTGGTGTCTTACGGAAGATACCCTCACCTCAGCTTCGGAGGGAGATTAACTAAGGAAGACAATGAAATTGTAGCATGGGCAATAGAAAAGACAAGGCTCGCAGATTTTAGAAAAAGGCTCGTCCATACCTTGTCTGGGGGAGAAAGGCAAAGAGCTTGGATTGCAATGTCCCTGGCCCAAAAGCCCCAAGTTTTCATTCTTGATGAGCCTACTACTTATTTGGATATATCCTATCAGCTTGAGGTTTTGGAGCTTGTCAAAGAATTGAATTGCACATTAGGGTTAACAGTAATTATGGTATTGCATGATTTAAATCAGGCATGCAGGTACTCAGATAGAATTATGGTTATTAATAAAGGCAAACTATGTGAATTCGATACACCTGATAGAGTAATCAAAAAATCACTGCTGAGAAATGTTTTTAATATAGATGCTGACATATATTCAGATGAAACCAATGAATGTCCATATTTCATTCCTAAGAAAATATAGAGTAGTTACAAAAGTAGATAGTTATAATGCAAAAGCTCTATCGTCTACCATAAAGGTGACCTAGAGCTTTTACTTTAAATCTTATTTAATTCTTGGCGCCATTTGGTGTTTGGAAGCTGGGGGGATTTGGGTTGCTGGCATCAAAGTATTTGCCGCCTGGAGTTGAAAGGTCAAAATATAATTTAGAATCCTTCGTAACACCCCAATCTCTAAGTGAACCAGTGTCCTGTATCTTATTGAAGGCTTCTCTAAACATTGTGTTATGTGCTTCTTCTCTGTTTAGAAGGAAATCAATAGTATCTCTAACACCTTTGTCATTGATTTGTCTATAAAGATATTCGTATACTACTTTCGCTCGCTGTTCAGCTGCAATATTTGAGAGAAGATCAGCGGCTAAGTCGCCAGTTTCATTAACATATGCCGCGGTCCAGAGATATCCTGAAGCATTAGAAAGCATTGGAGCCAGACCTGTCAATACATGTGCTTCAATATTTCCAACTGTAGCATTTTGGGCATCTGGATCATGGCCATTCAATAAGTTGATTGTTGTGGCTACCATTTCCATATGACTCAATTCTTCTGCAGCAATATCTAAAAATAAATCTTTTATTACTTTGTCCTTAATTCTATAGCTTTGAGACAGATATTGCATTGCAGCCTTAAGCTCACCTTGAGGACCTCCAAGCTGCTCTTGAAGCATTGCAGCATAGTTCGGGTTTGGCCTGTCTACTCTTACATCTCTTAGTAAAGCTTTATCATGTTTAAACATTTAAAACACTCCCTTACATAAAAATAAGTATGTTTTTATTATTGAATAAAAGCAGAAATAATACTCATAGAAATGTAGGGCTTTGTAAAGTTAATATGAAAAATTAGCATTAAGATTCGTAGAATAGCTCAAAATTCCGCAGACAAGATTAAAACTGCTGCACTGTGGATAGTCAAGGGTAAAAATAAACAGGCTGACGCC
>Ga0134092_1002235_pt1 | contig 15181 bp, 14 predicted proteins | sample 3_6taG_FD_94454 | JGI IMG/M metagenome (GOLD analysis project Ga0134092, IMG submission 94454) | Switchgrass degrading microbial communities from high solid loading bioreactors in New Hampshire, USA - 3_6_20_6_A3 metaG | ecosystem: Engineered > Bioreactor > Semi-continuous > Anaerobic >... | reverse complement strand
TAATACGTTAAGTTCTGGAGGATGGTAGCAAATGCAAAATGAGTCAATTGGGATAGAAGCGTTTCGTTATAGTTTTGCCTGTATTCCTGGAATAATATTCAATTACGCACGTGAAATGGATTTAACTATCGAGGATATAGGGGTCTTAGCCGTTTTGTTTTACACTCTAGAACAAACCCGTTCTATCTATCATAAAGGCATTTCCATAGGACAAGTTCTCCAAATTTGCCCGTTTATTAGTAAGCAAAAAATATCCCGTAGATTAAATCATCTGGAACAGATTGGTATTATTAGCTTAGATAAGAATAATGGCAGTTTCGCCGATAGGATAATTCATCTGGACCCACTCATTGGTAAATTGAAAATGATGATGATTCGAGATAATCCACGCTTACAAGTTGATGAAAAAGTAAATGCTTTTAATTCCTTACAAACTGAACAACAACTGATAGAATACCGTGAACGTATAGAACAACTAGAATTGGAGTTAGAAGAGGAAAAAGCTAAAAATTTCCGGGAAATAGCGCATCACCCCAACGATGCTTACAAGAAAGTGGCCGATTTTATATCTAAGAAAACCGGTAACCTCATGAGTGTAAAAATGTCCAATGAACTACATAAATGGTTGGAAGAAATGAATTTTACCCCGGAATTTTTACTGTGCATGCTGGAACTCTGTTTTGAACGGAATATCCATAATCCCCGAGATATAAGTAAAATAGCGCGTGATTTAAAAGAATATGCTATTAGTACTGTTGAAGGTCTGGAAACTTATTTTAAACGCTATGTTGATAATGAGAAATTTACAGCCCTGCGCTTAAACCAGTTCGACCCCGATGTTATAGAATTCGGTAATCTTACCGGCATTGACATGAGCGCCAGCGCCCGCCGTCGGATTTATTACAAATGGCGCTATGATTGGGGATTTTCCCATGCCATGATTATGAAGGCAGGAGAAATAATGTGCCAGCGTACCCGGAATGGCGGCCTGGAGTACATTGACAGTGTCCTTAATAACTGGATGAGTAAAAAAATTCGCCGGGTAGAGGATGCTGATAAAGAACTGCAGGAATATAAACAGAAAAATAAGAAAGAACGAAGTTTAGGTTCAGTTAGTCAGAAAAAGCCGGTTAGCAAAACTGCTTCCTCCCAATATGAAATATATGTTCCACCAGGAAGCTTGGAAGAACTAAAAACTAAGGTATAATATAAACGGGGACAAGAACCCCGTTTTGATTTTTGGGGATGGTGGTTTGTGTGATTAATGATTTTCCGGAAGAGTACTTATTTGACCTGGAAAGCGAGCAAAGGGTATTATCTTCTATACTCCATTCCGAGGATGCTTGTATTGAAGCTTATAATCTACTTACCCCGAGTGATTTCTATTCCCCGCGTAATGCTTTAATTTTTGAATTGTGTACGAATTTATATCAAAGGGAAGTAAGACCCACTCTAGTAGAGGTGCTAAAAGAAGGGCACACATTAGGCTTATTTACTAACCCAAGAGATATAGAAGACTTAAAATACATAGCCGAGTACTACATTGATGATGAAAACGTAAAGTACTGGATTCAAAAAATCAAGGATAAATCTCGTCTGCGCAAGTTTGTAGAGTTTTTGCAATCCAGTTATGAAATAATCATGGAGCAAAAGGGCAATGATGTAGAGCAAATATTGATGGCAGCGGAGGAAAAACTGACCAACCTTACCGCCTTGGAAATTGATGACCATGTAGATACTCCTGCGGATATGGCGAAACTAGGTTATGATGAAGTCGAACGTCGATTTCTGCGCTATAAAACTTACAGTGAGCTATATAAAGGGCGGATACCCTTGGAAGGGTTACCTACCGGGTTTGATAATTTAAATCATGTTACCTTAGGTTATAAGCCGGGTGATTTGATAATACTGGGTGCGCAGACCGGACATGGGAAGACTGCTTTTGCCCTGCATACGGCTAAAGCAGTTGCCGTAGAAAGTAAACAGAGTATGCTTTACTTAAATACTGAAATGAGCCGGGAGCAAATAGCCCTGCGCTGGGGTTCTATATTATCCTCCATTGAACATGACCGCATTCGCTCCGGCAATATTAATGAAACCGAATTATCGATAATTTTTCAGGCCTACTCCCGCCTGCGGGATAGTGGCTTTTATTCCTATCCTTGTCCTAACCTCACTCCAGAAAAAACGATATCAATTGCCCGTAAGTTTAAAGTGCAGAAGAATATCCAGATGATGATTATTGACTATGTGGGACGGATGGACAAATTTGACCCTCGCTTAGCAGAGTGGCAAATTTTAGAGCAAATTGTAAAAACCCAAAAAATGTTGGCCCAAAACCTTAAGATAGTAGTGATGTGTTTGGTTCAGCTTAATGCTGATGGCACACTGCAGGGCGCACGCCGTATGAAAAATGAATGTGATTTGATGCTAAAACTAACCCCTATACCTGCAGAAGATTTTGAATTAGACGAAGAAATAAAAAAATATTTAAACCCCAATTATTACCTTATAATAGAAAAAAATCGGGATGGCCGCAGCGGCGTACGTATACCCATCACCTTTGACCTGCAGAAACAAACCATGAAAGATGCCGAAAGGATTAGCCTTTAATGGACTATGATAAAAAAAAGAAAAAGCTCTATGATGAAACGGTAAGTCTTATCGCTGACCTGGGATTTAGAAACCGGATAAGCTTTGACGAAATGAATTTTCTACTTACTTTATTAGACCTTATTTTTATTAATAAAGCAGAGAAAGACTTAATTACTACTCTAAAAAAATGGGTGCAAACTAATAATAATAGCGAAATTGATGAAATAATAAAAGCCACTTTACTGGCTACTGACTTGCGTGTTCCAGAAGCGCAGGCTAAGTGTATGGAGGCAGTACTTGAGCTGCTGGAAGCTAGAAGTTAATAAAGTTTATATCAAGGAGGTATTAGATGAGCGGTTTTTGGTTTACGGAGAAGAATAATGATGGTTATGAAGTCAAATGGAAGATAAATAAAATTTTGCATTCAGAAAAAACTCCCTTTCAGGAAATAGCTATAGTGGATACCCAGCAGTGGGGAATAGCTCTTATATTGGATGGTGCTTTGCAGGTTAGTGAAAAAGACGAGTTTATTTACCATGAAATGATAGTACATGTTCCAATGTATTCCCATCCCCATCCGGAAAGCGTCCTTATAATAGGAGGCGGAGATGGAGGAACTTTGCGGGAGGTATGCAAACACTCAAGTGTTCAAACTGTAGATATGGTTGAAATAGATGTCCGTGTGGTAGATGTCTGTAAAAAGTATTTACCTGACATTGCTTCAGACTTTGATGATCATCGTCTAAAACTTTACATTGCTGATGGTATTGAATTTGTTAAAAACCCGCCTCGGCAGTATGACCTGGTTATAGTTGACTCTTCCGATCCTATAGGACCAGCTGAGCAGCTTTTTACCCAAGGGTTTTATGCCAATATTTTTAAGTGCTTAAAAGACGACGGCATGATGGTAGTACAATCAGAATCACCATTATTCTACCAGGATGTTTTCCGTTCCGTTTATGGCAACATAAGCTCAGTTTTTCCTCTTACCAGGGTTTATCTGGCCCCCATTCCTACCTATGTCTCTGGTCCCTGGACATTTACTATTGGCAGCAAAAGGTATAACCCTAGTCATTCTATAAATGACAGCGATACTAGCTTTGATTTAAAATATTATAATAAACAAATACATGCTAGTGCTTTTGCGCTACCCCAATTTATAATTAATATGTTAGGCAGCGGACAGGCTAAATAGGAGGTAATAATATGTCCAATTTTATCGATCAAAAGGTACGTAGTGCAGTATTTAAACTTAAACCTTATACCCCGGGTAAACCTATTGAAGAAGTACAGAGAGAGCTGGGAATCGACAATATTATCAAAATGGCTTCTAATGAAAACCCCTTAGGTCCATCCCCTTTAGGTAAACAAGCGGTAGCTAATATGCTAGACAAATTGCATATATATCCCGATGCCAATTGTTTTGGGCTTAAGCATAAATTATCTGAATTCCTGGATTATGATATGCAAGGCATACTTATAGGTAATGGTTCTGATGAACTATTAAAACTATTAGCGGAAACCTTCTTAAATCCTGATGATGAAATTATTTGTGCCCATCCCTCATTTTCGGAATATGATTTTGCTGCCACTATTATGGGTGCGAAAACTGTTCACGTTCCTTTAGTCAACTTTACCCATGACCTAAAAGCCCTGCTGGCGGCAGTAACCCCAAGAACTAAAATGGTATTTATCTGCAATCCTAATAATCCTACCGGTACTATTGTAACTGGTGATGAGATTGATGCCTTTATGGCTCAGGTTCCTGAGGATGTGCTGGTTGTATTTGACGAAGCCTACTTTGAATATGTTAATAATACTTCCTATACCAGCGGAATTAAGTATGCCCGCGCCGGACGCAATGTTGTAGTTTTGCGCACTTTCTCCAAAATATATGGACTAGCTGCATTAAGAGTAGGTTATGCTTTAACTACCCCGGAAATAGCTGCAGTAGTAGAGAGGGTTATGGAGCCTTTTAACGTAAATGCACTAGCACAAGCAGCTGCAGTTGCAGCTTTGGATGATAGGGAACATCTTATGAAAAGCCGGGAACTTAACCAAGCCGGGAAAGAATATCTTTATAAAGAATTTGGCCAAATGGGACTTAATTATGTCCCTACTGAAGCCAACTTCATATTCGTTGATGTCCAAAAAGATAGTAAAGAAGTATTTCAGCAGCTCTTAAAACAAGGTGTTATTATCCGTTCAGGTGATATTTTCGACCATCCAACATTTATTCGCGTAACTATAGGTAATCAAGCTGAAAATGCTCGCTTTATTGAGGGCTTAAAAAAGGTTTTGGGGGTTTAAGTACAGCGCATGCTGCTGTTAAAAGGACATTATGCAGATAAACAATTATTAGATAACTTAGTTTTACACCTCGCCAGTATCCTAAAAAAGCCGGCAAATGAGCCGGTTTTTTTAGGAATTGGTTCTGACCGCTACATACTTGATTGTTTAGGACCGTTGGTTGGTAGTATGTTAACGGAAAAGACACCTAGTGTATTGGTGTATGGGACCCTGGATGATCCTTTAAATGCTAAAAATCTTAATAAGCGTTTGGAATTAATTAAAGAGCGGCATGAGGGGAGTATAATGATTGCTATTGATGCCTCGCTGGGACCGGCAGATGATTGGGGTATGATAAAACTATTTCAGGGTGCTTTACAACCGGGTAAAGCTGTGTCCCACAAACTGGAACCAGTGGGCCACTTCTATATTACCGGGATTGTTGCCCGCCAGGAGGATAGGTCTAAATTAACTAATAGCGGTTTCGGCAGCCTAAGTCACGTCTACCATATGGCTCGGCTTATCAGTGAAGCTATTAATAGTTGGCACATACACTATTATTTGCGTGATATACACAGCATTGAGCTATAAGATTATCTTATATAGCGTTTACATAATCCACTTTTTTATGCTATTATTTTTATGAACTACCTTTACAAGTGGACGTCGTCCCCTGGATGGGCGACTTTTATTTTTATTTTATCAAAGAGGGACAGGAGAACGAAATTATGAAAAAACTCATGATAGGTAATGAAGCAATTTCCAGGGGTGCATATGAAGCTGGGGTTACGGTTGCTACCGCCTATCCGGGCACACCCAGCACGGAAATAGTTGCAAGTATAGCCAATTATCCTGATGTTTATGCTGAATGGGCACCTAATGAAAAGGTAGCTATGGAGGTAGCTATAGGTGCTTCCATGGGCGGTGCCAGGACTTTGGTAGCTATGAAGCATGTAGGTGTAAATGTTGCTGCTGATCCCTTATACACAGCTGTTTATATTGGAGTTAACGGGGGATTAGTCATAGTATCAGCTGATGATCCTGGTATGCACTCTTCGCAGAACGAACAGGATAACCGGGGATATGGACGCTTTGCCAAGTTACCGGTTATAGAACCTTCTGATAGCCAAGAGGCTTTGGATTTTACCCGTTTAGCTTTTGATATTAGCGAAGAGTTTGATATCCCGGTAATGCTGAGAATTACAACCCGCCTGGCTCATTCTCAGACCCTGGTACAAGTAGGGGAGCGTAAGGAAATCGAGCTTAAGGAATACAAAAAGAATGCTGCTAAGAATGTAATGTTACCTGGTTTTGCTAAAGGAAGGCACCAGGATTTGGAAAAGAGAATAATTAAACTCAGAGAGTATTCCAATAATAGTTCATTGAACCGGATAGAGTGGGGCGACCGCAGTCTGGGAGTTATTACCAGTGGTGTATGTTATGAGTATGTGAAAGAGGTTATGCCTGATATATCAATACTGAAGCTAGGGATGGTCAATCCGCTGCCAGATAAGATTATTAAGGAATTTGCTGCTGGCGTTGAACGTCTGGTAATAGTGGAGGAATTGGAACCAGTAATTGAAGAACAGGTAAAATCATGGGGAATTAAGGCTGAAGGTAAGGAACTGTTCACCCTGCTGGGAGAATATAGCCCTGAATATATTGCAGAGAGACTAGCTCAAAAAGCTCCCCATCCAGGTTATGGTTTGGACAAGGATATTCCCGGCAGACCACCACTGTTTTGCCCGGGTTGTCCCCATCGGGGTATTTTCCACACCCTGAAGAAAATGCGTTTGACGGTAATGGGGGATATAGGTTGTTATACTTTGGGAGCTTTAAGTCCCCTGGATGGCATGGATGCATGTGTCTGTATGGGCGCCAGTATAGGAACCGCTTTGGGAATGGAAAAGGCCCGGGGAACTGATTATGCCAGCAAGCTAGTGGCAGTAATAGGAGATTCTACCTTTGTCCATTCCGGAATTACTCCTTTAATTGATATAGTCTACAACCAAGGTACTTCCACGGTTTTGATACTGGATAACAGTACGACGGCCATGACCGGTCATCAGGATCATCCGGCCACTGGTGTTACTCTTAAGAAGGAGCCTACCATGAAACTGGATATAGAGGCTCTGGCAAGGGCGATTGGTATTAATAATGTACGGGTAGTTGACCCCTTGCAGCTTGATGAATTGCAACAGGCTTTAAATGAAGAATTGCAGCGCCGGGAGCCATCAGTAATAATAGCACGCAGACCCTGTGCTCTGCTTCAGAAACCACCACAGGATAAAAAGATGGTCGTTGATGAGGAACTGTGTAAAGGCTGCAAGCTATGTATCCGTATAGGCTGTACCGGAATATATTTTGTTGAAGATAAGAAATTGGCGGCAATTAACCCCAATACCTGTGTCAATTGTGGTCTTTGTGCTCAGGTCTGTACCTTTGATGCGATAAAGATAATGGAGGCTTAGTTATGGGGAGCAAAGTTACAAATATTCTTATAGTTGGTGTTGGAGGCCAGGGTACCATCCTGACCAGCCGGATATTGTCTCAGGTGGCAGTACAAATGGGATATGATGTTAAGGTATCAGAAATACACGGCATGGCTCAAAGGGGCGGAAGTGTAGTAACCCAGGTAAGATATGGAGAAAAGGTTCACTCTCCCATAATAGCCAAAGGTGATACTGATATTTTATTAGCCTTCGAAAAACTGGAAGCGGCCCGTTGGTTAGATTATTTAAAACCTGAGGGTATGGTTATTATTAATAATGAACGGGTAGATCCGCTGCCGGTTATGAGCGGCAAAGTTAAATACCCGGTCGATATTGACCAGCGTATTGCCCAGAAGATAAAACGTACCTTAATAGTTGAGGCCAGTAATATAGCTGTTGCCTGTGGTGATGTGCGGGCAGCTAATGTAGTACTGGTTGGAGTACTGTCTGCGGCTATTGGTTTACCAGAAGAAGAAGTAGATAAGGCTATTCGGAAATTAGTACCAGCCAAAGCCCTGGATATCAACTTAAAAGCCTTTAAAGAAGGACAAAAGTTATTTAAGGACATTTCTTAATTAGTTGTAAAACAAAAGGCAGTAGGTGTTTACCTGCTGCCTTTTGTTTCAACAATTTTCCCTATATAGTGAAAACTAAAGATAGCGGAAAATTTAGTCTCTATACCTATGAAGCGGAAGCTTAAGCTCCGCTACGGAAGATAGGTAAGTAAAAAATATGCATAAGGTTAAGTATTTATACAGGGAACACGCGGAAATCGAAGGAAAATAGATATCCTTGTTTAATAATGATATTAAAAGAAATACGGAGTATTTCTACAATAATTCTTAATTTTTTATTATTAACTATTAATTGAAAATCCACTTAACTTAAGGCCTATTATTCACTGTTATGCATTCGAATAGGCTTTTTGGCAGCAGAATCAATATTATTATAGATAATCAACATGCTTACAGATTTCGGCAACGACTTTTTCTTTTCTAGCATAAAATTGTTTTTTATTATTTTCAAAAAGATTATTACCTTTAGTATCAATGGAAACGATGAGAGGGCCAAACTCCTTTACTCGCATGACCCAAATTGCTTCTGGCATACCTAAATCCAGCCATTCCACTCGCTCAACCTCTTCTACACATTGAGCTGCCAGTACTGCACATCCTCCGGGAAAAACGGCATGTATTGCTTTATACTGTTGGCAGCCGGCTACAGTATTAGGCCCCATACCCCCTTTGCCCACAATAAGTTTCAGACCAGTTTGAGCAATGAATTCCTTTTCATATTTTTCCATCCGCATACTGGTAGTAGGGCCTATGGAAATAACGTCATATTTCCCCTTCTCATTTTCTCTTTCTCGCATAATCGGCCCGGCGTGGAAAATAGCCATTCCCTTAAGGTCAACTGGTAATTCTTTATGCTGTTTTATTACCCTTTGATGTACATCATCACGGCTGGTAATCAAATATCCATTGAGATAAATAATATCTCCAATCGTAAGTGATTCTAGATCTTCATTATTAATTGGAGTAGTTAATATTTTCTTACTCATAGTGATACTCCTTTATGGGAAATAGTTTCATATTCCATTTTAGCATTAAATTTGATTACCGACCTGCGGTGAGCCCAGCAGCCAGTAGATATACCTACGGCCAAGGTGGCGGGATGGCGGGCGGCTTCTTCAATATGAACGCCCATTACGGAGTATTCTCCGGTAAGGCCGCCCGGGCCAATTTTTATTTCATTAAGCCCAGCTTCGATTCGCGCTTCCAGCTCCGCTCCGCGTGGATGACTGTTATGGGAGCCAATAGGGCGAAGTAGTGCTTTTTTGGATAATTTTGCTGCAACCTCTACCGTACCGGCAATGCCGATGCCAACCAAAAGGGGAGGGCAGGCATTAATTCCGTAAGAAGTAATTTGGTCAAACACAAATTTAACTATACCTTCATAGCCTTCTAAAGGCATAAGTACTTTGGCAGTTCCCGGAAGACTACAGCCTCCGCCAGCCATATAAATATAAATTATAACTTCGTCACTATTAGGAATGACTTCCCAGTCAATCCAGGGGATTCTCTTACCGACGTTATTACCAGTATTCTTCTCATCAAAAATTTCAACCGCATTATGACGTAAAGGACCAATAACCGTAGCCTTTTTAACAGCTTCCCGCAGACAATCTTCTATTTCGTCTATGAGGGGAAACTTAGTACCTACCTGTACAAAATATTGAATCATACCGGTATCCTGACAACAGGGGCGGTTTAATTCATCAGCCATTTTCAAGTCATCAAACATAGCATCATAGATAATTTTAGCTATGGCTGAGTTTTCATTTGTCCTAAGTTCTTTTAATTTATCTAATACATCATCAGGAAGATATTTAGCAGTATAGGCAGTAAATCTTGCCATTATATCAATAAATTTTTCCCGTTGCTCATTATTAACCATCTTTATTTCCTCCGCAAATATTTTAGTAACTAACTAACGGCGGTTTAATTGTATTATAAGGGGAATAAGCGGTCAAATTGCACTTAACCGTTTTTTCAACAGTAATTCAATTAATAATTTTACTGCCAAAATGTATGGGACTGATAGTATACAACTGATAAGGGTGTATGATGATGGATACTACGAAAGGACTGTTATTTATGGTGGCATCCTGTGCATAAATCTGAACAAATTGCTAATTCTAAAAAATATAATACTAGTTTTGTTAAGCAGCTAGAGACCTATAATTACGCTTTTCTAATAAGAGATATTTAGAAAGGAGATTTATAGCATGGGTAGATTGGATGGAAAAGTAGCCTTGATTGCAGGAGGAGCTGTAGGTATTGGCGAAGCTGACTGCAAGTTATTTAGCAAAGAAGGTGCTAAAGTAGTAATTGGCGATATTCAAGTTGAAAAAGGCCAAAAATTAGCTGACCAAATTAATAAAGAAGGCGGAGAAGCTATATTTGTAAAGCTAGATATCTCCAAAGAAGAAGACTGGAAAAATGCTATGAAAGTTACCTTGGAGAAATTCGGCAAAATTAATGTACTGGTTAACAATGCTGGTGTTTCACTAGGTGCGGATATTGAGGCTACTAGCCTGGAAGAATGGAATTGGTTGATGAATATTAATGCTACAGGTGTTTTCCTGGGGACTAAATATGGCATTCTAAATATGAAAGATAATGGAGAAAAATGTTCGATAATAAACAGGTCATCAATTGACGGTCAAGTAGGAGAATCTGGATTATTTGCCTACTGTGCCTCTAAAGGGGCTGTAACTTTACTCACAAAATCAGCTGCTCTGATGTGTGGTGAAAAGGGTTATTCAATTAGAATTAATTCCGTACATCCCGGTTATGTCCACACCGATTTAACTGAAAAAGAAGCTGCTGATTCAGGCCTAAGTGCTGAAGAATATTTTGCTAAAGTGGGCGCTTTACATCCAATTGGCTATATTGGTGAGCCCATAGATATTGCCTATTTGGATCTTTATCTAGCTTCAGATGAATCAAAATTCTGTACTGGTGCAGAATTTACTATTGACGGCGGATGGACAGCCCAATGAAGCAAAGGTAAGCAAGGGTAAGCATGGTTACGCTTCTCTTGCTTCCTTAAAGTTTAAGGGGGTAAAGTTTATGGATTTCCATTTTCGTCCTTTGGAGGGTGGCTATGAGGTCCCTATGCGGCTGGTAGGGGCTAATATTTATTTTGAGTGGTTGGTGTATTTGCTCGCGTTGATTCCCATAGGGTTCTTTTTGTACGGGGCTTGCCGGAGAATTATGATTTGGAAGAAGGGTCAGGGGGATGTGCATCGCAATGACCAGATCTGGCGCCGAATTAGCTCTTGGCTTTACTTTACCTTTGTACATAGACAGGTCCTGCGCAAACCATCGGCGGGTTGGCTGCATTTCATGCTTTTTTGGGGATTTGTCTTCTTATTTATTGCCACTGCCAGCTTTGCCCTGTGGAATATCACCGGTTTTCCACCTCTGGTAGGCGGCCTCTATGTGGGACTGTCTATGATAGTAGATATCCTGGGTTTTTTAGCTATTATCGGGATTATTGGACTGGCTTATATTCGCTATGTGAAGAAGCCTGATCGGCTAAATGACACCAAACCCCTGGATGGTTGGATCTTATTATTAATATTCTCTATACTGTTGACTGGCTATGTAGTGGAAGGACTGCGGATTGCCGGGCAAATCCAACTTTCTGCTAACATGCAGCAGATAACCTATGAACAGATGGCCTCACCGGTAGGGTGGTTATTTGCCGGGCTTTTTGGGAATATGCCGCTGGAAAGTATCCTCTCCTGGCACCGTTTTAACTGGTGGTTTCATATGGCCATTTCCTTTCTCTTTATTGCTATTATCCCATACTCCAAGCTATGGCACATTTTCACTGGCATGATTGGCTATTTTGCTCGCGATTTTCGTCCCAGCGCTGCTCGCATGATGGAAAACATCGAAGAGGCGGAACACTATGGGGTGGAAAATATTGAAGAGTTCAGCTGGAAAGACTTAATGGATCTGGATGCTTGCATTCGCTGTGGGCGCTGCCAGGAAAACTGCCCTGCCTACCTGACCGGCAAAGCCTTAAATCCCAAGATGACTGTGATTCAGGACATGAAAAAACACCTTGATGCCAAAAGCCCTTACTTACTAAAAGGTCAGGCTTCGGATACAGGAGATCTGGCTTTAACCAGTGAAGAAGCACTGGCTCATCCCACTGAAGCCAGCCTGTTATACGATATCGTGACACCCCGGGTATTATGGCAGTGTACTAATTGTAGGGCTTGTGTTGAGCACTGTCCCATGTTTATAGAACACCTGCATAAAATCATAGAAATGCGCCGCAATCTGGTAATGTGGCAAGGTGATATGCCCTCTGAGGCCCAGAACACTTTTACCAATTTGGAACGTAATTATAATCCCTGGGGGGTTGGTTGGGTCTCTCGAGCTGACTGGTTAAAAGAACGGGGTGTAAGGGAACTGGTTAAACTGCTTCCGGAAGAAGGAGGAGAGTTTGATTATCTCTTATTTGGCGGCTGTGCGGTGGCTTTCGACGATCGCTATAAGAAGGCAGGGGAAGCTCTGTTGCGCTGCTTGAACCAAGTCGGAATTAAAGTAGGTTACCTTGGTACGGAAGAAGTATGCTGCGGTGACCCCGCCCGCCGTTTGGGCAATGAATACCTTCACCAAACCCTGGCAGCACAGAATATTGATAATTTTAATAAATACGGAGTGAAGAAAATCATTTGTTTATGTCCCCATGGTTATAATAGCTTAAAAAATGAATACCCACAGATGGGGGGGAATTATGAAGTCTATCATTCGACCCAGATCTTAACAGCATTAATACAAGAAGGTAAACTGAAACCAAAAGGAAAGGAAATGAAGGCATATAAGATCAGCTATCACGATTCCTGTTTCCTGGGTCGTCATAACCGCGTTTATAACGAGCCGCGCCAGGTTTTGGCGGCATCCGGCGCCTCCATAAAAGAGGTAGAGAAGTCTCGGGAATTTGGTTTCTGCTGCGGAGCCGGCGGAGGGCGAATGTTTTTGGAAGAAGAGACTGTAGATGGTTTCAGGAGAATAAATGAAGAAAGAACCGTGCAATTATTAGAAACCCATCCGGATTATATCGCTACTAATTGCCCTTACTGTATGACCATGATTATCGACGGCTTAAAAAGTGCAGATCGCGAAGATGTTCAGGTTCTGGACGTATGTGAGTTTCTGTGGAGGAGCCTGTAATTTAGGTGCTTAGGAAAGCATTAGAAGTTCATAAGCAGGAATTCTAATATAGCTCCTGGTTATCTGTCAAATAATATCAGCACAGAACCAGGAGCTGTTTTTATTCCCAAAGCACTGGTTGTATACGGCAGTTAAAAAACAATAAGTTTTTATAAGGATTTGTTAAGAAAGCTCAAACGGTGTGCTAAGATTCTACTTCACAGATGTTAAGCTAGTTTTATCCATGTTATATGATATTCTAAATGTAGTCGGTACCAAGCAAGGGGGAGGCAAGCATTCCAGGAGGTGAATAGGTGAAAACCCGAATTGAAGGAATTAGCCATCGCGGTGAAGGTGTAGCACGCATTGACGGAAAAGCAATGTTTATCCCCTATACTCTGCCGGGAGAAGAAGTACAAGTTGAATTAATTAAAGAACAAAAACGCTTTGGCCGTGGACGGATGACGGATATTTTAACTGTTTCACCAGATCGTATAAAACCAGTTTGTCCTGCCTATTATGAATGTGGCGGTTGTGCCTATCAGCATATTAGCTACGAGGGGGAACTTGCTCTTAAAACAAGAGTAGTTAGAGACACCTTAAAAAGATTGGGTGGCCTTGAGACTGAAGTAATGCCTTTTATAGGCATGAAAAATCTTTGGCGCTACCGCAACAAAGTTGTTTGGCATACGGCGCTAGTAAATGGCAAAATTGCTCTGGGCTTTTTCCGGGAAAGCAGCCATGACCTGGTTCCATTGCATGGATGCACCTTGATCCATGAGGATATAGAGCATATTCAGAATAGCCTGGCTGATAATCTGACTGAACTAAAGGTAAAACCAGGAACCAATTTCAGCCTCAGGCGTTCGTCAGCTAATGGTGAGATGAGTCTGCTGGTAGACGGTAACTGTGATAGTAAGGCATTAGTTGACTGGGCTGCCTTATTACCGCAAAAGCTCAGTGTGCACGTTGTTCAGGGGAATAAATTTAAAACACTGTACGGTAAACCCTTCCTAGAAGAAAGACTTTGTGGCCTAACCTTTCGCGTATCCCCTCCAGCTTTCTTACAGGTTAACCATGAGCAAACCGAAAAATTATATGGGCTTATTTATGAATATGCGGCATTAAATGGCGGGGAAGCAGTATTAGATGCCTTTTGCGGCATAGGTACTATTGCTTTAAGTTTGGCAGGACATGTATCCAAGGTAACTGGAGTTGAGATTAATCCCAATGCCATAGAAGATGCCAAACAGAATGCAGCTATTAACAGTATTGACAATGCAGAATTTTATACCGGCCCCTGTGAAGAAGTGATTACTAAGCTTAACCAGCAATATGCCCTGGTGATATTAGACCCACCGCGAGCAGGCTGTAAAGAAGATACTATCAAAGCTATTGTAGAAGCAAACCCGAAAAAGATTATATATGTTTCCTGCAACCCCTCCACCCTGGCGCGGGATCTGAAAATATTTGTTGCGGCAGGCTACAATATCATCCGCGTGCAACCAGTAGACATGTTTCCGCGGACCTATCATGTGGAGACGGTTGTTCTTTTGTCCCACAAAAGAACTTGATGATTTTATCTGCGTAAAGATAAATTTGTCAAGCAATAGACAAAGGATGCCTGACATAGTTACATATAAGTTGATTCAGCAGTATGTTGAGGAGCATTACGGATTCAAGGTTCATACAGCGTATGTTGCGGAAGTAAAAAGAAAGCTGGGTTTGCCAACATACCCAGCTCCCAATGCAGTAGCACGAAGAAAATATCGTTATTATTCAGTGCCCCAGTATAAAGAAGAAGCAATGGATTGAATGATAGCTCAATTCCTTTATATCCTTGTATCATTGTGCATGATAGGGTAGGTATTGCACGTATTCTATTATTCTGTACAAAACAGGCCTATGAAGTACATGATCAAACAGCGTCTTATGTGTTGCTTTTAGTTTCTTCCGAATTCTGTTCTAATGAGGATGAAATTGACTATCGATGTAGAAATAATATATAAGCTACAGGCATGAAGCTTTGTAAATCGTTTAAATAGGTTTTCGCTGTGACCATCCTCCCGG
>Ga0134092_1002226_pt1 | contig 15224 bp, 12 predicted proteins | sample 3_6taG_FD_94454 | JGI IMG/M metagenome (GOLD analysis project Ga0134092, IMG submission 94454) | Switchgrass degrading microbial communities from high solid loading bioreactors in New Hampshire, USA - 3_6_20_6_A3 metaG | ecosystem: Engineered > Bioreactor > Semi-continuous > Anaerobic >... | reverse complement strand
TCACCTTGTTCTCAAAGGTGTCGGAATAATAGACCAGTTTGGCTTCGTATAGATCCTTTGTCAGGTGATCCATAATGGCATTGGGCACCTCGACCCGGACGCCGATGTCCACCTCGTTGTTAAAGGTCCGGATGTTATGGCTCCTCACCTGCTCCGACAGCCATTCCGCCCCGTCCCTGCCCGGCGCCACAACCACATAATCACAGGCGATGGTTTGGGGTTCCTGGCCCCTCTTTTGAACCACCACGCCTTTCACCTGTTCATTTTCAATGATAAGGCTTTTGGCTACCGTCAGCTCGCTGAAATCCGTATTGGTCTTTTCCACCAGATAGTCGTACATCGCCCGCAGCACATTAAAGGCTTTTTCCGTACCCAGGTGCCTTACGGCACAGGGAATCAATTGTATATTATGCTTAATGGCTTCATATTTAATCTCTTCCACCCTGCGGGTATTTATTCCGTGGAGCTCCTCGCTGGCCCCAAATTCCAAATAGATCTCATCTGCATATTTGATAAGGTTTTTGGCCGTTTCCGCATCCATATAGTCCAAAATCCGGCCTCCGACTTCCGGGCTCTGGCTCAGCTTGCCGTCGCTAAAGGCGCCCGCCCCCGACCAGCCGCTCACAATTGCACAGGGATCGCAGTTTTGGCATTTTCCGGTAATGCGGGCCGGACACTTTCTTTTTTCTATCTCCCTGCCCTTATCCACAATCAGGACCCTTAAGTCACTCTTTTTCCTGGAAAGCTCCAGAGCCGTAAATATACCGGCCGGTCCGGCGCCGATAATCACGACATCGTATTCTTTTTTCAACGCTGATCACCCTTCCCAATTTAAGCCCATATCCGTATTTCTCTGGAGACCATTGTAAACAGACATGGGAAAAGGGTTTTCATCATGAAGAAAACCCTCATTCCAAAACAATTTCATTTCAGGTCCCTCACCATCATAGCAGAAATTTCGGTGCCTTTCAAGTTCTTAAAAGTTTAAAAGGCGAATGATGATTTGCCGCTTTATTCGATCGTTCGCATTTTCACCGGGCCTGTCCCGGCCGGAGGATAAAAACTGCTTTACCCGATTGCGCTTTTGCCAATGCAGGCCCTCAAGCAACGGTGCTGCAAGGGCTTCGGGAAGCTCCGCTTTTTTGTGGATAAATTCCGGGAAACTCCGAAAGCCCGGCCAAAAGAGTGTTAGTATCCCCCAAAAATGTATAGAAAATTCAAACTTATCAACAGTTTTTTCAACATATCCACATAAAAAACCCCTATCTGCCGGAAATCCGGCCTATAGGGGCCCGTACTCTATTTATTGCTTCTTGCTGAGATGCTCATTCAAAGCTTTTACCAGGGCATCCACATCAACGCCGTGAACTGCAGCGGCATCTTCAAGACTCTCTCCGGTAGATACCGGGCATCCCAGGCAGTGCATTCCATACTGCAAAAAGATCGGAACCGTTGTGCGATCCATTCGGAGAACCTCAGCAATCGTCATCTCTTTGGTTACCTGTGCCATGTTCATACCTCCTTTTCGATTCTCCTTCCATCATACACTTACTTTTTTCATTATGCAAGACCTTTATTCAAAAAAAGAAGCCCTGAGCCACAGCGCTTCCTGCAATCGGTCCAAATCAGGAGCCTCATACCTTGCATTTGTTCCCTTTTATGATAAGATAATACTACAGTGATCAATGCCAAATGCCTATACTAAGCGACAAAGGATGATGGAAATGCCCCTGTGTTATTTTTCCAACAACAGCCATGTTTTTGACATTACTCCGGTGGAAAACCTCTTTATCCAGGAATTCATGTTAAAGGCGCCCGGAGACTTTGTCAAGGCTTACCTTTACGGGCTGAAGCAGTGCTACCATTCTTCCGGCTCCGAGGATTCCCTTGAGGATTTTGCCCATGCACTGGGTATGGAGAAAAAGACGGTGGAGAATGCCTTCCGCTACTGGGAGCGCCAGGGCATTTTAAAGGTAAACAAAACAAAGGAGAACAAGTTCTCCGTTGAATACTACAACATCAAGGACGTGCTTTATAACCGGGGAGGCAATGCCGAGAACATCCTTTACAAGTACAAGGATTTCAACCAGAATCTCCAGCTGATCTTTGGAAACCGGCTCCTCACCCCCCAGGAATACCTGAAGATCTACGACTGGATTGAGATCTTTGAGCTCCCGAAGGAAGTCATCCTCATGATGATCCGTTTTTATCTCTCAAAGGTGGGGCCTAAGGTATCCATCAATTACCTGGACAAAATCGCGGAAAGCTGGGCAAGGGACGGAATCAATACCCTCCAAAAAGCGGAAGAATACATCAAAACCTCGGAGTCCTGCTACCAGGACACCGTTGCCGTGCTGAAATACCTGGGCATTAAGCGCATGCCCTCCCAGGCGGAACTGGAGCTATACAAAAAATGGCGGGATGTATGGGGCTTTTCCCTGAATGCCATTTTGCAGGCCTGCAAGGAAACGACCAAGACTCAATCCCCTAACATGGCATATCTTGACAAGATCCTGGAGAATCTACATAAAGCCGGGCTGGAATCCAGCCAGGAAGTAAGCAGTTATCTGGCCTCCAGGGAATCCGTCAACGATAAAATCAAAGAGCTTTTTCTCCATCTGGGGAAAAAGGATATCAGCCCTACGCCGGAACACCAGGCCTTTTACCTCAAGTGGACCCGGGAATGGGAGCTTAATCATGAGGTCCTGGTGCTTGCCTGCAAACACTGTGTTCGCAAAGGAGTGGATGCTTCCCTCCAATCATTGGACAACCTCCTGGAGAAATGGGTCAAGCTTGGGCTGAAAACAACCGAGGATATCAAAAAGTACTTAGGCCAAATCCGTAAAATGGACAACGAGATCAAGGAGATCCTGGAGCGGGCGGGAGAAAACCGGCCCGTTGAACCTGCCGATCGGAACGCCCTGAGGCTTTGGACCCAGGACTGGGGCCTTCCCTTTGAGCTCATCCTTCTTGCCGCTGAATACTCCGTCATGGCCAAGGACAAGCTGCTCTTTATGAACAAGATCCTGGCCAGCTGGAAGGCCAAGAATATCACCACCGTCAAAGAGGCAAAGGAAGACCATGAACGGCATCTTCGCTCCATGCAGCAGGATCAGAAAAAGGCCTTAAGCAAGCAGGTGGATTTTAATAAGTTTCAGCAGCACTCCTACAGCGAAGAAGACCTGGAGTATCTCTATGAAGACATTGAGAATGCCTAAAACAGGGAGCGGAAAATCATGCGTGAAGCAATACTACGGGAAATTATGCTGGAATACGAGAATATTCGCATGGAAGAGCTGAGAGAACGCCAGGCCAGGGAGAAGGAACTGATGGATGCAATACCTGAGCTGGCCCGGATCCGGCAGGAGATCATCGAGCTGATGGCCCAGCGATCCAGGGACATTATCAAGGATCCCGTGGGATCTGCCAAAGCCATTTCGGATCTTCAAAGGCGGCTGGCAGAGCTAAAGGCCAAAGAAGGGCAGCTGCTGTCGGAGAAGGGATATCCATCCGACTACCTTGCCCCCCGCTACCGCTGCGAGAAATGCAAGGACACGGGCTTTGTCGGAGATCCGGTGAAGGAGAGGTGCTCCTGCTTTGTTCAAAAGATCCTGGAGCGAACCTATCGGCTGGCCAACAGCAAGGAACTGGAGCGGCAAAACTTTCAAACCTTTGATGCCGGCATTTTCCCCGATACTCCCATGGAAGAGGGCAAGATGTCCCAAAGGCAGTATATGCTCCAGATCAAGGAAAGGCTGGAGAAGTACGTTGAGGAGTTCCCCAATAACTCCCGTAAGATCATCCTGTTTACCGGAAGGACCGGGCTCGGAAAATCCTTCCTGCTCAACTGCATCACCAAGGCAATCCTGGATAAATGCTATACCGCCCTTCAGATATCGGCATATAAGCTTTTTGACCGGCTTTTTAAGGCTTCCTTCGACAGTAACGAAGAAAGAACGGAGCTTCAGAGCCAGCTTTTTGAGGTCGACGCCCTGATCATCGATGATCTGGGGACGGAGACCTTGCTGAACAACTTCACTTCCGAAGGGCTCTTCCACGTGGTCAATGAGCGGGCCCTTCAGAACAAGCATACCTTCTTCTCCACCAACCTAAGCCTGGCGGAGCTTCGGGACAGGTATTCCGACCGCATCACTTCCCGGCTCTTTGACACCTCCAACTCCATGATCATCCGCTTCCTGGGCAAGGATGTGAGGCTGCAGCCCAAATAAGAGGGCAGAGCCCAGGTTCCATGTCCCTGGAATGGGAGAAACAAGGTACCGGGTACAGGTTGCCGCTTGCCGGGTGTGAGCTGGGAGGCTGCAGAGACGATAATGTTTTTTCCTGCATTCTATACTTTTATGCCTGCTTTTGTGGTATAGTAATGTTGGTACTATATTACATAAAAGGAGATGAATCTTGATGAGCAAAATAGGATTACAGCTCTATTCTATTAAAGAACTCACCCAGGAAGATTTCCTCGGCACTTTGGAGAAAGTGGCAAAAATCGGCTATGACGGCGTGGAGTTTGCCGGTTTCTTCAACACCCCCGCCGGTGAGCTGGCAAAGGTTTTGAAGGACCTCAACCTGGAGCCTGCCGGCAGTCATACGGGCCTCAATATGTTACAGGGCGACAACTTAAAGAGCACCATTGAATACAACCTGGCCATCAACAACCGCTACATCGTTTGCCCCGGCCTGCCCAAGAGCGCATGGGAGAGTGCAGAGGCCTGGAAGAGAACGGCCGAGCTCTTTAACGAAATCGGAAGGCAATGCAAGGATAACGGCATCCAGTTTGGCTACCACAACCACGACTTCGAATTCCAGAAATTTGACGGCGAATACGGTCTGGATATTCTCGTAGCCAACACCGATCCGGATCTGGTACATATCGAGCTGGATACCTTCTGGGTGGAATATACAGGCCTTCGTTCCGTTGACTTCATGAAAAAGTACGGAAAGAGATGCTCCCTGCTCCACCTCAAGGACATGAAGAGCTGGGATGAGAAGGTAAATACCGAGATTGGAAAGGGAGTCATGGACTTTAAGGAAATCGTAGCCCTGGCAAAGGAACTGGGCACCGTATGGTACACGGTGGAACAGGAGGAATTTGAGATTCCCCAGCTTCAGAGCATTGAAGAAAGCTTAAAATATGTAAGAAGCATTCTGTAACGGGGCCAGAGAAGTTCCACACCTTACCGGTGACGGACACGACAGGTTATCTCCCGCCTCGCTTCGCGGTGTGCTTCTCTTGCTGCGCAATTTCTTTGTGTATTTGACAACCATATAAAAGATTAGGGAGGATTTATCTATGAAGAACGGAAAAGTACGAATCGGCATCATCGGCGCCGGGAACATTGCCCAGAACGCCCACATTCCCTCTTACCTGAAGCAACCGGATGTTGAGCTGGTAGCCGTCTGTGATTTGAAAGAGGAAAGGGCAAAAGAGGTGGCCTCCAAGTACGGCATGAAATATGCCACCACCAGCATTGATGAGCTGGTATCCATTGATGAAGTGGATGCCGTCAGCATCTGCACCTGGAATAACGCCCATGCCAAGGCCGCCATTGCCGCTGCCAATGCCAAAAAGCACGTCCTGTGCGAAAAGCCGATGGCCATGAACACAGAGGAAGCGGAGGCCATGGTAAAAGCCGCTGAGGAAAACAAGATCGTCTTTATGATGGGCTTTGTAAACCGCTACCGTGCAGAGAGCAAGGCCCTCCGGGAAATGTATGATGCCGGAAAATTCGGGGAAATCTATTATGCCAAAGCCGGCTGGTTCCGCAGGCGCGGCACTCCCCTGGGCTGGTTCACCGATGTTTCCAAGTCCGGCGGCGGACCCGTTATCGATATCGGGGTTCATGTCATCGATTTGACCTGGTACCTCATGGGCAAGCCAAAGCCCATCACCGTCAGCGCCGCTGCCTACAGCAAAATCGGCGATTACAAGACAAAGGGCGTAAGCCGCTGGGTAGCCTTTGATACCGACGACCTGGTCTTCAATACCGAAGACTCGGCCCACGGCTTTATCCGCTTTGAAAACGGTGCTTCCATGACCTTTGACGTAAGCTGGGCCATCAACGGAAAAGACATCCCCACCTACAGCCAGATCTTTGGCACCAAGGCGGGAGCCAACTTAAGCCCGCTGACCGTCTATGGGGAAGAAGTGGACTATCTCGTTGACGTAAGTCCCACCGTAGGTAAAGAAAATCCCTTTGACAACGAGATCCGGCACTTTATCGACTGCGTAAAAGAAGGAAAAGAACCGATTTCCACTGCCCAGGACGGCCTGCTGGTTCAAAAGATTCTCAACGGAATTTACGAATCCGCAAAGCTGGGAAGGGAAATCGTACTGTAAAAAAATTAGGCTCTTTGTGAGCCTAATTTTTTTATCTCTTTTTTACATCCTCCAAAGGCTTTGGAACATGGCCGAACTTGGGCGCAGGCCTGTCAACGGGAGCTGCCCAGCGGACGGCGTTCTTGATGACCCGCTGAATCTCCGGCTGGTAGTAGATGGGCAATGACTCATGGCCGGGGCGGAAATAAAAGATCTTGCCCATTCCCCGGTAGAAGCAGCAGCCGCTCCTGAAGACCTCCCCGCCTTCAAACCAGCTGATGAAAACCAGGGTATCGGGGGCAGGAATATCAAAGTACTCGCCGTACATCTCCACATGGGGGATCTCGATGTATTCGCCGATTCCCTCCACAATGGGATGGCCCGGCTCAACAACCCACAGGCGCTCCTTCTCCCCGATTTCACGCCACTTGAGATCGCAGGTGGTCCCCATAAGCTTTCTGAAGATCTTGGAGGCGTGGCCTGAATGGAGTACGATGAGGCCCATTCCCTTCAGGACCCGGTTGTACACCTTGTCCACGACGGCGTCGGAAACCTCATGATGGGCCATGTGACCCCACCAGAGCAGGACATCGGTGGAATTCAATACCTCATCGGTCAGGCCGTGCTCCGGCTCATCCAGGGTAGCGGTTTTTACTTCGATATCGGCTTCCTCCCCGAGGAAATCGGCAATGGCCCCATGGATTCCCTTGGGATACAATTTTTTTATGTATTCGTCGTGCTGCTCATGGCGAAACTCATTCCATACAGTGACCCGTATTTTTTTAGACATACCCTTACCTCCCTCATTTTATATACTGGGTGGCCAAAGGCCGCCCTGGGTGACAGATTCTATAAACGGGCAGACACATCGGTCGGCACTTTATTGACATTTTCCTGTCTGTAATCCGCATCCTGTACCTAAGCCTATTGATTCACTCATTATTCAAATCAAGAACCTGTATCCTGCATTCAGCAACCCGTATCTTGTTTTTCCTGCCGTGCAACCGGTACCAAGATATCTCAATACCGGTATCATATAATATGTAGCAGGAAAACGATCATTCGTACCTATTCCCTCGATCCCGGCTGTTTGTTCAGGATCTGCAATCTACCGGCACCGCTTCAAGCCTCTACCCGAATCTTTTCATAGTTGACAAACTTGGTATACTGGCCGAGGAACACCAGCTCCACCGTGCCAGTGGGGCCGTTTCGCTGCTTGGCGATGATGACTTCTGCAATATTCTTCTTTTCGGTATCGGGGTTGTAGTATTCATCCCTGTAGATAAAGCACACCAGGTCCGCATCCTGTTCAATGGCGCCGGATTCCCTCAGGTCGCTGAGCATCGGACGGTGATCCTGCCTGGCCTCCGGGGCCCGGCTCAGCTGCGAAAGGGTTATCACCGGTACATTGAGCTCCCTGGCCAAGGCCTTTAAGGAGCGGGAGATCTCTGAAACCTCCTGCTGACGGTTCTCGGCCCGGCCCCGGCCGGACATCAGCTGCAGATAGTCGATCACAATCAGCCCCAAGCCGTGCTCCAGCTTCAAGCGCCTGGCCTTGGACCGAATCTCCATGGCTGATATGCCGGGCGTGTCATCGATGAAGATGGGAGCCTGGGACAGGGGGCCTGCCGCTTGAACCAATTTTATCCAGTCATTTTCGTCCAATTCCCCGGTTCGAATCTTCTGCAGCTCCACGTTGGACTCGGCGCTCAGCATACGCTGGGCCAGCTGATCCTTGGACATCTCCAGGCTAAAGATCGCAACCGGTATTCTGGCTTGGACCGCCGCATACTGGGCAATATTCAGAACAAAGGTGGTCTTTCCCATGGAGGGTCTTGCCGCCACCAGGATAAAGTCGGAGGGATGGAGCCCTGAGGTCTTCTGATCAAAATCCCTAAAACCGGTGGGAACCCCGATAACCTTTCCCTTGTTTTTTGACAGCTCCTCTATTTTGGAATAGGCCTCCAGAAGAATGGTCCGAATGGGCTCAAAATCCCGGCTGGTCCGATTCTGGGAGATGTCAAAAATCCTCTTCTCTGCGTGGTCGATGATGTTTTCGATCTCTTCCTGGGCCTCATAGCTCTCCTGCAGGATCTCATTGGCAGCCTGGATGAGCTTTCTAAGGAGGGATTTTTCCTTCACGATCCGGATATAGTACTGAATATTGGCCGTGCTGGGAACCGCCATGGACAGATCGCTGATATAGGTGACACCGCCTACGCCCTCCAGCGTCCCCCGCTGACGAAGCTCATCGGTCACCGTCACAAGATCCACAGGTTCTCCCCGATCAAATAAGTTGATAATCCCGCTGAAGATTTCCTTGTGGGCATCGGAATAAAAATCCTCCCCCTTGAGCTGCTCTACGGCAGCTGCAACGGCCTCTTTGTCAAGGAGCATGGAACCTAAAACCGATTGCTCCGCTTCCATGCTGTGGGGAGGAATTCGCTGCAAGACCGCATTCATAACAACACCTTCTCCTCATCCGGATCCGGCACTGAAAAGAAGCGCGCCGGTCCGTTCTTTGGTTAACCTGTGAAGATCAGATCCAGGGCTTCTTTGATATGGCCGATGGGAATGATCTCCATATCCTCAAGGGAAAAGGGAACGTCCTTTTCATTCTCCCTGGGGATCAGAACTTTTTTCATCCCTGCCATCCTGGCCCCGTAGATCTTTTCATAAACGCCGCCCACCGGCTTGATCCTGCCTTGAATGGATATCTCTCCGGTTACGGCCACATCCTGCCTCAGGGGTTTTCCCTTGATGGCGCTTAAGATAACCAGTAAAATCGCCGCTCCCGCCGAGGGCCCGTCGATATTGCCTCCGCCCACCGCATTGACGTGGATGTCATACTCGGAGATTTCTTCCCCGGTCAGGCTTCGAATGACGGAACCGGCGTTAAAGACGGAATCCCTGGCCATGCTCCCTGCCGTATCGTTAAAGCGGATGGTGCCTTTGCCCTTTTCCCTGGCAGGAAAGGCAACGGCCTCGAACTCTATGACGGAGCCCAAAAAGCCGCTGACGCCAAGGCCGAAGATATGGCCCACTTCGGCGCCGGAGCCGGCCCGATGCCGCAGAATAGGTGAGAGCCTGCTGACCTGCAATACCTCATGCAAGTCCTCACAGGTGATGACGACCCTGTCCCCCTTCAGACCGCCCTGCCTGAAAAGGGCCATGCTGTAGGCATCGGTCAAAAGATTCACCGCCTTGCGCCCCTCTGCGGTATACTGACTGATGGTATCGGCCACACCCTCTTCCAGGGTAACCCCGATCCTTTTGGCGGCATTTCGGACGATTTTTTCTATGGCCCCGGGATCCAAAGGCTCAAAAAACACCTCTGCGCACCTGGAGCGAAGGGCCGGATTGATTTCGCTGGGATGCCTGGTGGTGGCGCCGATTAAAATAAAATCCGCCGGAGCTCCTTCATCAAAGAGCTTTTTCACGTATTTGGGCGTGTTCTCATCGTCGGGGTCATAGTAGGAGGAATCAAAATAAACCCGCTTGTCCTCCAGGACCTTTAAAAGCTTATTTTGCAAAAATAGATCCAGTTCCCCGATTTCATCGATGAACAATACGCCGCCATGGGCTTCGGTCACCAGGCCTGTTTTGGGTTCCGGAATTCCCGTTTCCGCCAGATCCCTTTTTGTTCCCTGATAGATCGGGTCGTGAACCGAGCCCAGCAGGGGATTGGTGATCTCCCGGGGATCCCACCGGAGGGTTGTACCGTCTACCTCCACAAATTTTGCCTCAGCATCAAAGGGAGTATAGCTCATTTTCTTGGCCATCTCCAGCACCAGCCGGGCTGCGGTTGTTTTGCCCACTCCAGGAGGCCCGTAGATTAAGACATGCTGGGGGTAGGGACTGGCCAGCTTTGTGATGAGGGCCTTGACCGCCCTTTCCTGGCCCACAATCTCATCAAGGCTGGTGGGCCTTAACATCTCCATGGCGGAGCGAGAAAGGCCTCTGGTCTCAAGCTTTTCCAAAACGGCATACTTTTTCAGGGTATTGGCGTTTTCCGATCCAAGCCTTTTATTGAGAATCTGCAGCTTGATCTCTTCCATATACTGGGCCTGGTTCTTCTCCATTTTTTCTATCACCTGGTTCTCCAGGCGGGCCTCCACCATTTGCCTTGCCAGGATATCCGATATGCCGTTCTCTATTTTCTCCAGCGCCAGCTGGATTTGCCCCGGCCTTATGGGCTCTACCGACTTTTGCTTAAAGACCAGCTTCTCTAAGGCCTCGATCCGCTTTTCGATCTGGGAAGAGTCCACCAATTCCGCCAAACCCAGCTTTTCAATGGTTCTTCCCAGCTGTTCTTCTCCCAGTGCCTTCCCAAGGAGGTCATACAAGACCTTAATCTGCCGATCCAGCTGATCGTATTCCGTGGGATACTGGACCCTTATCGATTCCCCGTGCTGTGACTCCTGTTCCACGCTGTACTTCAACGACTTCACTCCCCGATTTACTCTTCTTCTACCTTGACTGTCAGCTTGCCGCTGACTTCCGGATACACCTTCACCTCCAATGAGAAGGTTCCCAAATTCTTGATGGGCTCAGGTAGAACGATTTTCTTTTTATCCAGTTCGATATTGTGCTGCTTTTTGAGTTCGTCGGCAATCTCCTTGCTGGTTACCGAGCCGAAGAGCTTGCCGTTCTCCCCGCTCTTGGCCTTGATCGTTACAGTCAGTTTGGAAAGCCGGTCCGCCAGCTTCCTGGACTCCTCAAACTCCCGCTGCTTTTTTAAGACTTCCGCTTTCTTTTTGTTCTCCCATTCAGCCAAGTTTTTAGAGTTCGCCTCCTGGGCCAGGCCCTTTGGAAACAGGAAATTCCGGGCATAGCCGTCGCTGACATTCACGATATCGCCCTTTTTTCCCTGACCCTTCACGTCCTGCAACAGAATCACCTTCATTTATGATCACCTTCCTCTAAGTATTCCTTGACGGCCTTGATCACCATATCGGTGGCTTCCTCCATACCGATCCCCTCAAGCTGGGCACCGGCGATGGTCATATGGCCTCCCCCGCCCAGCTTTTCCAGGATCACCTGCACGTTGATATTGCCCAGAGAACGGCCGCTGATCACCACGCCCTTGCTGCCCATGCTCAGCACAAAGGAAGCCGTAAAACCCCGTATGTTCAGCAGCTGATCGGCAGCCTGTGCTGCGATCAAGGAAGCGTTTTCCACATGGGGAGGGCACTGGGCCAGGGCAATCCCCGGGAATATCATCCTGGCATTTCTCACCACTTCAGCCCGGGCTGCAAAGGTATCCATCTCATCCTGGAAGAGCTGCCGGGTGGATGTGGGATCCGCTCCCATCCTGCGAAGATAAGATGCCGCCTCAAAGGTCCTCACACCCGTCTTAAAGGTAAAGCTCTTGGTATCCAGGGTAATGCCCGCCAGCATGGCGTCGGCTTCCAGGGGAGACAGCTTTACCTTTTCATCAAAATATTGAACGATTTCCGTAACCAGCTCACTGGTTGACGAGGCATAGGGTTCCAAATAGAACAAAATGGCATTTTCAATCGCCTCTGCACTCCTGCGATGGTGGTCGATGACCACAACCCGGTCCGCCCGCCTTAAGATCTCCGGCGACTCCGTGAAGCCGGGGCGATGGGTGTCCACCACCACAAGGAGGCTATGGGGTTCCAAGCGGGCCAGGGCCTCTTCCACAGGGACAAACAGGTCCTGGTATTCTTCCTTTTGCTGCAGCGCCTGGATCAGGTACCTTACAGAGGCATTGGAACTCGAGAATATAATGCTTGCTTTCTTGTTAATATGCCGGGCACACCGGTATATTCCCAGGGCGGCTCCGAAGGAATCCAGATCCGGCATCGCATGGCTCATGATAAAGATCTCGCTTGATTGCTCCATCAGCTCCCGCAGGGCATTGGCAATAACCCGGGACTTTACCTTGTTTCTCTTCTCCACGGCCTTTGTCCTGCCGCCGTAGAAGAAAAGCTTGCCCCGCCTCTTTACCACGGCCTGGTCGCCGCCCCGGCCCAAAGCCAGATCCAGGGCAGAGCGGGCATACTCGCTCAGCTGGGCCGGCCCGTCGCCTTCCGCACCTACGCCGAAGCTCAAGGTAACCGGAATCCCGTTTCCCACACTGATCTCCCGGATCCTATCCAGTATGGCAAACTTCTGCTCCTCCACCCGGCGAAGGGCCTTTTCCTGCATCACAATGATGAACTTATCCCGATCAAACTTCTGCCAGCCGGCGCCCAATGAGGCAGCCCATTCGCCCAGGCGGGCTTCGATCTCCGCCAGCACCACCGGCCGCTTGGTTTCTTCGGTATTGCTGAGCACTTCATCATAATTATCGATCTGGGCAAAGGCAAGGATCATGCGCTCTTCTTCATACCGGATCTTGAGATTGGTTTCGTCGGTGATGTCCTGCCAGAAAAGCAGAAGCAGAATTCTGCTTTTTCCATGGATGGGCTTGATCTCAACCGGGCTCCAGGTCACCCGGTACCGGCGCTGATGGAATTCAATTTCCTTTGAGCCTCCGTCCTTGGCTCCTTTACCGCCGAGCAAGCTTTTGGGATTTAAGTCTTCCACATAGTCGATGAGATTCTTATCCAAGAGGTTCTCTCCCTGAAACAGCTTGCTAAAGCGGGTATTGTACCAGGTTATGGAACCGTCTATCTCAATGACCACCAGCGGCATCGGTATGCTGAAGATAGCCGATTTTGTGGACCAATCTATGTTCTCCGACAGGTTCTCCAGATATTGGTTCCAGTCCAGCCTCCGTTGCCTGGCCGCTCTCCAGTTGTAATAGATGAGAAGGAGGAAAAGGATAAAGGACAGGACCCCTACCTGCCAGTTAAAATAGAAGATGATCAGGGAAAAAACAAAAATAATCCCAAGGTAAACCCGTATTTCCGGGATATTCAGCCTTTTGACAAAACCCTTTTTCATAGAACACCCCCGTATAGGTTATACCCATCGAATGCGGTTGTTATAAGCCCGCCGCAGACCAAAAATCTGCTCTGCGACCCCGATTACGGTCATCACCTGAAAAAAGAAAAAAGCCACAGCCAGGATCAGAACCCTCAATGCTGCCGGGATGCGAAAGGCCCTTAAAAAGAATTCCACCACTGCAAAGCCCTGAAGGCCAAAAAGAAAATGGAACAGCATAAAGAGGGCTGCAAATACATAGACAAAACCGCCCCAGCCGCTGTTGGTCCCAAGCATGGATATAAAGAGAATGGCGACAAAACCTCTCCCCATCCCCCTGGGCAGGGCCCAGTTGCCAAAAGAGGGAACATAGGGGACGGCAATTTTCAAGGTCCTGCCCCCAATCCATCGGACGACGAGAAAATTCAAACCGCTGTAGACCACTGAGAATACCAGGATCATTCCGGGTATTAAAAGCTTCAGCTGCTCGATGACCATCTCGGCCAGCTGAACATCCGTGAGGGGATCCTTAATCAAACCGGCCTGATAGTACATCTCCAGGATGGAGCCGAAATCCAGTTTTCCGTTCACAAAAAAATTACGGATCGTTTCCCACAAATATTCCAAAAAATTCTGGCCTACTGCATGGGATAGGACCTTAAAAGTTAGCAGCACGGAAATCAGGCCGGCAAAGGCGCCGAGGGCAACGCATTCAAAACTTTTGAACCTTTGCTTGATTGCCAAAATGAAAAGCAAAACCGGAAATATAATGAATACAAAGGAAATAAGACCAAGATATAGGTCAAAAAAACAGATGATTCCTCCTGTCAGAACCGCCGAGAGCACCCCATAGGCCGGGCCCCTTTTCAGGCCGAGCAAGATAAAGGGCGCAGGCCATAAAAGCAGTAGCAAGTTGACAATAGGAATCCCATACAGCAGCATTCCTGCAAGGGTTGCTGCCACTCCTACCAGGATGCTCTCCAGGATTGACTTAAAAGAAAACTCCATACAAACCTCCAAAGGGCCACCTATCCTATTCCCTGCTGTCCTTCAGGTGCTGTTTTAGTGCAGATAAGTCCCCGTAACTCTTTTCTATTTCATGGTCCTCCAAGATGCCAAGGCGGATCTTGTTCTCCACCTTTTGATCAATGGTGCCGAAATGGACCCCCAGCCTCTTGCCCAGCAGGTAACAGGCAACAATGATGCTGGCCAAACAGTCGGCCAGGGCATCCTGAGTCCCCCGAATGCCGTTGGTCAGCAGGCGGAAAAGCTCCGCAACCGAAGTGATGATCTCGCTTTTGAGCCATTCAATCAACCTAATGTTCTTGGCAATATCCAATTCCTTTCCATTACCCCAATCCAAATCACAGACCTCGCTTTCCTACCCTGTCTTTATTGATTCTTTTCCTCATACCTGGGATAGGAGCCTAAAATCATGAAAAATTTGGTCTCCTTGGACAGCCGATCCAAAACAGCCCTATGCAGCTCATCCAGCCTATGGCCATCAAAATCCACCAAGAACAGGTACTGGCCCAGCAGGGTCTTCATAGGCCTGGATTCAATCTTGGTCAAATTGATCCCGTTCTCCGCAAAGATCTTTAAAGCCTGGTACAAACTGCCCGGACGATGGTCCACCGAAAAAGCAATCGAGGTTTTGTCAAATCCCGTGGGCTCTCGATCGGTTTTGGACAGGACGACAAACCTTGTGCTGTTTCCCTGATGATCCTGAACCCCCTTCAGGACCACCTTGAGGCCAAAGATTTCGGCTGCCCGGGAAGTGGCAATGGCCGCCCAGGGTTTGCCGCTCTCCTTTACTTCCCTGGCTGCTGCGGCCGTACTGGCCGTTTCCTTGAATTTGCAATTCGGTAAATAGCTATGTATCGTTCTTCGGCACTGGGCCAAAGCCTGGGGATGGGACAGAACCATTTCAATCCTATCCAGGGTTACCCCCTCCGGCGCCAGAAGGGAATGCTGTATGGGCAGGATCAGCTCACCG
>Ga0134092_1002205_pt1 | contig 15294 bp, 14 predicted proteins | sample 3_6taG_FD_94454 | JGI IMG/M metagenome (GOLD analysis project Ga0134092, IMG submission 94454) | Switchgrass degrading microbial communities from high solid loading bioreactors in New Hampshire, USA - 3_6_20_6_A3 metaG | ecosystem: Engineered > Bioreactor > Semi-continuous > Anaerobic >... | reverse complement strand
TGATGGAAGAACAGGTTGGTATTACCAATAAGGGAGGTACCATGCGGCTTGGAGCCTATCCATGCAGGACAAAGGATGAAAGCTTGCTTCAGAATCTATATAAGTCAGAACTGATTAGCGAGCGGCACAGGCACAGGTATGAGTTTAACAATGCATATAGAGATATCGTAACTTCCCATGGGATGGTAATCAGCGGAACATCACCGGACGGAAAACTGGTTGAAGCGATTGAGCTGCCTGAAAACAGGTTCTTTATTGGGGTGCAATACCACCCTGAATTCAAGAGCAGGCCCAACAGGCCTCATCCTTTGTTTGTCGGTTTACTGGAAGCGGCTTTGGGGGACAAAAAGAATTCTCAGTAAGGGAAATTAAATATTTTTAAGTTACATCAAATATCCGGTCTACATTTTTTATTTCGTGCATATATAGGTATTGTGTAACAAAGGCGTTCACTTAATCATTTTCAGAATGATTAGGGGGACGCCTTTTTTATGGAATAGGAAAACGGAATTGGGAAAAAATGCTCCGCAAGGATGCGCTACTTGCGTATAATGAAACTTGCCTTAAAAGCAGGCTGAGTTTGCATATTTTAATCAAAGAAAGAGGTGGTTATATATGTGCGGAATAGCCGGATTTTGCAATTTTAATCTGGATTATACAGAGCAGACTGAGTATTGGCTTAATACTTTAATAAATATGAGAAAATCTATCGCCCATCGGGGGAGGGACGATCAGGGAGAATATTTAAGAAAGCATATTGGACTGTGCCATAGCCGCCTGTCCATAAGGGATTTGTGTTTCGGCAGGCAGCCGATTATAAGAACAGTAGGCGGGTATGATTATGTAATAGTTTATAACGGCGAAATATATAACACCGATGAGTTGGTCCCTACGCTAAAAAAAGCAGGGTATGTATTCGAAACAACTACAGATACGGAAGTTATTCTTTATGCCTATATTCATTACGGTATGGATTTTGTCGGTAAATTAAACGGAATTTTTGCATTTGCCATATGGGACGGAAAACTTGAAAGCCTTATTTTGTACCGGGATCGGGTCGGGGTAAAACCTTTGTTTTATAGTGTTAAAAATCAAACGGTAGTTTTTGGTTCTGAATTAAAGGCACTTTTCTGCCATCCGGATATAAAACCGCAAATTGATATAAAAAGCTTCAGGGAAATATTCGGTATCGGCCCTGCCCGGACTCCGGGAAACGGTGTGTTTGCAGGCATAAATGAAATAAAACCCGGATACTATGTAATTTTTTCAAAGGAAGGGATTACATCCGTCAGATATTGGAAGCTTGAAAGTTATGAACACACGGATACCTATGAACAGACACTGGAAAGAGTATCATATCTGGTTCGTGATGCAGTAAAAAGGCAGATGGTTTCCGATGTTCCGGTATGCAGTTTTTTGTCGGGTGGTATAGATTCTAGTATAGTAACCGCCATAGCTTCCGATTATTTATCTGAAATGGGTCTTAGGCTAAATACATTTTCATTTGATTTTAAGGAAAATGATATTTATTTTCAGTCCAATGCCTTTCAGCCGGAACGGGACAGACCTTATATTGATAAGATGCGTTTACATTATGACCTGAATCATACTTATCTTGAATGTGACGAAAACAGGCTGGTTGATATGCTGTATCGGGCAGTGGACGCAAAGGATTTGCCGGGTATGGCCGATATTGATGCTTCTCTTTTGTATTTTTGTTCTTTGGTTAAAGAACATAACAAAGTGGCATTAACCGGTGAATGTGCTGACGAAATTTTCGGCGGTTATCCATGGTTTTATAGAGAAGATCTGTTATGGGCAAAGGAATTCCCATGGTCGAAGGATCCGGATTCAAGGACTGTATTGCTGGCGGATGATTTTATAGAAGAACTTAATATAAAGGAATATATATCGGAAAAATATGCAGAGTCTGTTAAAGAAGTGCCTTATTTGGAAGGCGAAAGCCCGGAGGACAGAAGGCGAAAGGAAGTGACATACCTGAATATAAAATGGTTTATGCAGACTTTGCTTGACAGAATGGACAGAGCCAGTATGTTTTCCGGCCTGGAAGCAAGGGTCCCTTTTGCCGATCACAGAATCATAGAATATGTTTTTAATGTACCGTGGGATATGAAATTCAAAAACGGAACAGAAAAATTTCTTTTAAGGGAAGCATGTAAAGATCTTCTTCCAGTTGAGATAACAAACCGTAAGAAAAGCCCGTATCCCAAAACCTATCACCCCAATTATGACCGGCTGCTGGCAGAAAGGTTTATGGATATAATAAACGATCCTAATTCGCCTATTCAGCCTTTGATAGATAAGAAAAAGGTACTTAAGTTTATAGAAAAACCTGCCCAATACGGTAAACCCTGGTTCGGACAGTTAATGGCATCTCCGCAGATGATGGCTTATATGATTCAGGTTAACTACTGGATGGAGAAGTATGGAACCGCTTATAAAGCTATGTGGGGCATTTTATAATTGAATTTTATAAATAATTAAATCGGTATTTAACAGGAATAAGAACACCTGCCGTGATTTTTATGCCCGGTAGACCTGCAGTCGCTTAATATATGGTGCAAAAACACGACAGGTGTTTTTTTGTATAATTATTATAGGAATTATATTTAAAATTGAATTAATGAACAGGTTTGTCAAAATCGTTATCGGTTACGGCAATTTCTTCCCTTTTAATTGTTTTGTCGCAATTCGGACAATAATAGGTCAGTTCAATTTTATGGCCGCATTCGGAATGGGTCAGGATTTTATGGCATTTTTTCAAATTCCGTTCACTCCAGAGCATGATGCTGTTAAAAACATCAGCCAGATCCTGACCACTTTCTGTTAACAGATATCTGTATCTGGGAGGATGGGACTGATAAAGCTGTGAGGTTATCAGCCCGTCCTCTTCCAGACTTTTTAAACGGTTTGAAAGAAGGTTGGTGGGAATTCCTGCCAACCTGTCCTGTATTTCTTTATAAGTATCGTAACCAAGCATTAGCTGGCGGATAATAAGCAATGTCCATTTATCACCTATAATATTAAGGGTTTGGGCAATATTGCAGGGGATGTTGTACAGATTTTTCATGGTACGCTCCTTTCATAAACCGGATATAGTTTGTAAAAATATGAAAATAATATGGTCATTCCGTGGATTCCAAAGCCTGCTTTATTGCATTGTCCATGATATCTTTGGTAAGCATGGCTGCGGCGTATCCGAAAATATTTCCTTCCTTGTCAATGACAAATGTGGTGGGATAAGCCATTATAAAATAATCCGCAGTTACTTGTCCGGTTTCGTCAAAAACTACCGGGAATGTATAACCGTTTTTTTCAAGGAAATCAATAATTTCTTCCTTGCTTACATCCGCATTGTTGGGGTAGGCGTCGCTGGACGGATTGGCAACGCCTAATATAATTACGTCTTCCTGATTTTTGCCGTACTCATTATAGATTTTTTCTATATCCGGCATTTCCTTTAAGCAATATGGACACCATGTAGTCCAAAAATTCAGGAACACAGCTTTGCCCTTATATTCTGAAAGGGTATGTTCGTTGCCGTATTGATCTTTTAAAGTAAAATCAATGGCGGGATATTTGCCTTCCGTGTCCTCCTGACCGCTACTTTGGGTTTTGTCTTTATTTTCGTCAGCATCTTCACCGGAAATTTCGTTTTCTTTTGCTTCATCGGCATGATTGTTTTTAATCCCATTATCATCATTGCCGGGCAGGCTGTTTTTAGAACCGTTGTTATAAGTATCGTTATTTTGAATGCTGTTATTTTCAGATTTTTCGGTGGTTTCTTGATCTGAATTGCTGATATTATCTCCAACGGTATTATCGGCAATATCAGTACTGTTTTTGGATCCATTTATTGCCGTATCATCCGGTTGTCCCTGCGTAATGCCAAGGGGTTGGGATAGTTTATTAAGATATTTTGAGATGCCGTTCATCCAGCCGGTGAATGTCACAATTCCTATAAGAACAAGAATTATGCCGCCGATTTTTACCGTATATTTTATAATTTTTTGTTTTGCTTTTATAAAGTTAAGTACCTGTGTGGTAAAAAGGCCCAGCAGCAGGAAAGGAATGATAAATCCTGCGGTGTAAAGAAGAATAAGCATATAACCCGTAAGTGAACTTTTGGAGCCGGACGCCAGTATCAGCACGGAAGATAAGGCCGGACCGATACAGGGAGTCCATGCGAAACTAAAGGTAAAACCCATAAGGAAAGCCGCCAGGGGATTCATCCTGCTTTCATCCGGTATAAAGCGAAATTTATGTTCCTTTTGAAGAATTTTAATATTCAACAGGCCGATCTGGTGAAGACCCAGTATTATTATCAGGATACCCCCTATTCTGGTAAAAAGGAGCTGATTGGACTTAAAGAAGGTTCCCAAAGCGGTAAAGGCCATTCCTAAAAGGAAAAATGAAAAAGATATACCCAAAACAAAAAATACCGTATGGCTAAATACGGTAGCCCGCCTGTATGAAATTATCCCGTTGTCGTCCGTGTGTTTGGCATTGCCGGCCAAGTAACTCATGTATACGGGAATAAGCGGTATCACACATGGGGAAAGAAAAGATATAAGGCCCTCAAGAAATACCAGAATAAAGCTTATATTATCTGCAGATACCAGATTGTCGAACATAAATCCTCTCCTTATTAATTTTATACTCATTGGGCTAATACGACCTGAATTGATAAACACATATTCCGAGTAAACTTTTAACCGTTGAAATATAGATAGCCTGCCATATTTACTTAATTTATATGGTATTAATTATTTTTATCAATAATTTATATTATGAGTTGCCTAATTATATCATAGTAACTTTATATATTCAAGTATCTTATTTTTATAAAGCAGCATTAGGTTAAATATGATCTAAGATATTGATAAACCTTTAAAAGTATAAATTTATAGTTATTAAAATTAAAAAATGATTTAAAAATGATTTGTAATTAGGTGCGCAAATCTCATTTTTTATCACCTCGAACAGTTCGAACCTTTGCATAAGAAATAAATGCTAAAAATAAGTTTTAAACTGTTCAAAAAATACTGTTATTGGAAAAAGAAATTATGTTATAATTTGATTAATTGTAATATTTCGGTCGGAGGAATCAAAATGCAAGAATATAAAGCTTATTTGGATGAAACTCTCAGTTTTGAAGAAAGGGCTAAAGATCTGGTGTCAAGAATGACTCTGGAAGAAAAGGTTTTTCAAACACTGCATACGGCGGCCGCCATTGAAAGATTAGGTGTAAAGGCATATAACTGGTGGAACGAAGCGCTTCACGGTGTGGCCCGGGCCGGGACTGCAACGGTATTTCCCCAGGCTATCGGTTTAGCTGCTACCTTTGACGAAGATTTAATTGAAGAGGTGGCGGATGCCATATCGACTGAGGCAAGGGCGAAATTCAACATGCAGCAAAAGTACGGCGATTATGATATTTATAAGGGATTGACTTTCTGGTCGCCTAACGTTAACATTTTCCGCGATCCCAGATGGGGACGGGGGCATGAAACTTACGGTGAAGATCCTTACCTGACCGGCAGAATGGGAGTGCGATTTATTAAGGGTATTCAGGGCAATGACGGCAAATATCTGAAAGCCGCCGCCTGTGCCAAGCATTTTGCCGTACATTCGGGACCCGAGGATCTTAGACACAGCTTTAATGCTGAATGTTCAGTTCAGGATTTATATGAAACGTATCTTCCGGCATTTAAAGCCTGTGTTCAGGAAGGAAAGGTCGAGGCGGTTATGGGAGCCTATAACCGAACCAACGGCGAACCCTGCTGTGGAAGTAAAACCTTACTCAAGGACATTCTGAGGAAGCAGTGGGGCTTTAAAGGTCATGTGGTATCAGATTGCTGGGCAATCAGGGATTTTCATGAGAATCATAAGGTTACTTCAACCCCTGTTGAGTCGGCAGCATTGGCAATGAATAACGGATGCGACTTAAACTGCGGGATTATGTATGAATATTTGCTGATGGCGATCAGAGACGGGCTGGTAGAGGAAAAAACAATAGACGAAGCCGTAACCAGGCTTATCATCACAAGAATGAAGCTGGGACTGTTTGACAGTCCTGATAAGGTCCCTTACAGCTCCATAGGCTATGACAGGGTGGACTGCAAAGAACATAAGGAACTTAATTTAAGGGCGGCAAGGAAATGTATCGTGCTTTTAAAGAACGAAAACAGGCTGCTTCCTTTGGACAAGTCAAAATTAAAAGCTGTGGGTGTTATTGGTCCGAATGCCAATAACAGAAGGGTTCTGGTAGGCAACTACGAAGGTACGGCTTCCGAATATATAACCGTACTGGAGGGAATCAAGGAATATCTAGGAGATGACGTAAGAGTATATTATTCTGAAGGATGCCATCTTTATAAAAAATCAGTCCAGGGTTTAGGGGCGGAGAACGACAGACTGGCGGAAGTGAAAGCGGTTTGCGAGATGAGTGACGTAGTTATTGCCTGTTTCGGATTAGATCCCGGCCTGGAAGGAGAAGAAGGAGACCAGGGAAATGAATTTGCCAGCGGTGACAAGCCGGATTTAAATTTACCGGGAATTCAGGAGGATGTGCTGAAAGAAATATATAAATGCGGGAAACCGGTAGTATTGGTGCTGCTTTCGGGGAGTGCTTTAAGCATACCATGGGCGGACGAGCATATTCCGGCCATCATCCAGGGATGGTATCCGGGAGCCCAGGGAGGAAGGGCCATAGCCCAAATACTGTTCGGTGAGTATTCGCCCGAAGGGAAACTGCCCATAACGTTTTACCGGACAACGGAGGAATTGCCAGATTTTACCGATTACAGCATGGCTAACAGAACATACCGTTATATGAAGAACGAAGCTTTGTATCCGTTCGGATACGGACTGTCATATACGGAATTTGAGTTGACCGACGTCTCCTTAGATACGGATGAAGTTGCTCCGGGTAAGAAAGTACTATGTAATGCGGTTCTGAAAAACATTGGGGATATGCCGGGAGCGGAAACCGTTCAAATATATGTGAAGGCAAAACGGGACGGCGCACCCAATTGGCAGCTTAAAGGATTTAAAAAAGTGTTTCTTAATCCGGGAGAATCAAAAACAGTATCTATTGAACTGAACGATTTAGCCTTCCGACTTTATGATAATGAAGGAAATTTTGTCCTTTATGAAGGGGAGTATGAAGTTTTTGTCGGTACAAGCCAACCGGATACAAGAAGCATCAAACTGACAGGGAAAAGGCCTTACTGTTTTAGGGTGTCAGGTACTGTAAACAAAATGTGAACAAACATTCTGTTTTTATTCATAATTTGTTAACGGTGCCTGACACATTTCCGGCAATATATATCATATAATGAAGCAAAACATTTTTGAGGGCCGATATGATAATCCATGTTGTAGAACAGGGGGATACTATAGAGTCTATAGCCCAACGCTATGGGATATCTCCTGAAAGACTGGTTTTAGAGAACGGAATTAGGGCTTCTGATAATTTGGTAGTCGGACAGACATTGGTTATATTAATTCCGGAAACAGAATATACCATTCAGGACGGAGATACTCTGGAGAGCATAGCATTGGCACATAACACATCAGTTTTTGAATTGTTAAGGAATAATCCCTATCTTGTCGAAAGAAGGTTAGTGTATCCGGGAGAGGTTATTGTAATAAGATATGAGGGAGAAAAAATCGGTAGCATTGCCATTAACGGCTATGCTTATCCCTTTATCGCATTGAATGTACTTCGAAAGACTTTACCTTTTCTGACCTATCTCTCAGTTTATTCCTATTATTATAATATGCAGGGTGTAATTACCGATATAAATGATGAAGAGATTATAAGAACCGCAATAGAATACGGAGTAGCACCGATAATGGTATTAAGTGCCACGGCCCAAACGCCTTTAGAAGAAATTGAGCTGACTCATTATTTATTAAGAAACCCTTCTTTGCAGGAGCGGTTAATCAGTAATCTGATTACTGTATTAGGCAGAAAAGGGTATTATGGCGTGGATTTTACAGCCCATTATATCGAGCCGGCGGATCGCCCATTATATTTGGCTTTTATCAGAAAGCTCGCAACCCGTCTTAGAACCGAAGGATTCAGAACTTTTATTACCATCTCCTTCAATGTTTTTGAGTTGTTGATCAATGTTTATTATGAAGACTTGAATCTTAACCTTATCGAAGATTATGTTGATAATATAATAACAATAACCTATGACTGGGGATATACTAATATTGCGCCGTCTGTTCTGGCATTCGGTGAGGTGGATAATATATTAAACACGATTACTTCCAGTATTACTCCACAAAAATTAATTTTTGGAATTTCTACCATAGGGTATATATGGAGGCTGCCGTATATTGACGGAGTCACCACAGGACAAGCGATTTCATATGATTCTGCTATTCAACTGGCAAGGGAATTCGGTGCCGAAATACAGTTTGATGATGTCACAAAGGCATCTTATTTTCAATACTATTCCGATTTTGAATATATTGTAAGATTTAGGGATGCCCGGGGTATTAATGATGCTTTATCTTTGGTAAATAAATATGACATTAACGGTTTGGGGATTTGGAATGTAATGTACTTCTTTGATCAGTTGTGGCTTGTGATAAATTCCCAGTATATTATTGAAAAAATTCTACCGTTTAGAGGCGGTGTAAGCCCGTTTGATAATAGTTTTATCGGTAATAATTTAAACCTTTGATTAATAAGAATATGAACGAGAGGAATTTTTATCAGACTTTTAGTGATAACATCACAGACTAATTCCTCGTATTGTGATATGGTAGAGTTATCAAGCAACGAAAAGGGGGAATTAGAATGGCATCTATAAAGATAACAAAGAATAATTTTGAGGAAGAGGTATTAAAGTCCGAGAAGCCGGTTCTGCTGGACTTTTGGGCTGCCTGGTGCGGACCTTGCAGAATGGTTTCTCCTACAATAGAAGAAATAGCTAAGGAGTATGAGAATATTAAGGTAGGCAAGGTTAATATCGATGAGGAAATGGAATTGGCCGCTAAATTTAAAATAATGAGTATTCCCACATTAATGGTTTTGAAAGAAGGAAAGGTTACGGCTATGGCTGTCGGTGTCCAGCCAAAGAAGGACATTTTAAAGATGCTGCAGGTCTAGTATTGATAATTGACTAAAAAAAACCGGAGGGTTATACTCTTGTTAAGATATTTAGTATTTAACCTTTAGGAGGGATGGTCATGAAAAAAGAACCTAAATTTTACAGGTGTAAACATTGCGGAAATATTATAGAGAAAATTTATGACTCAGGAGTAGTTCCTGTATGCTGCGGCGAAAAAATGGAGGAACTTGTGGCGAACACCGTTGATGTTTCAAAGGAGAAACATGTACCCAGCGTATCCATAGTCGGCAATATAGTCCAGGTTGAAGTAGGAGAAGTTCTGCATCCCATGGAAGAAAAACATTATATTATGTGGATTTATCTCCATACTAAGAAAGGATGTCAGAGAAAAGACCTGGCACCGGGAGAAGAACCCAAAGCTGTATTCGCCCTGGATGATGACGAAGTTATAGCCGTTTATGAATACTGCAATATTCACGGATTATGGAAAAAGGATATATAAAATTAGGTGTATAATAGGGTTGTTTCATAATTTCAACAGGTTACTCATATTAATTCATAAATCGGTATAATATAACATATGCTTTGCAACAGAGCCTATAAACTTAGAGGGATTCTGCAATTTAAACTCTTGATTAATAAATATTGGGGTATACGGAAAACCATCCGCACCGCTAAAAGTCACCTGCCACGATTAAAACGTCATATTCGGATTAAAAAGACCGGACATGGTGCGCTAATCAGGACAGGTGTACTTTTAACGGTTTATTAATTTATATCCGTATACCCCTTATTGTTCCATGCTGATATCTGGCGACTTCCAAAATTTTGTGCACTTTCTGTGGATTTTATTGGTAATGTAAAGTATAATGGTTTCAGAGGTGTTTTAGGTGCAGGCAAAAAAAACGTATTTTCAGGAAAATTTAAAATTTTGGGAAGCTTTGACCGAATCTCAGAAAGCATTGCTTAATCAATCATTAGTAAAAAGACATTTTGATAAAGGAGAAGCAATGCGGAGCGGTTCGGAAAATTGCTCGGGGCTTTTGCTTTTGGAAAAGGGCCAGGTCAGGGCTTATATCGTCTCCGAAAACGGCAGGGAGATAACTCTCTATCGTTTATTTGAAAGGGACGTTTGTATATTTTCCGCATCATGTATTATGAAAAATATTAATTTTGATATATTTATTGAAATAGAAAAAGAGACGGATGCTTATATTATACCGGCTCCGATATTCGAAAAACTTTCCCAGGAATCTTTAGCGGTCCAGGCTTTTACAAATGAGCTTATGGCCATGCGTTTTTCCGAGGTTATGTGGATTTTGGAGCAAACACTGTTTATGACACTGGATAAAAGGCTGGCGATATTTTTGTTGGAACAGGCCAATATAGAAGGCTCAGATAGTATCGCAATCACCCATGAAAAGATAGCAAATCATCTGGGGACCGCCAGAGAAGTGATAACCCGGATGCTTAAATATTTTCAGAATGAAGGATTGGTATCTTTAAACCGGGGCATAATACGTCTTACGGATCGCAAGAAACTGGAGCAGCTTACCATATGTTAATAAAAGGGATGTGGACATATGATGAAATCAATTAAAGAAAGGCTGATTTACCTTGCCGATGAAGATTACCGGAAGTTTTCATCTTCAATAACACCCGGAGCAGACAATATACTTGGGGTAAGGCTTCCTGTGTTAAGAAAAATGGCAAAAGAAATTGCAAGGGGCGATTTTCGGACTTATATAAACGAAGCATCTTCCGATACATATGAAGAAAAAATGCTTCATGGCATGGTAATCGGCTATGTTAAGGCTGATATAGATGAGATTCTTAGGCTGACAAAAGATTTTATACCTTTGATTGACAACTGGGCCATATGTGACAGCTTCTGCTCCGGCCTTAAAATTACAAAATTATATAAAGAAAAAGTATGGGATTTTTTACAGCCTTATCTGTATTCTGATAATGAGTTTGAGATTCGTTTTGCCGTTGTCATGATAATCAATTATTATATAAATGAATTATATGCGCCAAAAGCTTTTAAGCATTTTGACCGGATAAGACATGAAGGTTATTATGCAAAGATGGCAGTTGCATGGGCAATTTCCGCTTACTTTGCCAAACTGCCTGAGATTACCCTGGAATATCTTAAGAATAATATGCTGGATGATTTTACACATAACAAATCAATCCAAAAGATTATAGAATCCCGGCGCGTAGATCAGGCAACGAAGGAAATGTTAAAAAACCTGAGAAGAACAGGGAGGTAAGGCTATGAGATTAACTTTCCTTGGAGCTACACATGAGGTAACCGGAAGCTGTTTTTTTCTGGAGACCTGCGGAAGGCATATTTTAATTGACTGTGGTATGGAACAGGGAAGAGATACTTTTGAAAACCAGGAGCTCCCCATACCGGCGACACAGGTAGATGCAGTTTTATTGACCCACGCTCATATCGATCATTCCGGAAATTTACCCTTGTTATATAACCGGGGATTCAGAGGGGAAATTCACGCAACCGGTGCTACCTGTGCTTTGTGTGACATCATGCTTCGTGACAGTGCACATATTCAGATGGCAGAAGCAGAATGGCGCAACAGAAAGGGTAAACGTTCCGGTGAGAATGTTTATATACCCGTTTATAATATGGAAGACGCTCTTGCCGCTGCTCGCTTGTTTGTACCCCACGACTATAATGAGAGATTTAAATTGTATGACGGAATAGAGGTACGTTTTACGGATGTGGGACATTTATTGGGGTCTGCCAGTATTGAAATTTGGGTAACCGAGAACGGGATAACGAAAAAAATTGTATTTTCCGGTGATATAGGCAATCTCAATCAGCCCCTTATTAACGATCCGACATATATAAAGGAAGCAGATTATGTTGTAATTGAATCCACATATGGTGACAGGTATCATGATCCGGCTCCCGATTATGTAAATGAACTGGCAAAGATTATTCAGGAGACACTGGACAGATCCCTACAGCGGAACCGTTGTCGATCTGGCCAGAAATCTTGTTGTAATAGAAGGGAAACCCATACCCGTTGAAGGGACGGAGAGAAAGAGAGCAGCAACAGTATATGACAGGCTGGTCGAAGCAGGTAAAAGGCTTATGGCTGTTATTCAGCGTAATAAGGGTGTCGCTAATAAGGATCTTGCAAAATTTATCGACCAGATTAATGCCCTTTGCGATAAATGGGACAGGTAAGGTTAGGTATTATAAAGCATACTGTTGAATTAAACCACTAATCCAAATAAATAAGCATAAAGCACAAATCAGATAATTCAAAACTTAAAGCAAAACTTAAAACAAAACATAAATCAAAAACATAAAACCAAAACAAAACATAAAATAAAGTACAAATTTAAAACCAAAGCAAAATATAAAATGCTGAACACTAAAAACAGATTACTAAAAACTGAACTTATTCAACCTTAACTCTTTTACGATATAGTCAAGTTTTTGATACATTAACTTTATGCCCTGGGATGTGGTCTGATAACTGAAAGCCAAAGAGGGATCAATGCCCAGTTTCCGGCTTTCACTGATTACATCAATACTGGTTCCCGTTAAAATAAATATCCAGTTAAAAAGTTCCTTTTGGCGGGATACAATTTTGCTTATTTTTTCATATGTATATTCTGTGCCTGAATTTTCCGGACCGTGTTTAGTTATAATAAAGATGACCTTTTCCGGACAGGCAGTTTTTTCTGACTGCGAAAGCCTGAAATTAACGTCAAGTATGGCTTTGCCGATGGCATCCGAAAGTGCCGCAGAGCTGCGGGTATAATAATCCTTTTTTGTCAGAGTAACGGTACTGGCATCAACACCGTTATAAAGTATTTCATATTTGCTGTCATATAAAACAACCGTTAAGTTGGTTTGCCCGAGACTGCACTGCCTTTGAATAAAATTGTTAAATCCGCCGATAATATGGGTTTCCAGACCTGGCATGGAACCGCTTCTGTCCAGTAAGATAATGATTTCGGTTAAATTTTTATTCATAAGGTTAACATCCTTTCTTTTCCTGCTGCTAAAAATATAATAGAAAATTGTCACAGGGATGTTATAATGATAATTATCCTTGTTGCGATAATTATAAATTAAAATTGAAACATAATGGTCGCCTGACGGGCGACATTTGGCGGATACGGGAGGGGATATGAATAAGCAACTGTTGCTTGAATTAAATCTTTATATAAAAAAAACCCGGACAGAGGATATATTAATAAGAGAGTCCGGGGAGAAATATGGAGAAGCAATACCTGCCAAGTCCGATAAGAAAGTTTTGAAAAGGGAAGCAAAAGAATTAGACAATTATATTAATAACGAAAAAAGTGAAGAGACTTTTGCTGTAAAGCTTATGCACCATATTGACAAAAAAGGGGTTGCGGATGCGGAAATCTACAAAAAAGCGGGCTTAGACCGCAGGCACTTTTCCAAAATTCGTTGTGATAAATATTACAGACCGAAAAAAACTACCGTGATAGCCTTATGTATTGCACTGGAACTCAATTTGAATGAAACGGAAAAAATGCTTCAACTGGCCGGATATTCTTTTTCGAATAGTGATATAAGCGATTTGGTGGTGAAATTTTTTATTGAAAGAAAGATATATGATTTGACGGCGGTGAATGAGGCGTTAGACTATTATGGGCAGAAGTTGCTGGGAGTTGTGGGATGAGGAGGTTTTTAAATGGGATGTCTGGGTAATTTTATCTGGTTTATATGCGGAGGTTTTATAAGCGGATTGAGCTGGCTAATAGCCGGATGTTTATGGTGCATTACCGTCATAGGTATACCGATAGGCGTTCAGTGCTTTAAATTTGCGGGCCTGAGTTTTTTTCCCTTCGGCAAGGAAGTGGTATATGGAGGAGGGGCGGGTTCGTTGCTGCTGAACATTATTTGGTTATTAACAACCGGTTTGCCTCTTGCAATTGAATCTGCTGTTATGGGGCTGATTTTATGTATTACGGTTATCGGAATACCTTTCGGTTTGCAACATTTTAAAATTGCCAAGCTGGCTTTAATGCCCTTTGGGGCGAGTGTCAGGTAAATTTAAGATATGATTTGCATATAAAAAATTAAGAAAACGGGGTTTTAAAATGAAAAATATTTTTATAGGGTTTTTGTTATATTTTTAGATTTTGATCTGAACTTAGGCGCTTCAAAAATAGGATTATTGCCGGATTTTCTGGGCTATATATTTATGGTAAAAGGTTTGGACGAAATGGCAAAAGAAAGCGTAAACTTCAAAAAAAGCCAGGCCTTTTGCGGTGGGCATGACATTTTCACCGGAGTTATTTATGTGGCAGACTTCTTTGGTTTTTCAGGAGAATTTGGAACATTAACATATCTTCTTTCGGTTGTATCCACCGTTATTTCCTTGTATATTTCTTATAATATTGTCATGGGTGTCCTGGATACAGAAAAATTACGAGGAGTGTCTTTGGATGGGCAGCAGCTTAAATCCGCATGGATGCTTCGGGTTGTTTTCAGTATTGTGGCTTATGTGCTGTTATGGTTTGGGTCGTTAGCCGTAATAGGTATCATTATGTCTTTTATAGTTTCCGTCTATTTTCTGCTTATATTTAATAATTCCAAGAAACTTTATTATGCTTCGGCCGGTTAAGAATTATGTTTTTTTTGAGATTTTTATTTTTTTAGTTTTTTAACACGTGTATCGTAAACAGGCAATATATTAACTTAAGATCTGTTATTTATTGAATTTAAATAAATTATGGGTTAAAATAAATATGGACATATTATTTTCACATTCTGATAAAAGTTTCTTATACTCCACAGGCAAGTCATAACATTTTCGTAATCCTATCCTTATAATAATTGCCAATTCTGGCTTTATTACCCAGGGTATTAAAATGCATATCATAATCAAAACTTCAGGAATATTTTGCAGGCTATATGGGAGTATATATATTATAAATTTTATGAGGGGGTTATACAATGGAAGGAAGAGCAATTAAAATCAGTTCGCCGGTGAGCAATAAAATTCAGTTGAAAGTTATTCCCGGGCATTTTGCAACGTGTAATTCTCATATCAATCTTTATATTGATTTGACAACAACAAAAACACGACTGAATGAGGCTTATGAGATCGCCAGTGTTATGGCAATGCAATATGTTAGTAATGTGGTCGTTGATACTATAGTA
>Ga0134092_1002201_pt1 | contig 15309 bp, 20 predicted proteins | sample 3_6taG_FD_94454 | JGI IMG/M metagenome (GOLD analysis project Ga0134092, IMG submission 94454) | Switchgrass degrading microbial communities from high solid loading bioreactors in New Hampshire, USA - 3_6_20_6_A3 metaG | ecosystem: Engineered > Bioreactor > Semi-continuous > Anaerobic >... | reverse complement strand
TAGTCAAGACACTGAAAACTGAACATGATGTTATTACAGGTGGGTCCTGATAAGCAGGCTACCCACCTTTTTACTAATGAATTCAAGGGGTGTCAGTATGACAGTCAAATCTTTGGCAAAAGAGATTTTTGAGTGGATAGTCGTGTTTGCTGCGGCTTTCTTGCTTGTGGCATTGCTTAACACGGCAATATTTGCCACAACTCAGGTAAGACAGACATCAATGCAGGATACACTGCTTGAAGGGCAGCATCTGTTCGTGGATAAACTGAGCTACATATTCGGTGATCCCCAAAGGGGAGATATAGTTGTTTTCATCGAAGATAGATACCCGGAAAACTATATTGACAGAATAAAGATATTTTTCACTGATGTAGCAGATATTTTTAAGCCTGCGGAAAGAAAGACAAACATAAGGCTGGTCAAAAGAGTGATAGGTATTCCGGGAGATGAAGTGGACATACATGACGGGAAGGTATTTGTCAACGGCGAGGAGATCAGTGAGCCATACGCCAAAGGTGAAACATTCCAGAGAGAGCAGCCCTTTCCGGTAAAACTGAAGGAAGGTGAATATCTGGTGCTGGGTGACAACCGTGAAGTGAGTAAGGACAGCAGAACCTTCGGGACGATCCGCCGGAGCCAGATCGAAGGTAAGGCAGTATTCAGGTTCTGGCCTCTGAATAAAATCGGAGCTTTGCATTGAATCAGCCCTGCATCATGTTTTGAGTTCAATAAGAATGTTCATACAGGGGACGAGTAAATCGTCCCCTGTATTATTTTCGAAAAAATACATACCATACGAAATAAGGATTTACATGCTTAATTCGCTCTGGGTGGTATGATGAAGCAAAACAGCAATAATAACAAAACTGCCGGAGAACTGCAGAAGGATTTGAGCAGTTACAGCCTTAACTGCTCACTGGATCAGAACCTGGAAGTATTCAGGGAAATATTCAGGGATGATGATACATTTTCTATAAGGCTGTTTAAAAATGAGCTTGACGAATCATTGAAATTCTGCCTTCTTTTTATAGATGGCATGGTGAATAATGAATTAATTAATGAGGATATAATCAAACCTGCAATAAAAGCTGATATTGAAGATACTTCCGATGATCTGCTTCAGATCATAAAGGATACGGTAATAGCTGCCAATGATGTTGAACTGACGGAAGATGTAGCAAAGCTCACAGATGCTATAATTCGCGGGGATACAGTGTTCATGGCAGATAATGTTTCCGGAGGACTGATAATAAGCACCAAAGAACCGAAAACCCGGTCCATTGAGGAACCCACCTCCGAGAGAGCGGTTCTGGGACCGAGAGAGGGTTTTGTCGAAGACCTTATGCTGAATCTTTCACTTATAAGGAGAAAGCTGGCAACTCCCGATCTTAAATTCAGGTTTATCAAACTGGGGACGCAAAGCCGTACCAATGTATGTATCTGCTATTTGGACAGCACCGTCAATAAAAAAATACTTCAGGAGGTTTACAAAAGGATAGGCGAAATCAATATAGACGGCATATTGGATTCTGAATATATCAAGGACTATATCCGTGACAATCCTTTTTCACCTTTTTTGACAACCGGTTCCACTGAGCGGCCGGATGTGGTGGCAGCCAACATTTTGGAAGGGCGTATTGCGATACTGGTCGATGGCACCCCTGTGGCGGTGACTGTCCCATATGTATTTATAGAAAATTTTCAGTCAAATGAAGATTACTATTTGTCCTTCCTGCTGGCGAGTTTTAACAGGCTGCTCAGAATAGCGGGGTTCTGGATCAGCATCAGTGTCCCAGGTGTATACACAGCATTAGTTACGTACCATCAGGAGGCCATACCTACGCCGCTGCTGCTGAGCATATCAGCAGCAAGGCAGGGTGTACCGTTTCCGACTATAGTGGAAGTAATTTTACTGAGTATAGTTTTTGAAATGATAAGGGACGCCGGTGTCAGAATGCCGTCAAATCTCGGACAGGCATTGAGCATAGTAGGCGCACTTGTTCTTGGCTCCGCTGCGGTCGAGGCCAAGATAGTAAGTGCTCCTATCGTAATAATTGTATCTGTTTCTGCAATAACAGGATTTATGGTTCCAAAGCTTATGATAGCGATTGTCTGCTATCGGCCGCTTTTATTGCTGCTTTCTGCATTTCTTGGACTTTACGGTTATGTTTTCGGTATTATGGGTATATTGCTGCACCTGTGTTCCATCAGTTCATTTGGAGTGCCTTATATGCTGCAGATTACAAATCTTACAGCATATGAAATGAAGGATACCGCTATAAGAATGCCGCAATGGTTTATAAAGTACAGACCTAAAATAATTTCCCTGAACAGAGTCAGGGAAGGCAGAGGAGGTTCAAAACCATGGTCAGGAAAACGACAGCGTTAACCGTACTGGTTATGACGCTGTTTACTTTTAGCGGCTGCTGGGACTACAGAGAGATAGACAAGCTGCCTGTTGTTGTGGGGATGGCCATTGATATCAATGATGAGGGAAAGCATGTTGTTACTGCAGAGCTGGTGGATATTGCCGAAAGCGGACATGAATCCGCCATGGTAAAGCCACGAATTATCAGAACAGAGGGCGATACATTATTTGATGCCTTACGAAATGCAATTGCTTTTGAAAAAGGCAGGATCTACACGGGGCATCTTGAACTGGTCATACTTGGACGGAGTGCCCTTGAAAGCAGATTGGTCGAGGTTCTGGACTTCCTTATACGGGATGTGGAAGCAAGAATGAGCATCTGGCTGCTGGCTTCGCAGGAGGATACTGCAGCAGAACTGCTTGAGACAAACACCATTACGGGTAAGGTACGAACCTTTGAAATATCACAGATGATAGAAGCACAAAAGGATCTGGCAAAATCATTTGAAATGAATATTAATGAGTTTATGAACCAGATGCAGTGTCGGGGGTGCTCATCCGTGATCCCCAGCATGAAACTGCATAATACCGCAGGCACCGAAACACAGGCCCTCTCAGGAACAGCAATACTTAAAAATAACCGACTTTCCGGATTTATTGACGGAGAAGAGACAAAGTACTTCTGTCTGATCACTGACAGAGTGAAGGGCGGGATTCTCGTAATTGACAGTGAACCTGGAAAACAAAGGAAAGATACTGCTCTTGAAATACTTGAAAATAAGACAAAAATAAAACCAAAGCTTTCAGACGGTAAGATTTCTATAGAAGTAGAAATCAAAACGAAGGTTGCCCTCGGAGAGCACGGGTCCACAAAGCATAAGTATTCCGAGGGAATAGAAGTTCATAAAAAGCAGGCAGAGGATCTTATCAGAGATAATGCATCTGCTCTGGTAAAAAAGATGCAGACAGAGTTCGATGCAGATATATTTGGCTTCGGCCACAGTATCCATATGGATTACCCGGAGCTTTGGAGAAAGATAGAAGATAACTGGGATGAGTATTTCAAAACTCTGGAGGTTGTCATTAAACCTGCTGTTGAGATAACGGAATCAGGCCTGCTTCAGGAATCCATAACTAAGGGGGACTAGGCAGGGTGTTATTGGCTGTCATAATCATCTTGATCATAATAATGACTGCATGCGAATTGGTTAATTACTATAAAAGCAAACAGTTGAAAACAGCTGTAATCTATACTGTTATTTTGCTGATTCTGCTGACATCAGCCGTAATAATTGAATTTGGTATAAAGTTTCCAGATCCGATGGATCTGGTTCAAAAGATTGTTACATTCATTACAGGTGATAAGGAAATACAATGAAGAGGATTGATAATGTGTAACCAGATTATTACGAGAAAACATACAATTGCATTAATATTTACATTTTTACTGGGCAGTTCCCTGGTAATGAGAGTAGGTGGCAGCGCAGGCAGAGACGCATGGCTTGCTATACTGATCGGTATGGTTATGACATTGCCCATGCTGATTGTATACTCCAGAATACTTTCACTGTTTCCGGGAAAAGGGCTTTATGAAATAATATTTACTTCGCTTGGAAGATTTTTTGGAGGTGTATTGGTATTTCTATATGTATTGTATTCCTTCCATCTCGGTACACTTGTAATGTGTGATTTTTCTGATTTTGTCAAAATCGTGGGCCTGTATGAAACACCTAAGTTTGTTACAGCTCTGTTTTTGGGACTGCTTTGTATATGGGCTGTAAAGGCCGGTATTGAAGTGATAGCCAGATGGACTGCCATCACGATGCCTATAATGGTCTCTGTTATACTGCTTATTACTTTACTGCTGATACCGAAATTCAATTTTGATAACCTGAGACCTGTATTGTATAACGGTATGCAGCCTGTACTTGAAGCAGCTTTTTCTGTTTTTTCATTTCCATTTGCTGAATCAGTGGTCTGTCTGGCTATTTTTTCTTATGTAAAAAGCGGGAGCAAACCACTTACGATATTCATGTGGAGTATTTTAGCGGGTACTTTAATATTGCTTGTCACAACGGTCCGCAGCTTACTGGTATTAGGTGAAGAGTTTGTTAAACTTAATTTTTTCGCCTCATACGCATCAGCCAGGCTTATAAAGATAGGTGATTTCCTGGAAAGGATAGAAGTGCTGGTGGCCATCGTAATTCTGATTGGCGGCTTTGTAAAGATCAGTATATGTCTGCTTACAGCGGCAAAGGGCATTGCTGACCTGGCCAATATCCGCGACTACGGGCAGTTTGCAGCGCCTTTGGGGATTCTGATGGCTCTTTACTCGGTGGTATTGTTTGAATCGACTGTTGAGATATTCATTTGGAGTGAAAAGGTGTACCAATACTATGCGTTGCCGTTTCAGGTACTATTCCCGCTGATTATATGGATCGCAGCCGAAATAAAGGCGAAAAAAATGATCCAGGGCAAAGCCAAAAGACGCTGATGAATGAGCTGGTACATGTTTATCCATAAAGTTGTGTGATACAGGCAAATCGAATGCCTGTTTTTTTATTGCCCTATACCAGTCATAAAAATGGACAAAGCCAAATATTTATAAGTAAGGGGTCGGACATATGATGTCGGACCGAACTGCAGGCTAAAAATGACGGGGAGGTACACATGAGAACAGGCGCAGATGGCAGTTTATATGCAAAATGTACAAGCAGTCTCAAAAATGACGTATTGCCGCTGCTGTCCAAAAGAGTTGCTGAAGCTGTCGGAGCAGTGATCGGGCATGGGATCGGTACGCTGGAAGAGATAAGGCTCAGGGCAGAAAAGCCCCTGATACTCCAGAATTATGACAGGGAATGGTTCATCGGCAGTGATGGTCTGCCTTCATCGAAACCTGAGGGCAGCTTCATCGTTACACAGGATGATATAAGAACTACAGTCGAGCTTATGAGCGAAAATTCTATATATGCTTACCAGGAGGCGATCAGGAGCGGGTACATCACCATAAAGGGGGGACACAGGGTCGGAATTGCAGGCAGGGCTGTACTGGACGGCACTTCAGTCAAAAGCATAAAAGACATATCCGGCCTCAACATCAGACTGTCCAACCAGATTTTTGGATGCTCATTGAAAATTCTGCGGTACATAATAAAAAGCAATACAGATATTTACAATACACTTATTATTTCTCCGCCGCAATGCGGGAAAACGACGATCCTCAGAGATATTGCCAGAAATCTTGCCGACGGGGTTCCCGGGATGGGATTCAGGGGCATCAAGGTGGCGATAGTCGATGAAAGATCTGAGATAGCGGCATGTCTCAAAGGAGTGCCCCAGAATGATGTCGGACTAAGGACGGACGTGCTTGACGGCTGTCCCAAAAACATCGGCATGAAAATGATGATCCGGTCCATGTCGCCTAAAGTCATCATCACTGATGAAATCGGAAACGACGGGGACAGGGAGGCGGTCCACAATGTTTTGAATGCAGGCGTCAGGATCATAACCTCTGCCCACGGCTATAACATATCTGAACTGAAAAGCAGGAAAGAAGTATTGATGCTGGTGGAGGACAAGGTGTTCGACAGATATATCGTGCTCGATGATTCCAGGGGTCCGGGTACGCTGAAGGAGATAGTGGACGGCAGGAGCATGAAAGTCATGACGGGGGCTGATCAGGATGCTGTTTAAAATCATCGGAAGCATAATAGTTATTCTGTCATGCAGTTTTCTGGGATACATACTGGCGAGGGACTGCACTAAAAGACCTCAGCAGCTCCGTGAACTGCAGGGACTTCTCCAGATGCTGGAGAATCAGATGACCTACCTGTCTGATGTTCTGGTCGAGGCTTTTGAAAGAATAAGCAGAGTCGGAGGAGAGACAGGCGTTTTTTTCAAAACAGCTGCAGATATCCTGAAAAATAAAAGTGCAGAAAATGCGTGTTTTGCATGGGAGCAGGCTGTGAACAGGTGCATCAGGATGACTGCCCTGAACAGGGAGGACGAGCAGATACTGCTGTCTTTTGGCAAATCCCTTGGCAATACTGATCTTGAGGGCCAGATAAAGAACATCCGGCTAACATTGGGACAACTGGCCATACAGGAAAAGAAAGCCGAGGAGGACAGAAAAAAGAATGAAAATATGTACAGAAGCCTTGGCTTAATCGGCGGAGCAGCCATTGTGATAGTTTTACTTTAAAATGGCATATTTCAAGGGTTGATTGTAATAAAGTTACATCAGAAATAAAAGATCACATCGTAAAGGGGTTGTACGGGTTATGGGTGTCGACTTGATTTTCAGGATAGCTGCCATAGGGATCCTTGTGTCAGTGCTGAACCAGCTGCTTATAAGATCAGGCAGGGAAGAACAGGCCATGATGACGACACTGGCCGGCTTGATCGTTGTTCTTTTGATGGTTGTGAAAGAAATAGCTGTGCTTTTCAATACGGTCAAAACGATATTCAAACTGGACTGAAAGACAGGCAAATGGTACGGCGGCCTGCTGTCCTGACCTGGCTATTACAGATAAGAACGGCCGGATAAATGAACATGAAGAACACAGGAGAATATGCATGGAGATTTTACAGATCATTGGGATCGGTCTGGTTGCGACCGTCGTAATTATCATACTCAGAAAGCATAATCCAGAAATTGCCATACAGGTAAGCATAATCACAGGTGCATTGATCTTCATGCTCCTTGCCGCAAAGCTTTCGGCCATAGTCGGTATGCTGGAGGACTATGCGGACAGGGCCGAAATAAAACCGGCTTATTTCATTACAGTTCTGAAAATCACCGGGATAGCATACTTGACTGAGTTTGGAGCCGAAGTATGCAGGGATGCGGGTGAAAACGCCATAGCATCAAAAATAGAGATGGCCGGAAAGGTGATCATAGTTTCCATGGCTGTTCCGGTGATAAGTTCACTGATAGACCTGATACTGAAAATAATGCCCTGACAGGAGGATAAAATATGATGCGGCACAAAAGATACCGGTCAAAAGAATCTGCTTTGCTGATTATCATATTAACGATATTTGCAGCTCTGGGAGCTTCCTGCCCCTCGCAGGCTGAAACCAGCGGAAACACATACATCGACGACGAAACAGCCGCTATTATAGACCGGCAGGCAGAGGCAGGAGGTATTGACAGGTTAAAAAATGAGCTTGAAAAATATATTGATGATGATACGCGGGACCTGTTGGGCGGATATGATGCAGATGAATTTATCAGTGATCTGCTCAGCGGGACTCCGGATATAGATCTAAAAAGCCTTGGCAGTAAAGCCCTCCGGTTTTTGTTCAAAGAGCTGTATCAAAATTTGGGTATTCTCATTAAAATCACTATACTTGTAATAATCTGTGCTTTGCTGAAGAATCTTCAGACAAGCTTCATGAACGAAGGCGCGGGACAAATAGCCTTTTATGTCTGCTATATCGTGACCGTATCGATATTGCTGGTAAGCTTTGGAACGGTAATGAAAATGGGGATACGCATCATAGACACGATGATAGGGTTTATGTATGCAGTCGTTCCTGTACTTCTGGCATTGCTGATTTCCGGCGGCAATATCACGGCAGGCGGGATACTGCACCCGGTCATGCTTCTGGTCGTCGAAACCTCTGCCACAATAATCAGAAATGTGTTTGTACCTCTGATCTTTATTTCAACCATACTCACCATAGTCAATAATATTTCAGAGAAGATCCAGCTGACAAGGCTTGTGAATCTTATCAAACAGATAGTTTCGTGGTCTTTGGGGATAATTCTGACAATTTTTATCATTGCAGTGACCATGCAGGGATCACTTGGTGCCGTTATAGACGGCGCTACACAGAAAGCAGCCAAATTCGCCATCAGTACCTTCATACCTGTCGTAGGAAAGACGCTTTCAGACGCTACAGATACAGTAATAGGCTGTACGCTGCTTATAAAGAATGCGGCAGGCTTTGCTGCAATGGCAGGGATCCTGATAATATGCATCGTTCCGCTTCTTAAGATCATTGCGCTGGTTGGCCTTTTCAAAGCTGCCGGAGCACTGCTGGAGCCGATATCAGAAAGCCGGATAACCAACTGCATAAATGACGTGGCGGGCTCGATGCTGCATATATTCTCCCTGTCTGCGGCGGTGGCATTTATGTTCATAATTTGCGTCACTGCTCTGATCAGTGCAGGGAACCTCAGCGCAATGCTGCGGTAACGTCGGTGATAAGCTGATCTGACGGGGACGGAGCTGATTATGCCGTGTCCGCTGATTACACAGTACTGGGACGGTGGCTGGAATGATTGGATTTATTAAGGACTGGGCAGTCAATATCGTTACACTTGTTTTGCTTATAACAATGATGGAAATGCTTCTGCCCAAAGGAAAGATAAAAAAGTATATAAACCTGATGACCGGTACTATACTCATCATCGCTATAGTTGAACCTGTTATCGGTTTATTCGGAAAAGGCTTTGATTTCACAGCATCACAGGCTGCATCAGCCATGAACCTGGACAGAAGGGAGATAGAAAAAATCAGCAGCATGATTGAAGAGGAACAGGTGAAGCAGACCGTCGTGCTGTACCGGAACAGGCTCATAGATCAAATAGAACGGCAGGTGCAGGAGGTGGATGGTGTCATTGATGCAAAAGCTGATATCATCATCAATGAAGACTACAATTCCGAATCATTTGGCAAGATCAAACGCATCTACATCCAGGTGTATACCCGCAATGACGGAAAAGGCGGACAAAATGAACCCGGAGCTTCAGGGACCGTTTCTGACGATGGTTCGCTTGTGCCTAATGAAGATGGCGGGCCGTCAGATGCCATTGATATTCCTGTCGTGGATAAAATCGAGAAAATCAGGGTCTGGAACAAACGCAGTCATACATCTGAGGACAAAGCCGGTATGGACGATGCTGACTTCAGCGTACTCAAATCCCGCCTTGCTGACAGGGTTGAAGATGTTTTCGGAGTCAGCAGGGATAATATAATCATTTCGCATTTACAGAGGTGATAATATGGAAATTTTCAATTCCATCATCAGCAAAATCAAGAAATGGATAGCCGATCAGGACAAAAAGAAACTGATCGAAAATACCGCAATAGTTATAATAGTCGGAGTGATAATCATCATTGCAGGCTCGACCTTATTCGGCGGGAATGATGGCGGTGACCCGGGATATCCGCTGGAAATCCAGCAGCCGGCGGCTGAAGCGCTGGCGGCGGATAACGAACAAAAGGCAAATACCGGACCGGATGAACTTGAAAGCAGGCTGAGGACACTTTTATCGCAAATACAGGGTGCAGGAAAGGTGGATGTAATGATAACATACTCTTCCGCCGGTGAAAGCATTCCCGCATATGATGTCAAAAAAAGCACCGAAAATACCGAGGAGAAGGACAGCGAAGGCGGAACAAGAAATATAAGCCAGGAGGAGTATGAAAGCGTACTGGCTTATGAGGATTCGCAGTCGGGCGGAAAATCTCCTGTCATACTTAAAAGACTTGAGCCTGAGATCAAGGGTGTTCTGGTAGTTGCAGAGGGAGCCGACAATGTGGAGGTGAGGGAAAGGCTGTTAAGTGCTGTATCTGTTGTTCTTGATGTGCCAAAGCATAAGGTCCAGGTAGTCCAGAGGAAAAAGTGATCCGTATTTGAAAAAAGAGAAATAAACGCAAAAATAGCTGAATATATTATTTACTGTGGTGGACAAAAAAGCTGTTTAAATTGACACAAGTTTCATAAAGGGGGCAGAGTGATGATGGTATTACAAAGAAAGCAGATAGTTATTCTTGCATTGGTTCTCCTGATCGTTGTAGCAGGCTATCTGCAATATAGCTACAAACAGGCAAGCCAGTCGGCTGACGCGGACGGCAGGCTTGGAGAAGCAGTGTATGTCGACAATGAAATCTATAATGAAGGCCTTGATGCCAGCTATGACACGGTACAGGGAGATATCGACGAGCAGGTCAACATCACCGCATCGAAAATGGCCAATGACTACTTTATCCAGGCCAGAATGGAGAAAGAGCAAAGCAGAAGTGAGGCTGCAGAATCCCTCAAGGCTATAACAGAGGATGTCAATGCCAGCGCTGAGGTCATTGAGGATGCTCACAATAAAATGATTGCTCTTGCGGAGAATCTGGAAAAGGAAGCCAGGATCGAGATGCTGATCAAGAAAATGGGCTTCGAGGACAGTTTCATATTGTTTGCAGACAACGGCAGTGTCGACATCGTTATAAAAACTCCCAGCCTTACGACTTCCCAAACTGCACAGATCACAGATATAGTAATGAGGCAGGCCGATGTAGATGTTGAAGATATCCATATCAGCACGATATTCTGATGCCGTATCTGACCGGCACAGTCTTTGGATAATCCGGGCAATATGATTTTACTTGATTGACGGAAAGTGCTATAATATTCTATAAATAAAACCTGTGGAGGCAAGCCATGGAAGAAAATGTTCAGAATGTGGTAAATGAAATAGGAACCATAAAAATTACTGACGAGGTTGTTGCAATAATTGCCGGAATAGCTGCGATGGAGGTACCCGGTGTTTCGTCCATGAGCGGCGGAATCGCAGGCGGAATAGCGGAAGCTCTTGGCAGGAAGAATCTCTCAAAGGGAGTCAAGGTCGAGGTCGGAGAAAAGGAAGCAGCCATAGACCTGTATATCATTGTGGAATATGGATATCGGATACCGGAGGTTGCCTGGAACATACAGGAAAGAGTAAAGAATGCGGTGGAGGATATGACTGGCCTGAGTGTGGTGGAAGTGAACATCCATATACAGGGCGTCAACATAGAACGGGAGCACAGGAGAGAATTGCTTGAGGAACAGGCAAAATCAAAGTAAAAATCAAAATAGTATATATATCACGGTAATAAACCCGTCAGGGTTTATTTTTTTTGGAAAATACACTATAATGTTAATATAATGGCCGGATTTTGTTAATTATCTAATTAGCCGGGAACAGATCCCCGTATCTCAAGGATTCCTGCATCAATGGCTATGGATATAACAGAATGAAAGTATATATCGGAGAGGTGGTTTTTAATGAACATTTTTTTCAGAGTGCTTTTAGCCGTTTATGCTTTCTGCCTTGCTGTTTTTTCAGCATTCGCAATGTATGTGGCGGCTTTCCCGGAGACGTATGTCGAGATCTCCGGATATATCATACAGGCCATTTCTGCAGATAATGCCATAGCCCTCAGGGTATCCGTATTCATCGTGGCACTGGTATTCTTCGCCCTCAGTATTATGTTTCTGCTGTCCGGGATCAGGAGCAGCAAGGATAAAAAGGCTGTCAGCAAACATACTAATATAGGGGAGATCATGATATCGCTTAATTCCATTGAAAATATAGCGATCAATGCTTCAAAAAGAACAAACGGAGTGAAAGAGTCCAAAACAGTTGTGAGGAAATCTGAGGACGGAGTGGAGATCGAGGTAAGGATCATAGTGATGCCCGATATGAGCATACCTGTCATAACCGAAGAGGTACAGGGGAGGGTAAAAAAATCTGTGGAGGACATTTCCGGTGTTTCGGTCAGGAGTGTAAGAGTGGTAGTGGACAGTATTTATTCCGGTATCACATATAAACCGAGAGTTGAATAGGAGGCTGTCAACATGATCAAAGAAAAGATCCTGACATATTACAATGAACATCGGGGTGCCATAAATGGCGCAGCGATCGGCTTTTTACTGGCAGTTTTCATACTGCTGGTTGGATTTTTCAGAGTGCTTTTTATTGCAATACTGACGGGTGTAGGTTATTATATTGGAAAAAGAATGCATGAAGACAAAGACTATCTGAAAAACCTTCTGGACAGGGTCCTTCCGCCCGGGACGTACCGTTAGGAAAGGATCGGCTTTGTACTGTGGATAAAAGGAGGAGAAACGATGGGACGAAGAGCCTCCAGAGAGATGGCAATGAAGCTTTTATACCAAATGGAGATACAAAAAGAAGACAGAGAGGCTCAAAAGGAGCTTTTCTTTAAGGAAAACCCTCTTTCTGAAAATGACAAAGCATATGTGAACGATGTTATCGACGGAGTATTTGCCAATTTGGATTATATCAGCGAGTTGATCGAGAAAAATTCGAAAGGCTGGAAAATAAACAGGATATCGAAGATAGACCTGTCCATAATGAGACTTAGCATATACGAGATATGTTTCAGGAATGATATTCCTTACAGCGTATCTGTCAACGAAGCTGTCGAACTGGCCAAGAAATACAGCGGTGAGGATGCAGGCTCGTTTATCAATGGAATACTCAGCAAAATATCGGACAAGAAAGAAAACAACACTATAAACGAAAGTGACAGTGGCGGTTGAAATCATGCCGAACATGAATGTTTTAACAGTATCGGAACTGAATAAGCACATAAAGGATCTTATATCCAGAGATATTGTTTTATCGGGTTTATGGGTCAAAGGTGAAATATCGAATTTTAAAAACCATTATTCCGGTCATCTCTACTTTACTCTTAAGGATGAAAAATCAGTTCTCAAATGCGTGATGTTCAGGTCAAATGCTTCGATGCTTGCATTTATGCCCGAAAACGGCATGAAGGTGATAATAAAAGGTTACATATCAGTGTTTGAGCGTGACGGGCAATATCAGCTGTATGCTGAGGAGATGCAGCCGGACGGTATCGGAGCGCTTTACGTAGCCTTTGAAAATCTGAAGAAAAAACTTCAGGCCGAAGGTCTTTTTGATCCGGCAAGAAAGCGCAAACTGCCATATATTCCGAGGGCAATAGGAGTTGTTACATCATCGACGGGCGCAGTGATAAGGGATATAATAAATGTTCTATCGAGGCGTTTCTATAATGTCAATGTTAAACTGTATCCTGTACAGGTCCAGGGCGAGCAGGCAGCGGGCCAGATTGCCGCAGCGGTAAGGCGTTTGAATGAGCTTGACAATGTGGATGTTATAATCGTGGCAAGGGGCGGCGGGTCTCTTGAAGAGCTGTGGGCTTTCAACGAAGAAATCGTGGCAAGGAGTATTTATGAATCCCGTATTCCCGTTATATCAGCAGTAGGTCACGAGACGGACTTTACCATTGCAGATTTCGTAGCCGATGTCCGTGCCCCTACGCCGTCGGCAGCAGCGGAACTTGTGATTCCGGAGAGAGCAGTTGTGGAAAACAGGCTTGACAGCATGAAGATGCGTCTCAGGAACGCGATACACAAGAAGATATCGATGGAAAGGCTTATGCTGAAAAGACTCGAGGAAAGTACAGCTTTCCGGCAGCCGTACAACAAAATATATCAGGAACGGATGATGCTGGATGTTCAGCAAAGGTATATGCAAAAGGCATTGTCGTCACTGAGCAGCGGCTACAGGAACAGGCTGTCGCTTCTTGCAGCGAAGCTCGATTCACTCAGCCCGCTGAATTCACTGGCACGAGGATACAGCATAGTAAAATCGCAAAAAGACGGTTCTTTGATAAAATCAGTCCGTGCACTGCAGCCGGGAGACAGGATCGAAGTCTGTCTGAAAGATGGCAGGCTGGATTGTACGGTAGAAAATATCAAGGAGGATAATGATGGACAATAACAGTATCACATATGAACAGGCTGTTGCTGAACTTGAAGAGATTGTCAAAAAACTCGAAAAGGGAGAACTGACGCTGGATGAATCGATCAGCTGCTTCCAGAGAGGTGTCGAATTGACGAAATACTGCAGCAAAAAGCTGGATGAAGCAGAAAGAAGCATAACGATGCTTATTGAAGGCGAAAACGGAATAATCGAGAAGGAACTGCCTGCAATGGGACAGGGACAGTGATCCGATCTCATACTGAAGGTACGGTGTAATGGCATTGATGACAGATTTCAAAACAGAATACAGCAACTATGTCAAAATCGTAAACGATACATTGGCCGGATATTTGCAGTTTGACGACGGCCCGGGCTCAAATATATACAATGCGATGAAATATAGTCTGACAGCCGGAGGCAAAAGGCTGAGGCCTGTTCTTGCCATATCTGTATGTGATATGCTCGGAGGGAGCAGACAAGACGTTCTGCCCTTTGCCTGCGCACTGGAGATGATACATACATACTCGCTTATCCATGATGACCTGCCTGCCATGGATAATGATGATTACAGGAGGGGTATGCCCACGAACCACAAAGTGTTTGGGGAAGCCATGGCAATACTGGCCGGGGATGCGTTGCTTAACAAGGCATATGAGATAATGATCTCACATATGCTGAAAAGGGGAGAGCATACCAAGGCTTTTGCAAAGGCCATGGATGTGATAGCATCCAATGCAGGTGCAGATGGGATGATACGCGGTCAAACCATCGATATGGAATCCGAAGGCAGGACCATATCAGGACAGACTCTCGAGTATATGCACAGATGTAAGACTGGTGCACTGATAAAAGCTTCCGTACTTGCCGGAGCCAGTATCGGGAATGCCACATCATCCGAATATGACAGTCTTGCAAAGTATGCCGACTGTATCGGGCTTGCATTTCAGATCAAGGACGATATCATGGATGTCAAAAGCAGCCTCGAACAGATGGGAAAGCAAGCCGGCAGTGATGCTGCGTCGAACAAGACCACATATGTAACCATGTTCGGACTGGACAAAGCGGAGCAACTGCTTGACGAGTCGGTGGAGTCGGCTGCGGCGGCTCTTGAATGCTTCGGGAACAGAGCTGCTTTCCTGAGGGAGCTTGCATTTTACATCAGAGACAGGAAGAACTGAAATGATTCCGGTCAGATATGAATTATTACGGATGATTGCAGCAAGAAACAGCTAAAGGATGCGGATATATACAAACTGTTAGCATAAGGACGATAAACAGCCTAATAACAGAACCAAAGCATTATACGTGCGAATAGGGTCATTAGTGATTCTTTATCAGAACATGCAAATATGCTATAATAATAATCCGAAAAATGAGGTGGCGCAGTATTCTAGTCAGT
>Ga0134092_1002193_pt1 | contig 15342 bp, 15 predicted proteins | sample 3_6taG_FD_94454 | JGI IMG/M metagenome (GOLD analysis project Ga0134092, IMG submission 94454) | Switchgrass degrading microbial communities from high solid loading bioreactors in New Hampshire, USA - 3_6_20_6_A3 metaG | ecosystem: Engineered > Bioreactor > Semi-continuous > Anaerobic >... | reverse complement strand
AATCAATGTCAAAGATTACATCGATAAATGAATTTACATTGACACCAGTAGCTTTATTACATAAATGAGGTGAAAAAATGATAAAGTAGAAATCATTTTACACCACTTGACAAGACACTATCAGTTTTGCTTTTCAAAAAGATGGGACAAGCCTTCATACCGGAAACGAACATGCCTTAAAAATGCTTAAAAGTTGAGGAGTGTCCCCCGGCCTGGCTGGATAAAATAAACGGAAAAGGGACATCCCTCAAAAATCGCCCCATGAAGGGGACACTCCTCAAAAATTGCACATTCCATGAAGAGTATCGCTTTTTAGAAACTGCGATGGGACGCACTTTAAAATATACTCATCCGATGCAAATGGGAAGGAACATTTCTCAAAAAATGTCCAAAAATTGAGGACTGTCCCCCCAATGTGTGTTGAAACATTACTCAAAGGTTAAGAATAAAATCAAACATTTAATAAACTTATTTGTTGAGGAATGTCCCCTCTCAAAATGTCCAAAAGTTGAGGACTGTCCCCGGGGCTGAGAACTGTCCCCTTTCGGAGTTCTGTGCTATAATAATGGTATTCTAGAAAAGGACGGTTGCTATGGGAAAACTGCGTATTGACAAAATGCTGGCCAACTCCGGCTTTGGTACCCGGAAGGAAGTCAGGGAACTGATTAAATCAGGATGTGTGGAGGTTTCCGGCCAGCTCATTCGGTCTCCCGATTTTCAGGTGGATCCGGAGCGGGACAGGGTTCTCGTCAACGGGGTCCCCTTTATCTACCGGGAGTTTTATTATCTGATGATGAACAAACCGGCCGGCGTCATATCCGCCACCAGGGACGATTTCAGCAAAACGGTCATCGACCTTTTGCCTGCCCCCTATTCCAAAATGAACCTGTTTCCCATTGGAAGATTGGACAAGGATACCGAAGGGCTTCTCATCCTGTCCAATGACGGCCAACTGGCCCACCGGCTCCTGTCCCCCAGGCACCTTGTCCCCAAGACCTACTATGCCGTCATTGAAGGACATGTTAATGACGGGGACCGGGAGACATTCAAGAGAGGCATCCCCCTGGAGGAGGATTTCACAACCCTGCCGGCGGAGCTTCATATCCTGGAGGCCGGAGAGTTATCCAAAGTCCATGTCACCATCTACGAGGGGAAATTCCACCAGGTAAAGCGGATGTTTGAATATGTGGGGAAAAGGGTCCTGTACCTAAAGAGGCTCTCCATGGGGGGACTTTTTTTGGACGAGGGCCTTCAAACAGGTGATTTTCGAGAATTGACCGAAGAAGAAATCGAGCTTTTGAAAAAACAATGAAATAATTCCCAATCTATTAGGAGGGAACGCAATAAATGGAGCACTATTATACACAAAAGCCCAATACACCCCATGACCTTCGCCAGATAGAATACAAGGTCAAGGACATCAGTCTCCGGCTCACCACCGACGCCGGGGTATTTTCCAAAAACAGGGTTGACTATGGGAGTCACGTCCTCATCCAGAGCCTTCCTCCCCTCTCCGGTGATATCCTGGATCTTGGATGCGGCTACGGGGTCATTGGCCTCAGTCTTGCCAAGCTGAATCCCGACTCCTATGTCACTCTGGTGGATATCAACGAAAGGGCCGTGGCCCTGACCCAGGAAAATATCCGATTAAACAATATCCCAAATGCAAGGGCCTTTCAAAGCAACGGCTTTGAAAATGTAGAAGGCAAATACCGGGCCATTGTGTCCAATCCCCCCATTCGGGCGGGAAAGGGCGTCATCTATCCCCTCTTTGAAGAGAGCATTCAGTACCTGCTGCCGGGAGCTTCCCTGTTCCTGGTCATTCAAAAAAAGCAGGGGGCCAAATCCGCCGTGGATAAGCTCATATCTGTTTTTGGCAACTGCGATGTGATCAACAAAGAAGGGGGCTACTGGATATTAAGGGCAACCAACCGGCCACTCTAAGCAATGTGCCCCCCAACTATAGGAACAATAAAAAGAGGCTTTTTCACAACCGGGCGTGGTTTGTCAAAAAGCCTCCTATTTATTCTATGACTGAAACATAAATTCCGTGATCAGATGATAGACCCGAAACAGGAGATTGTTCATGTTTTTTTCCTTAAAGAACTTAAGCTCCACTTTCAAACCGCCGCTTAAGGTTAGCTTGATCTCCGAATCCAGGTCAAAGGTTCCGGCCGTTTCAATTGCATAGGTAATGATATTTTTATAGGGGATGGAAAAATACTCCACCTTTTTGCCTGTAATGCCCTGCTTGTCTGCAATCAACATCCGCTTATCGGTGAACACCGCAATATCCCGGATCGTTTTGACCGAAAATTGTACCGTCTCCGACGGATGGATCAGCCTCTGGAGCTCCGGGGTGATGGGTACCTCATTATAAAAGTGAAAAACCTTGCTTGCCTCTTCCGCCATTTACAAAGCCTCCTCTTTTCATAAAATGGACCTTTCTATATCATATATAGAACGAAGCAAACATATCCCTTACATCACCAGGCTTACCATGATGGAAACCACGGAGCCGTCTTGAACGGTTACATAAAACAGATCATAGCCTCCTGGGGAAGAATATATCCACACGCCTTTTTCGTCAATATGGGATGGCTCTCCGTAGAGCTCCCGCACCCGCTCTTCGGGATCCCCTGCTTTCAAGCCCCTGGGGGTGGAATAATACCCGGATGAGACTGTAATGGAATAGATTTTGCCCTCCACAAGGTGGATGATTGTCCCGTCTTCATAATGCAAATACTCCGATTCTATTCCGTAGGCATTGTCCTTTTCGCTCCTTACCAATTCCGTCTCCATGAGGCCATCGATCTCCGGCCTGGTCATATTCACCTTCAGCCTGCCAAGGGCCAGGTCGACATCCGGTTCCAGCGGCGCAGCCTCTTTACTGCTCTCCGGTGAAAGGCCGTCCTCAATGGTAATATCCAGGATCCGATCGCCATGGACATCCTTTAGCTGTATGTTCCACTCCCCTTTTTCTGTATCAAATTCCACAGATTTCACAGCCACAAGGAAATCCTCCTTATTCTCCACCGATGACAGCGCTTTTGCTATCGCTTCCGCTTCTGTAAGCATGGCCCCCTCCGGTCTTACCCCGGTAACCACTTCGATCCGCTTTGCACTCGATTGAGCCGGATAGGATTCTCGGACTTCACCAAACCAGACCTTTACCTTCTCGCCAACCTCAATGTCCTCCGGCGCACCGGAAAACCAGATGGCATCATAAAATTCCGCCACTCCTCCGCTATCGCTAAAGTCCTTGGGACTACTATCCACCACAAGAATTCTTCCGTCTTCTTTTTTCATGACATAGCCAATGATCCCCGGTTCGGTATTTTGTGATTCGTCTCCTTTATCATAGAAGGCTGCGTCTTTTCCTCCGGATGCAGGTTCCGTATTTTCGTTTAAACCTGCCGGATCACCATTGTTAACATCATCGGTATTTGGTATTTGTGCGCATCCTGTGAAGGATACCAGGAGCACCATTGCCAGCATCAAGATCCGTTTCTTCATTCAATCTCCTCCAAATCAAAGTAGTCTATATTTTACTAGACGGATGGAGACCGGGAATGTTTCATCCTATTATTTCCTGCCAAAAATGTCAAAAGTAGAGGAGTGTCCCCGGGGACACTCCTCTACTTTTTGCTGATGGCCACCCGCCAAACTTCCGGGCCTTCCTCCAGGTACTCCCACTCAAATTGTTCCGGCCTTTCCATCAAAAATTGGTAATGGAGCGGGCGGGGATCATGGTCGTTTATGATCTCCATCTTCTCACCCGGCTTGAGGTTGTCAAATGTGGCAAAGATGACCGGGTGCTTTTCCCTTGGGGGATATTTCCTGGCATCAACCTGTGCTGCAAATTCCGGCATTTCAATTCCTCCTCTAATGTTTTGGTGTAAAGCTGCAGTACCCGATTGCGTCACAATCCACTTTGATCTTTTCCCATATTCCCTCTTCTTTTAAGGTTTCAAAGGCGCTCGGATACAGGATGTGATTTTCCTTAAATATATGGTCTCTCAAGTTGAACACCAAATACTGCACAGCCTCATTCAATTCCTTCTTGAAAATATCGTAATCCATATTCCCCACATTTTGTGCCAGCTCTTTAATCTTGTGCTTTCTCAGCCTCAAATCATCGTGCTCCATCCTCATGATCCTGGGCGGGCCGCTGATTCCCCTTTTCTCCAGCTCCGGAAACAGCACATTTTCCTCCCTCAGATGATGATTTTCCGCATCCAGTATTTTTTCGGCCAATTCTTTAAGCTTTGCAAACCCCGGATTTTGGGGATCGTACTCTTCTGTTTTCTGCACAGACCGGTTCACCTCATCCAGCTCCGTCAAAAACTTTAAAATCTCATCGTGCTCCTCAATCATGGTATAGAGAGGATGCCCCACTTCCACCGATGACTTGAGCTTATTAAGTTCATCCTTTAGTACCTCCATGTGAATGGTGCAAAGGTCCCTCAAATCCTCCGCCTGAACTCCCTCTTCAATCAGCTGCTGCTCTGCAATGGACAGCTCCAGGGGATTGATTTCCCTCACAAGCTCCAGGGCTTCTTTCCTTCCCTGCTCCCTTGTCTCCTCAGCATTCAGCCTACGAAGAACCCGGGTCAACTTTTCCACATTCTGCATATTCACATTAGGCTTATTGGCCATGCTGAATCACTCCTTCCCTTGTCAATTCGATATCCTACTGCAATCAGGATATCGGATTGTAATGAGGAATTCTGTGATTCCGGTCACAATCGAATTTTTTCATAAAACTTGTCCTCTTTTTTCCGGCCCATTCGCCAAGTTTCTGAATCTTTCCAAAGCCATCTATGCTATAATCATATCGTACCATCAGATTGGAAAGGAGCACTCCTATGAGACTTTATATCATCCGTCATGCAGATCCCGATTATGAAAACAACACCATCACAGAACAGGGTCATAAGGAGGCCCAGGCCCTGGCCAAGCGCCTGGCCAGCCACGGCCTAGACAGGATCTATACATCCCCCTTCGGACGGGCGATTGACACCATGAAGTATACGGCCGAGCTTCTTCATATGGATTACAACATCGAGCACTGGACCAAGGAGCTGTGGCCGGAGCTGATGATGGAAAAAACCCCCTGGGGAACGATTATGGCCATCGATGTTCCGGGAGAGATCATAAGGGCGGGCGATGAAATGCCCACATATAATGACTGGTATAAAAATCCCGTTTTTAACGGTTATCGATTTCAAGAAGTCTATGAGGAGCTAAAGAGAAATTCGGACGAATTCCTGGCCCGCCACGGCTATGAACGGGTTGGGGGAAGATACCGCTGCGTAAGGCCAAATAACGAAAGGATAGCCGTATTCTGCCATGGAGGTTTTGGCCTGACCTGGCTGGCCCATCTGCTGGAAATCCCCCTTACTATCATGTGGTCAGGTTTCTGGCTCCCGCCCAGCTCCGTGACCACCATTCTCTTTGAGCAGCGTTCACCCGAGTGGGCTGTTCCAAGGTGCATCGGCCTGGGGGATGTCTCCCACCTCTATGCAGCCGGTTTGCCTGTACTGCCCAGGGGGATCCAGGCCAACTATGATTGATAAAGGATAAGACTTCATTTGAGCCTTTTTTCGGACAGCCTTCATGATCACAGCCTCTCTTTCACATCAAAGAGCATAATAGGGAAGGCTACTATCCGCTGGCAACCTTAAAATAAAGGGGAACAAAATGGGGCCAGTTACTACCTGCTAACAGCCTAAAAAAAGGGAGTAAAATGGGGACAGTTACTGCCCGCTAACAGCCTTCTCAGGAAAGACTCCGGCCGGTATATCAAATTGCCTTGTTGAGACCTTATGTTGTATAATAGACATACATGGATATGAAAATGATAGCAATAAAGGGGGATTTATACCATGGGTATCAAAAGAGCCATTGCACTGCTGATTGCCTTTCTTTTGTGCCTGTCCTTCATCGGATGCACAGATGCAGGCCCGGAAGAGAAGGTAAATCAGGAACAAGAACCACAGAGCGAGGCAGAACAGCCGCAGCAAGAACCAAAAGACGAACCGGAGACCCTAAAACCGGTCGAAGAAGAGCAAAAACCGGCTCCTAAACCGGAAGAGAAAACCTACCCCACACCGGAGGAAGTGGGACCCCATACCATACCGCAGGAATTGGTGGAGAAAGAGAGCAAGCTTCCCATTCCCACCGCAGAAAAGCTTCCCAGCAACTGGAGAGGCTTTAACCTCAACAACAAGCAGAGCATCGACAGAAGCTGGAGCAACAAGCCCTATCAGGAATGGCAGGTCAAAGCAGTCAGCGATTTTGGCTTTAACTTCCTGAGAATCGCCATCGACTACCGCACCTGGCTCATCAATGCCGACTGCAACAAAGTGAATGTGGAATTTCTGGAAAATGAGCTGGATCAGCTGATCGGCTGGGGACTGAAATACGATGTCCATATCCAGCTTGACATGCATATCGGGCCGGGGCATGAATCCCAGCATGCTGCCCCCAAGGACGAAAGGGTTCTGTGGAAGGACGAATCGGCCCAGGAGGACTTCGCCAGAATGTGGGCCATGCTGGCCAGAAGATATAAAGGCATCCCAAACCAAAAGCTCACTTTTAATCTTTTGAACGAGCCCCATGACATTTCCAATGAAGAATATGTGGCAGTCATGTTAAAAGCCATCGAGGCCGTCAGAAAGGAAGATCCGGACAGGCTGATGATCGTCGACGGAAACAGCTATACAACGGTCCCCCTCGAGGCCCTGGCCGGGATCCCCAATGTGGCCCAGGCCATGCACATGTATGAGCCCTTCAACCTGACCCATTACCGGGCATCCTGGGTATCCGGTTCCGGCGAATGGCCCGTTCCCACATGGCCGGTGATATCGATTCCCACCACAATCAAGGGAGTCTATCACTCCGGAGCTCCCCTTACGATCAACGGCAACTTTGATGAAAGCGAAGTAACCCTGCGGGTCGGTACCGTTTCCGGCACAAATGATCTGGTGGTTCTGGCCGACGGAAAAGAGGTCTATCGAAAGAATTTCGTCAATACCGGCGGCGAAGGAGAATGGAAGGAAGTCCACTACGTCGAAGAGTGGAATGTTTATCAAAACGTGTACGACAAGGATTACTCCTTTACCCTCCCCGGCGGAACCAAGAAGATCGAAATCAAATCAACCACCGACTGGCTGACCGTCACCGATATCACCATTGCACCAAAGGATCCGGATAAAAAGACGATCCGGATCACTCCCAACGACACCAACTGGAACAGCCAGCAGGTTATCCTGAATGTGGATAAGGACGGAATTGTGACCATTGACAGCGCCTCAGCCATAAAAGATAAGCAGTGGGTAAAGGAAACCCGCCTGGATCCGTGGCTCAACTTCAGTAAAGAGCATAATGTAGGCTTCTACATCGGAGAATGGGGCGTCCATCAGTTTACTCCCCATGACGTCACCCTTCGATATATCGAGGACATGATCGACCTATTCCATGAAAACGGCATCGGCTGGGCCCTGTGGAATCTCAACGGCTCCTTCGGAATCATCGACAGCGGAAGGCCCGATGTAAAATACGAAGACTATGAAGGGCATAAGCTGGACAGAAAGATGCTGGAGATACTGCAGAAATATAACGATTGATGAAAAAAGGGAGTGTCGAAGTAAGCGACATTCCCTTTTTTAACGAATCAAACAGGAAACCGGCGGAGTATGCTCCCGCCGGTCTCTTGATTTAAAGTCTTTTCCCTTAATATCTGCCATAGGTGTGGACAGCCCATATAGATTTTAAGCCCTTTTCGCTAAATTCCTGCCGTAGGTATGGACAGCCCACACAGATTTTAAGCATTTTCCCTTAATACCTGCCATAGGTGTGGACGGCCCACATATAGATTTTCAAATTCTCAAGGGGCGTTCCGGCCGCTACGCTGCCGGCCGGGCATTCTACCAATCCGCCGTCCCCTCCTACGCTGTCAATATCCCTTTTGACGATTTCGATGATCTCCTCAGGAGTGCCGTTCCGGAGCACAAAGGGCGGCATTTGTCCCTCAATCACGGCACCCGGCATCGCCTTTCGGATCTCCAGGGGGTGAAGGCTGGGACCAAAGTTTACGGAATTGACGCCCAAATCCCATAGAATAGGCATCAGGTGCCCCATGCTGCTGTCCGAATGCTGGTGGCGTCGGTCATTGGGTCCCGGGGCAAAATGCTTGAATAGCTTTGCCAGGACCGGGGCACAGAACCGCTCGTACTGCTTCGGTGGAAACAAGTAGCAGTTGTCATCGGTAATCCAGTAGCCCCTCTGGCTCTCCTTCCCGGTATTCTCCATAAGGGCATGGTGATACTCAACCAGCTTCTCCCCTAAAATATAGAAAAAATCGTCCATGACCTCCGGCTCATCCATGATGAACATGCAGGTGTTGACGGTACCCAGAATGCTGGTGGCCATGGTGGCCGGCCCCCGATGGCCGTCCCCTCCCAGCCTTACCTTGCGGCCGGTCGATAGTTCATAGCGCTTTTTCTCCTCTTCCCAGCCTTCGGGAAAGGCTTCTTTTCTCATATCCAGCTTTTCTGCCCGCTTTATAAGCTTTTTTACATCCTCAATGCTCTCAACAGTCGATTCCAGCCAAGGCGTGGCCCCTTCCGTCATCTCCCAGTGGGCTCCCATGATGACTTCAAAGCGATTGGGCGAAAGCTTCATGCCCTCTTCTTCACTGTAGAAGCGCCTGCCAATGACCTTTTCGATCCGGTCATTGCACTCTTTATGGACCGACAAACGGTATTCCGCATCATTATAGTATCTCAGGGTCGACGGCAGCTTCATCTCCTCGAAAAGGAAATGATCGTCCAGCCAAAAATTGAGCGGCACCCTGGGCTTGTCTGTGCTGAAAGGAGTCATGCATTTTTCATTCTCTTTCCAAAATTCCCTAACATCCAAATCATAGCTCATCTGTGTCAGCACCCCATTGTCTTAAATTTCTCAGCACTGCCGAATCCATACCAGCATTTCCCCCGGACTCCTGTTGGCCCAGGTGCTGTAAGGAATCGCCTTGATCTCGACCTGCCGGTATCCAGCCTCTGCCGGCCTGTAAAGCCGGTCATCCCCAAAGGGATCCGCGCTTCGGAAGGCACTTCCCTTGATCACCACAACACCGCCTAACAGGTCTTTATCAAACTCGGCAATGAGCTCGGAATCCCTGGGCAGGCAGATATCCGACAAATTGGGCCCATTGTCCTCTTCCTCCAGGCAGTAGACAATCGGTCCCCGCTGCAGGGCTACCTTGCCCGCGTTCTCCCTCACACCGGGATGGGCCTGCATCCGCTCAATCGGCATGGAAAAATCGATCTCAACCTTGTCACCCGGCTTCCAGGTACGGCTAATGCGGGCATAGCCCTTTTGGGTCACAGCAGCCAGATCTATTTCCCGGCCGTTGACCTTGACGGAGCTTTGCCGGCACCAGCCCGGAATCCGGAAAGCCAGGGTGCACTCCAGCTCTTCCTTGGGATTCACCGTTATCTCTATGTATCCATCCCAGGGATAGGAAGTCTTTTGTATGATTTCCAGCTCCCTGCCGCCTACCTGAAGCTTCGCAGTGCTGCCGGCATAGAGGTGCACATAGACTCCGCGGCTGTCGGCAGAATAGACATAGGAACCTAAGGAGGCCAGGAGCCTGGCTATATTGGGAGGGCAACAAGCACAGCCAAACCAGCCCTGCCTGGTTACCTTGACATGCTGCAGATCGTTCCGATGCCTGCAGACCTCAGGCCAGACCTCAAGGGGATTGACATAGAAGAACTTCTTCCCGTCAAGGGAAATGCCGCTCAAGACCCCGTTATAGAGGGCCCGCTCTAAGACGTCCCCGTATTCCCCGTTCAGCTCCGTCCGCAGCATCCGCTGGGCAAAAAACACCAGGGCAATCGACGCACAGGTTTCCGCATAGGCTGTATCGTTGGGCAGATCATAGTCGATGGTAAAGGCCTCCCCATGGGCCGTTGAGCCCACTCCGCCAGTGACATACATGCGCTTTTTAGTGACATTATCCCACAGGGTCCTGCAGGCTTTCAGCAATTCCTCATCCCCTGTTTCCATGGCCACATCGGCCATCCCGCTGTAAAGGTAAAGGGCCCTTACCGCATGTCCCACGGCGGTTTTCTGCTCCCGCACAGGGAGATGGGCCTGATAGTAGGCATGCCGATCCTTTCCCCAGTATCCTTTGATATCCCGATCCCCGCGCTCCTTTGCCTCTTCTTCAAAATAATAGGGTTGCTTACCCCGTTCATCGATGAAATACTTGCTTAATTTCAGATACCTTTCGTCCCCGACGGCCCGGTATAGCTTGATGAGGGCAAGCTCGATTTCCGGGTGGCCGGGATAGCCTCTCTTTTTACCGGGTTCCGTACCGAATACCGAATCAATGTGATCGGCGAACCGGCACATCACATCCAGGAACCTCCGCTTCCCCGTGGCTTCGTAATAGGCCACCGCTGCTTCCATCATATGGCCGGCGCAATAGAGCTCGTGCCAGTCCCTCAGATTGGTCCATCTTTTCTCCGGCTCCGCCAGGATAAAGTAAGTATTCAGGTAACCGTCCTCCCGCTGGGCCTTTTCAATGAGATCGATCACCTGGTCGGCCAATTCTTCAAGCTCCGGGTCCGGATGGGCTGCAAGGCTGTAAGCCACTGCCTCCAGCCATTTTGCCAGATCGCTGTCCTGAAATACCAGGCCCCCAAAGCTGCCTTCCGCTTCCCCTGCAGCGATGAGGAAATTTTGGATGGCATGGCTGGGAGCCACACCGGGTATGTCGTCATTCAGAGCATCCCATTGGTAAGGAAGCACCACGTCTCGAATGAGCTGAATCCGCTTTGCCCAAAAATCATCCTGAAACTCCACCGCCTGCACCGGCACCGGAGCCGGATAGCCGTCGCTTCTCAATGTTCCCACAATTTATCCCTCCTGCTTTTTAAAAATATCGCCTTCATAAAAGACTGTCAATCTATGGAATATCATCTCTTCAATTATACCATAGGGAAAGCTGCGGCCACACCCGGGATGCAGAAGTTAATCAAGCACCTTCCAGCTCTCAGGTCCGACGGAACCGATTTCTCCGTCCTTAAATTCGCAAGCCGTGAAGTTTGCCACAACCCTTGTCCCGTCGGCGAAAATCGTCTGCTGCACCCCTCCGTCCTCCGACAGGAATCGAAAATCGATCATCGGCAGCTTCCCTATCCGCCCGTGGAGCCTTGCAACCGGCAGCGCCTCTTTTAGTGCTGCCTGTACCACTGGATCTTCAAAACGGAATCGAAACAGAAAGGTTTCCCTGCCCCTGCCGGTATACTGGTACTGGGCACCAAAGGGAAACACATCGGGAGGGCAGCCCATCAGGGCATCCAGGGCAGCCATGAGCCTGGGCCTTCCTCCGCCGTATTCATACAGATTTTTCCCGACAATCCGGCCGCCAAACCAGTGGTTATTGTAATTGTGCACCTCCCACCAGGAATGTATGATGCTGTCGTGATAGACCAGCATCGTCAGGGGAACCGGCCGGAAGGCGTAGCCGCCGTACTGGGGCCATGCCTTGACCGATGCCAGGTCCAGCTCCAGGGAATAGGCATCGTTAAAGCCTTCTGAGCTTACAGCCCGCTGCCCCGCCTGTCCTGCCAAAAAGGTTCGTTTGATCCATTCCCTGTCTTCCGTTCTCGGCAGGGGACGGCCCAGATGGCCGGGGTGGTCCAGGGCATAGCATTCCCCCAAGCTGGCACAGGACAGCACATCGAAATGATCCCAGGTCATGTCGGAGAGGCTGCTCCTTACTGCATTTCTTTGGTACTCCTCCATAAATGTGGTACAGACAAGATACCACTGCTGGCTGTCAATCGCCCAGTTGGGAATCAGCTCCCCATCGGCTCCCCTCCGATACATCCTGCGTATTTTTTCACTTCCGTCATCGAGAGCTTCATTGATCCATGACCAGGGGGCTATATCATAACCAAGATCCTTGATGGCAGCTACCTCTTCCCGGCTTAAATGGATGGGAGGCTGCCCGCCCATCCTGATATTTGGATCATAAACATTAAAGCGGGCCGGATAGATGAGGGCCTTGTCAAATCCAAAGCCTTTCAGCTTCCTGCATTCCTCTACATAATCGATGTCATCCTGGCAGTAGCCGATAAAGCACATAAGTGCCCCAAAAAGCCGTTCAAGTCCCGGCCTTTGCGCTATTTTCTCCTCCCAGCTTTTGAACCTCCCCTGCCCTATCACTTTTCTTCTATAGGCCATGGCAAGGGAAACAATATCCGGATCGGTGAAATAGAGCCTGCCTACCCGTTCATATCTTAATTTACCAAGGGAGGGCATCTGGATGTTGGCAGCCCAGATATGCTTAGAGCCATCCTTCCCGATCCACCACTCCACATCATCCCGCGTTTCCGCTGTGAACAAAAGCCCGCCTGTCTTTCCCAAATAGCCGATAAAAGCCATGGTAAAACCGCCATGGCCTCCTTCCCTAAGAAGCTCGGAAAAATCCTCCCCTCTCCCATCCCACAGCATTCCCTGCATGATGGGCAGGAGAAGCTTTAGTTCCTCATTTTCTGAATAAAAGGAGCCGGGCATGGCCACCCGCCCGATTGAATCCTCACCTGGCACAGGGACCCTGATTTCGATATAATCCTCTTTGATTTCATAACTCATGAAAATCGGAATCGATCCGGCCTTATAGGACAGAACAAGCCTGCGAGGACCATCCGCTTTTGCCCCGCAGGGAATGAGCGGAAGCAAGTCGGAGCCGAATACCGATGTTTTCTCATCCAGCCTCCACCGCGTTCCCCTGATTTGATCGATCAGCACAAGACCGGCCCCCGATTCATGGCAGGAAATTGCCATGCTTTTGCCTGTTACGGTAATCAATGCAGCCACTCCTTTGCCGGTAAATTTTTATGTTTCCTTGGCAGCCAGTTCCCAGAGGTATAAAGAGGCCACCGTCCCATAGGGAGAATACCGCCTTCTGTATTCTTCGAATTTCTCCTTTGGCAGCTCCGTAAGCCCGTACAGCTTCATCATCCCCCGGCGGATGCCCAAATCCCGGAAGCTTACCACATCGGGCCGGCAGAGGGAAAAGATGAGGATCATCTCAGCCGTCCAAACTCCCACCCCTCGGAGCGATGAGAGGATCCCAACGACCTCCTCATCCGGGAGCCTGTGAAGGGCGCCAAAATCCACCTGGCCGGATAGGGCCGCATCGGCGATCCCTTTGATATACCCGGCCTTTCTCATGGACATACCGCAGGCTTGAATCTCTTCCAGGCTTGCTTTCGCAATGCGCTCAGGGCTTATGTCGCCAAGCAGACCCAGCAGCCTGTTCCACACCGTCTCCGCAGCCTTGTTGGAGATCTGCTGGCTGACAATGCTGGAGATGAGGGCAACAAAGGGATCCGGAATAATCTCACGCCGGATCAGGCCCACCTGATCGATAAGGGCAGAGAGCTTTTGATCCCTGGATTTTAAGTGTTCTATTTCCTTCTTCCCGTATTCAAATATCTGCATGATATCGCTTGTTCCCACTTTCCTTTTCATTCGAAATATTCGTACCGTGTCTATAGATACTTCTTCTACCTGTTTGATGATTTCTCCACGAAGGCTTCGCTCAGCCTTGTCATACTCACCGATAGCTTTTTCTGGTAAGAACTTTCAGGCCCATGCCTCAAGAACCTTATTATCAATCCTTTCGACTTACATCACAAGCACCTTGTTATCATAGATAATTAAGAACCTTTCACAAAAAGGTCCGCTATGAAGGTACGCTAAATAAAAATATCATAACTGAAATCCATCAATGCATGGGCAAGGGTTGGAGCGATGATATTATTATGCCTGGTGTATAGGTATACAAAATAGATATGAATCAAGCATGTTGTGATCAGATGGCTTAAATCATATAGAATAAAATCCATAAGGGGCATATTGGCCCGGATCATCTGAAAAGGGATATGCATCAGTCCAAACAGCATCCCAACTATAATAATGCTTGCCCATTTGTTTTTTATCAGTCCTTGAATTCTGGTTTGAAGAAAAGCTCTGAACACCAATTCCTCTGCAAAGGCAATACATAAAAGAAAATATAAAAAGGTCCATAAGTTTTCCCAAAAATCGGGGTTGATCGTTTTCCCACTGTGTATTGGGCCAATGGCATTCATGATTGAAAAGGGTATGGAACCAACCAGCCCAATTAAAATCGATTTTCCTGCATGCTCTCTTTTGATACCGACACTCCTTAGGCTCTGCCCTCTGAGTTTGAGAATCAGAAATATAGGCAAAAGGCTCACTATAACATAAGGAATGTAAAATATGAGCCGGAAAAATGCTCCGTCGCTGAAATAAGCTCCCAGATCCTTATAGATCCTGGTCTTAAATACGAGAAGCCCAAACAAAAAAATCAGGATCATATAAAATGCAAAATATATGAGGCTGTAGACCCCATCCCGCTTGGTAAATGTCTCCTTTGTTTCCTCATCAAAATTTACTTGGTAGAACCGCTTTTTCTGCTGAAGAGAATTGTTCATTCTACTCCTCCCTAAATTGACATGGGATGTGAGTCATAATCCCATTCTTTCCTGTTCTTGCTTAACCTACTGCAAACAGCCGGTCAGCTCATTGCTGCAAATGTCTGCTCAAATTACAAAATTCATACGCTTTTTAAGGTTTTCCTTAGATGGATTCTGAAAGTCAAATCGAAATTCTAAAGAATAACTCCGGATTCCCTTTCCTTTTTCTCCGATAAATAGATTCGCCCGCCCAACCTGTACAGGAAAAGCAAGATGAAGTATTCGAGAATGATGATGATTGTGCAGCTTATGAACATATGATTGATCAAAGGATACAGAATACTGTGAGGCGCGTACAGGAGGAATACCCACATATTCTTTGAAAGATCTTTGATACCCATTGTAAATATCAAAGGAAGAATCAGCACAATCGTACCTATGGCCAACTCGACGGCTTTCCCTTTGAAGTTCCACTCGCCGGCTCTCATATCTTTATAGCCTTCTTCCATCAATATTCTTCTCATGATAAACAAATAAGCCGGCATGGTAATGATAGCCATCGCTATAACTTGAGCGAAAAAGGACATCTTTTCAATAAACTGGTACGAGACGAACGAGGTGATCACAATGAGAAACCCCAGTACAGAGGCGCTGGCACAGCTGATCAGTATTAAAAGCAGCCCTCTTTTGATTCCGTTCAGAATGGTTGTAAAAATTGCGCCGATCCATTCTTTTATGGCCATGGAATCCACCTTCCCCTCTCCTTATTTCTTTCCATGAAGTATTCGGCAGAGAAAACAGCAATCCTTCTATTTTT
>Ga0134092_1002192_pt1 | contig 15353 bp, 14 predicted proteins | sample 3_6taG_FD_94454 | JGI IMG/M metagenome (GOLD analysis project Ga0134092, IMG submission 94454) | Switchgrass degrading microbial communities from high solid loading bioreactors in New Hampshire, USA - 3_6_20_6_A3 metaG | ecosystem: Engineered > Bioreactor > Semi-continuous > Anaerobic >... | reverse complement strand
TTCATCTACATTTACCTTGACAACCTTAATTTTATCGAAGTATTCATCAGCTAATTGGTCGATCACTGGAGATACCATTCTGCATGGGCCACACCATGCTGCCCAGAAATCTACCAATACAGGTTTATCAGAGTTTAATACTTCCTCATTAAACATACTTTCATCTACTGCTTTTACTCTATCACTCATTGTTATACTCCTTCCAATAATTAATCTCTTACTATTCTAATGAGAACAGGTTTAAATTTGCTCATATTTTTAATTTTTGATTCATTAAATCTGATTACTAAATAACTTACAGCTAATATCACCAACCCAGATATTGCCGCAATCAACTGAGATTTATTCTCATCATATCCAAAAGCAATTCCTGAATAGTATCCGCCTATCAGTCCAATAATTAATCCAAGCAACGGTATCCCATACATTATAAAACTGGCAAAAAGAAAATTCTCAGTCTTTAATTCTATTTCTACCATATCTCCTGGTTTTCCTTCAATAGTGTTTTCTGCTGTAAGAATCATGTTTAAGTTTTCTCTTCCTACTTGACACGCACCACAATCACCACAGGCAGCATGCCTTGCTATCAGTACTTTTGCAATATCATTGTTTACTTCAATTATTCTGCCTACCTCTTTCATATAACCTACCTTCATTTTACATATTTGACAATAGTATCTATCAACTCGTCTAGTCTGTCATCTGTGTTATCGCTGCTTTTATAAACCATAGGTATACATTCTTTTATATATCCATCAAGCATAAGACCGCCAATTTTGTTGATAGCTGATCTGACTGCAGATATCTGAACCATTATATCTCCACAGCATTTGTCTTCCTCAACCATTCTTTGTATACCCTTAATCTGACCTTCAACTTTTTTGAGTCTGCTTAATATAGCCAGCTTTCGTTCTTCTTTATCAATCGTTTTCAATCCCCAATACCCCCTACCCGTATCTAATATAATTATAAATTATATTCTCCTGTTGTCAATATCTATTTTATATAATCCTTAATAATATCATTTACAACTACCGAAGCAAGTATAAGTCCAGCTACTGATGGCACAAAGGAAATACTGCCTGGTACATTTTTTGATGGATTGTCAGGCATCTTCATTGTAGCTTTAATAGGTTTTTCCTTTGAATAAACAACTTTTAGCTTCTTTACACCATGTTTTTTTAGTTCGTGCCTTAGAACTTTAGCCAGTGGACACATTTCTGTTTTATAAATATCTGTTACTTCAAACTTAGTTGGGTCCAGCTTGTTACCTGCTCCCATTGAGCTTACAATAGGAATATTCAATCTTGTAGCTGTTATTATAAGATTTATTTTAGCTGTAACCATGTCAATTGCATCTATTATATAATCATAATCAATATTTAATATTTCATGAGAGGATTCCTGGTTGTATTTTTTGTTGATTGCTTTAACTTTAATATCAGGGTTTATTTCCAATAACCTTTCCTTCATTACATCAACCTTGTATCTTCCCAATGTTTTTGTAGTAGAATGTATTTGTCGATTTATATTAGTAGTATTAATTGTATCATAATCTATAAGCACCAGTTCTCCTACTCCACATCTTCCTAATGCTTCTGCTGCAAAGGAACCTACACCCCCAATACCAAATATAGCTACTTTGCTGGCTTTTAGCTTTTTAACTGCTTGTTCCCCTATTAACAGTTGCGTTCTTTCATACATGCTCATTTAAATGACCTCCAAAATAGCCCTGCTTATATAAGCAGGGCATATATTTAATCTAATTTCAGTTTCAATTCCTTCAATTGCTTTTCATCTGCATAAGATGGTGCGTCTGTCATCAGGCAGCTTGCACTTTGAGTTTTTGGGAATGCAATAACATCTCGAATATTATCTGTACCGGTAAGCAGCATTATCAGTCTATCCATTCCGATTGCAAGCCCACCATGAGGTGGAGTTCCATATTTGAAAGCTTCAAGCAGGAAGCCAAACTTTTTCCAAGCTTCTTCTTGTGAAAAGCCCAGAAGTTCGAACATTTTTTCCTGAATCTCACTATCATGTATTCTGATGCTTCCTCCACCCAATTCATAGCCATTTAGCACTATATCATAAGCTTTTGCCCTTGCCTTCAGAGGCTCACTATCCAACAGGTGGATATCTTCATCCATAGGACTGGTAAATGGGTGATGCATTGCAACATATCGTTTTTCTTCTTCATCGTATTCTAACAGTGGGAACTCAGTAACCCATAATAATCCAATCTTGTCCTTATCAATTAGATTAAATTTCTTACCCAATTCTAATCTTAATTGTCCTAACGAGTCATATACAACTTTTTTATCATCAGCCACTATGAATATTATATCTCCTATTTTTGCGTTCATTCTTTCAATTATTGATTGCATTTCCTCTTCCTTTAAAAACTTAGCTATAGGAGATTTTATACCTTCTTGTGTATAATTGATCCAAGCCAATCCTTTTGCTCTATATGTTTTAACAAACTCACCCAGCGAATCAATTTCTTTCCTGCTTATTTTAGTCCCGCAACCCTCAGCATTTATTGCCTTTATACAGCCTCCATTTTTCAATGCTTCAGAGAAAACTTTAAATTCACAGCTTGACAATATATCGCTTAAATCTTTAAGCTCTAATCCAAACCTGATATCAGGCTTATCTGAACCATATCTCTCCATAGCTTCATAATATGTTATTTTAGGCAAAGGTAAAGAAATTTCAATATCTTTTATATCTTTAAATACTTTTTTCATAAGGCCTTCAATAACACACATAACATCGTCAGCATCAACAAATGACATTTCCATATCCAGTTGTGTAAATTCCGGCTGTCTGTCTGCCCTCAGGTCCTCATCTCTGAAGCATTTTACAATCTGATAATATCTATCAAAACCTGATACCATCAAAATTTGCTTAAAAAGCTGTGGTGATTGTGGTAGAGCAAAAAACTTTCCTGGCTGTACTCTGCTTGGCACAAGATAATCGCGAGCTCCTTCTGGTGTTGTCTTTGTTAGAACCGGTGTTTCAACTTCAATAAAACCATTTTCATCAAAATAATCTCTTATCAATTTACTTACCTTATGCCTTACAAAGAAGATATTCTGCATTACTGGTCTTCTCAAATCTAAATATCTGTACTTTAATCTAAGGTTTTCTGAAACATTCAGATCATCTTCGATATAAATTGGCGGAGTTTCTGATTTGCTTATTATGTTTATATCTGATGCCAGTAATTCAATATAGCCTGTTTTCATCCTTGTATTTATTGCATTTTCAGCTCTGGCGCCTATGGTACCGGATACATGTATTACATACTCTCCTCTAACCTTCTGTGCTTTGTCAAAAAGCTCAGGATTAGTATCCTTATTAAATACTACCTGCAGTATGCCTGTTCTATCTCTTAAATCTATAAAAAGCAATCCCCCAAGATCTCTGCTTTTTTGTACCCATCCAGTCAGGGACACATTTTCTCCTATATTATTCACACTCAACTCTCCACACATATGAGTTCTATCATATTTGCCCATTAGCTTACCTCCTAATCTTATTTATTATTTCGGAAATATCAGTCAAAGATACTTCATCGGATTGACCATTTTCCATATTCTTAACAGTTGCTTTACCTTTTTCTATTTCTTCATCACCTATGACAATAACATATCCTGCATTTAACTTATTGGCGTATTTCATCTGGGCTTTAAGGCTTCTTCCCATATAATCCTTCTCTGCTCTTATAGAACACTTTCTTAGTTTAAATAATAACTCCATAGCTTTATCATCAGCCTTTTCTCCAATAGCTGCTATGAATAATTCAATTTTATCTTCTTCCGGTATTATTATCCCTTGGTTTTCCATTGTCAGCAAGAGTCTTTCAAGACCTAATCCGAAACCCACTCCTGGTGTGCTTGGACCACCACATTGTTCTATCAACCCGTCATATCTTCCGCCGCCACAAACAGTACCCTGTGATCCAATATCATTTGATACTATCTCAAAAGCTGTTTTAGTGTAATAATCAAGACCTCTTACAATCTTAGGATCAACTATATAATCTAGTCCAATAAGCTCCAAACCTTTTTTCAATCCTTCAAAATGATTCTTACAGTCTTCGCATAAGTTATCCAGCATAAAAGGAACATCAATAAGATTTTCTCTGCACTTTTCTTCTTTACAATCCAATATTCTAAGTGGATTAGTATCATATCTATCCTGGCAGTATTTGCATAAATGTTGAAGCTTAGGTTCAAGAAAAGCTTTAAGTTTTGCATTATATTCCTTTCTGCACTTAGGACAACCAACACTGTTGATTCTCAGTTCAAGCTTTTTTACACCAAGGGTTTGGAATAGCGTCATTGCCACATTTATAACCTCTGCATCAATATATGGGTCCTGAGTGCCAAAAACCTCTATTCCAAATTGATGAAACTCCCTCAGTCTTCCTGCCTGGGGTCTTTCATATCTGTAGCAAGGGGTAATATAATACATTTTAGTTGGCTGAATTTCGTTAAAAATACTGTTCTCTATGTATGATCTTACAACAGGTGCAGTCCCTTCAGGTTTTAATGTTATACTTCTACCTCCCTTATCTAAAAAGGTATACATCTCCTTTTGAACAATATCTGTTGTTTCACCAACACCCCTTTGAAATAGTTCAGTGTGCTCAAACACCGGTGTTCTTATTTCTTTATATCCGTATATAGAGCATAAATCTCTTATCTTTCTTTCTATATACTGCCATTTGTAAGATTCTGAAGGCAAAACATCTCTGGTTCCTTTTGGCCCTTGTATTCTCATATAAAACCCTCCATTTTATGTATATTACAATAAACTTCCCTATACAATCAAAAAACCCTCATCTCTGACATTGCATGTCAGGGACGAGAGCTAATCTCGCGGTGCCACCCTGCTTGGATAATATCCATCTCTTATTCCTTAACGTGGAAATCCGTCCAAATCTACTATATTTCAACTTGGAAGCTCCATGGGTGTCATTCAGTATTTCCTACTTTAAGGGGCTCTCAATCACGGCTCCCTCTCCCTGTCAAGTGTCAAATACCTACTATCCCTTTCATCGCTTTTTAATGTTTACAATTATATTATTCCTGCATAAATATGTCAAGCAAAATAAGTAAAGATTATTATTCAGTTGAAACTGTATCTTATATTGCATTAAAGATTCAACAAACTCAATAACTCCAGCTTTTTATTAATCTGACTATGAATATTTTCAATATAAAGCTTCAAATCTTTTATATTGTGCTGTCTCTCAAGTCTGTCCTCTTCAGGGAAGTAGGCTTTAGTTACTGCATCTGCGCCGAAAGCTATGATACTCTGCTTTTCCTCCATTATTTGTATATTATAAATACATTCTTTGTCTTTTTTGCAGAAACCTATGTTTTCCAAGTTCTCTGCCATATACTTCTGTCTATATAGATAATAAGGATAGTATCCATTGCTTCCAAGCTTTTCCCTTGCCAACTCCATCATCATAGAAGCTGTATCGTTATTATTGCATCCAATATCAAGATTCATCTCATTATAGATGGATGCTCTCTTTATTGCTAAAGTATGGACTGTAACATTCTCAGGATTCAGCTTGTTCATCCAGTTCAATGTATTTTCCACCTGCTCCAAACCCTCACCAGGCAAACCTATTATCATATCCATGTTTATATTATCAAAACCAAGTGATCTAGCTAATTCAAAGCTTTCAATCACCTGAACATGAGTATGTTTCCTGCCTATTCTTACAAGTGTTTCGTCGTCCATTGTCTGAGGATTTATGCTCAAACGTGTTACCCTTCCCTCTTTAATAACCTTCAGCTTATCCAGAGTAATAGTATCTGGTCTTCCGGCTTCACAAGTAAACTCTTTATATCCACTCCAGTATTCATTAATACATTGAATCAACATATTGAATTCTTCAGCGTTTATTGAAGTAGGAGTACCTCCACCGATATAAATTGTTTGAGCAGTTACACCCTTTGATTTTAGATATGCAGAAACCTCTCTGATCTCAAGCATCAATGCTTCAAGATAAGGAATAACTAAATTCCTGTTCTTATCTATAGCATTTGATGTAAAGGAACAGTAACCGCACCTGCTGGGACAAAAAGGTATACCAACATAAATGCTTACTTGATGCTTATTACTTTTGTCTATATATTTCTTTTCAACCTGAGCAATGCTGATTGACAAAAGAGACCTGTCTTCACTTATCAGGTATTCATCTTTCAAATGCTGAACGATTTCTTCCTCGTTCATTCCATTTTCATATAATTGATGAACTATTTTAACAGGTCTTATACCTGTAAGCACTCCCCAAGGTAAATCTCTGCCAGTTATATCTGATAAAAGCTTATACATGGAAAGCTTAAGAGATTTTTTTATTATTTTTATATCATCTATCTGGCCATTTTTTGTATAGGTATAACAATTACCATTTTCAGTTGTATCACCCAGCTTCTGATATGAAGATGTAAAAGAAGTCAAATCATCAGCTTTTATGATTTGACTAATTAATAAAATACCCTGCCGATCCAGGTTATTTTTATAGTTATCATATAACTTTATTTCTTCCTTACCGAAAAAAAGTTTTATTATATCTGATACTTCATTAAAGTATTCATGCCCAATTAATTTTAGTATTACCATATCTATCCTCTTTTTATCAGTTTTATTTTCGCAAAAAAGGATTGTATCTTTTTTCTGCTTTAATAGTTGTAGATGGGCCATGTCCTGGATATATCTCTGTATTATCAGGGAATTGCAGGATCTTATTGTTAATGGATGCCATAATTTCTTCGAAAGAACCTCCATCCAGATCTGTTCTTCCAATAGAGCCTGCAAATAGTGTATCACCTGTAAACAGTTTATCTTTACATTTAATACAAATGCTGCCTTTTGTATGACCAGGTGTATGGATTACTTCCAAAGATAATTGACCAATATTTATTACATCACCGTCTGTAAGTTTTCTATCTGCTTCGATTTCTATTTTGTTATATCCCATTTGGCTGGAATAATTCTTTTTATTATTTTTCAACATATCAAAATCATCTTTGTGAATCATTACTTCAGCTTTATAATAATCTCTGACCTCAGCTACAGCGCCAATATGATCACCATGACCATGAGTAAGTATCACATGAGAAACTGAAAGTTTGTTGTTTTCGATAAACTCCTTTAACTCCTCAAAGTCTCCTCCTGGATCTAAAATAGCAGCCTTATTTGTTTGTTCATCCCATATTATATAACAATTAGCCTGATATATACCTAATGGAAGCCTCTTGAACTTCAAACCAACTCATCTCCTCTATTTTTCACTACCAAATTATCTTCATTATCTATGTGAATCATATTATTTTCTCACTATCTACAATCAATGTAACAGGACCATCATTTTCTATATAAACAGTCATATCGGCTTGGAATATACCAGATTGAACATTAATATTCTTTTCTTTCAGCCTTTCAATAAATATATTATACAACTCCTGAGCTTTTTCCGGCCTAGCAGCCCTTACAAAGCTGGGACGTCTTCCCTTTCTGCAGTCACCATATAGCGTAAACTGGGAAACCACAAGGATTTCTCCTCCAACATCTAACATAGATAAATTCATTTTATTGTCATCATCTTCGAAAATTCTTAAGTTTACAATTTTATCAATCATATAATCAATATCTTCAGTTTTATCATCTTCACTAATACCAAGCAAAACCATAAGACCTTTGTTTATCTGGCCTGTTATTTTACCGTCTACTTCAACATGACTTCTTTTTACTCTTTGAACTACTGCCCTCATAGACTTTCCTCCTATTGTTTAGCTCTGAATACATCAGTGACTCCTTCAATCCTTCTTAATCTTCTGATTAGCTTATTTAATTGTTCTATATCATTTATTTCAAGAACAAAGTTTATATGTGCACTTCTATCTTTTGATGTTCTTGAATAGAAAGATACTATATTGATTTTGCTCTCATTAATAATTGATGTGATTTCTGCAAGCAAACCTTGTCTGTCATTGGCTCTTACTTGAACGTCAGCATTATAGGAAACCATACTCTGGGTATTCCATTCTACTTCTACCAGCCTTTCTGGATCAGCAAGCAAATCTTTGGCATTTGGACAATCCTTTCTGTGTATTGAAACGCCTCTGCCCTTTGTTATATAACCTAATATTTCATCACCGGGTACTGGATTGCAACATTTAGAAAATCTCACGAGAATGTTCTCAACACCTTTAACTTTTACACCTGTGTTTGATCTTCTCTTTTTGTTATGAGTTGTCTTTGTTATCTGCTTATCTAATTGCTCTTCGTCTTTTATGTCAATCTTCTGGTTCTTTTTTATCTCTTCTTTCAGCCTCATCATTACTTGGTTAAGGGTCAACCCACCATAACCCAATGAGGCATACAGATCTTCCAGTGAATGAAGGCCAATCTTCTTATATACAGCCTCCAGCCATTCATTCTTTATAGTTATTGATAAACTTGCTGCAAGCCTTTTAATTTCTTTATCAAGTATATCTTTACCTTTTTGGATATTTTCTTCTCTTTTTTCTTTCTTAAACCACTGTCGTATCTTATTTTTAGCCTGTGAGCTTTTGACAATTTTAAGCCAGTCTCTGCTTGGGCCGTTTGAATTGGCTGAAGTAATTATTTCTACTATATCACCATTTTGAAGCTTATAATCTAATGGTACAATCTTACCATTAATCTTTGCCCCAATGCATTTATTTCCAACAGCGCTATGAATTTTATAAGCAAAGTCAATTGGTGTAGAGTCTACCGGCAAATCTATAACATCACCCTTAGGTGTAAATACATAAACTTCATCTATCACCAGGTCAATTTTAAGAGTTTCCATAAATTCCTTTGTATCTTTTACTTCATTCTGCCATTCGAGCATTTGCCTGAGCCATTTTAACTTTTCATCAAAATCATTCTGTGATGTACGACCTTCCTTGTACTTCCAGTGAGCAGCGATTCCATATTCAGATGTTTTATGCATCTCCCATGTTCTTATTTGCACTTCGATTGGTTCCCCATCTGGTCCTATAACTGTGGTATGAAGAGACTGATACATGTTGGGCTTTGGCATAGCTATATAATCTTTAAACCTTCCAGGGATTGGTTTCCACAATGTATGGACTATTCCCAATACTCCATAACAATCTTTTACAGTATCTACTATTACCCTCACTGCTGTAAGGTCAAATATCTGTTCGAAGGTCTTATTCTGATGAACCATTTTTTTATATATACTATAAAAATTCTTGGGACGACCTTCTATCTGAACATCAATACCCATCTCTTCATTTTTTTTCTTTAATGTATCTATTACATAGTTAATGTACTCTTCTCTTTCTTTTCTCTTTTTTGCTACTTTATCTACCAACTCATAGTATCCTTCAGGATCTAAATACCTTAGCGCAAGATCTTCCATTTCCCATTTTATCTTATAAATTCCAAGTCTATGAGCTATAGGTGCATATATTTCGAGAGTTTCCTTAGCTTTTTCATACTGTTTTTCTTTAGCCATATATTTTAATGTTCTCAGATTATGAAGCCTGTCTGCCAGTTTTATAAGAATAACCCTTATATCTTTTGCCATGGCAATAAACATCTTCCTGAGGTTCTCAGCTTGCTGCTCTTCCTTGGTCTTATATTCCAGCTTGCCAAGCTTTGTCACACCGTCAACCAGCATAGCAACTTCTTCACCAAATAGTTCTTTTATGTCATTATAGCTATATTTTGTATCTTCAACTACATCGTGAAGCATACCGGCTGCAATAGTTGCATTATCCATGTTCAAGTCAGCAAGTATATCTGCCACAGCTGTAGGATGAATAATGTAATCTTCGCCAGATATTCTTTTTTGTCCCTGATGTGCATTCAGGGCAAAATCATATGCTTTATATATTATTTCAAAATCTCCTGAAGAATTATATTTTTTAATTTTATCTATTAATTCCTGCAGCATATTAACACCATCTTTTGAAAAAATTAAATATAATAACTATGTAATTTATACTTCTCTTTGAATTTAATAAAGATTTTCTTACAAGATAGCTTTCTTGAAACTTATTACGACAAGTAAATTTATATAATTAACTTTCTCCAATGTGTTATAATAAATGCTTCCATAGGAAGCATTTATTAATAAAGAAATCTTTCTTTAAATCCATTATTTAAAGTTATTATTAAGGCAGCATTATACTTTCCTATGGATTATAAAAAAATCTCCTGAGTAACAAAGCCCCTATTCAATAGGTTGCAAAACCCAATGAATCCAAGCTGGTTATCCAGGAGCATTAGAGTTCTAATACTTGATTATTGAACTAATATTATATTGTGACAAGGCTTTCCTTCCCATCAACTCTTCCAATTCAATCAAAAAACCTATATGAACCACAATACCCCCAAGACTCTCAACAAGCTTAACTGCTGATAATATTGTGCCACCCGTAGCTAATAAATCATCTACAACAGCTACTCTATCGCCAGGTTTTATTGCATCCTTATGAATCTCTAAGCTATCACTGCCGTATTCCAACTTATATTCATATTTTATGGTCTCTGCTGGCAGCTTTCCTGGTTTCCTCACAGGTACAAAACCTACACCTAACTCATAGGCAATAGGTGCACCAAATAAAAATCCTCTTGCCTCAGGTCCAACAATCAAATCAACATCTTTGCTTCGTATTTCCTCTGCCATTTGCTTTATTGCGTAACGAAAAGCTTCTCCATCTTTAAGTAATGTAGTAACATCCTTAAAACTAATACCTTCTACAGGAAAATCTTCTATCACTCTAATATATTTTTCCAGATTCACTTATCCTGCCTCCAAACATTATTTATTTGGTCTTTTTTATATCTTTGATATTTAATTGAATGTATTCGATACCATTCCAGAGATTTTTTTCTACACTACATATTATATCAATCTTTTCGTTAACTGCAATATAATTAATTATAAATCCGATGTTAAAACCTATCCCTCGAATAACATCAGTACCATCACTTAATCTCAAAGATATATGTTTACCATTTCCCAATAAGCTCATATCTCTTATTGTAAGTCCTCTAAATACAAACAAAGGAACAGGGTTTCCTTCTCCATAAGGCTTCAACATTTCCAACTCTTGAACCAGTTGAGGTAGCATTTTAATATTTTCAATTTTATAATCTATTAAAATTTCTGGTGTAAAATCTTTATCTCTGAACATTTTTAAAGCTATTTCATTCACCAGATTTTTAAATCTCTCAATATTATCCTCTTTTATGGTTAAGCCTGCTGCCATTTGGTGACCACCGAATTTTTCAAAAAGAAAACTGCATTTATTTAAAACTGAATACAGATCAAAGCCTGGTATACTTCTGGCTGAACCTCTTCCAACCTTGTCCTCTACGGATATCATTACAACGGGCAATCCATATTTATCCGTCAATTTAGAAGCTACAATTCCGATGACACCAATATGCCAGTTTTGGCCAGACACAACTATTACCTTCTCATTTTTCTTATCAAAAGTTCTATTAATTATATCAACAGCATCGTTTAATATTTCGTTTTCTATGTTTTGTCTTTGATAATTTGCTTTGTTTAATTCTTCAGCAATTTTAATTGCAATATCCTCTTCTTCTGCGATCAATAACTTAACACCTAATATTGGATCACTGACCCTTCCAGCAGCATTAAGCCTTGGAGCAATCATAAAGCTCAAATGATAAGTATCAACAACACATATTTCTAACCCTGAAGCCTTAATAAGCGCCTTTATTCCAAGGTTAGGATTGCTTTTTATCTTCTCCAGTCCATACTTTACAATTATTCTGTTTTCTCCTAACAAAGGAACAACATCAGCAACAGTACCCAAAGCTGCTAAATCAATTATTTCGAAGGGTAAATCGTATTTATTGAATCTTTGTGCCAAAGCACAAACCAGCTTAAATGCTACACCTGCTCCTGCAAAATATTTGAAAGGATATGGACAATCTTCCTGATGAGGATTTATTACTGAATATGCTTCTGGTATTTCATCCCCGCATTCATGATGATCTGTAACTATTATTTCTTTATTGTGTTCATTTATATATTTTACTTCTTCAACTGAACGAATTCCGCAATCTACGGAGATTATTAATCCTACATCCTCTTCAATAATTTTCTCTATGGCGTCAATGTTTAATCCATATCCTTCCTCAAGCCTTTTGGGTATATAGTAAGTTACGTTAGCACCTAATTTTTTTAACACTATGTACAGCATTGAAAGACTTGTTATACCATCAACATCATAATCTCCATATATGCAAATCTTTTCATCATTATATATTGCTTTTTCTATTCTCCCTACTGCAGAATCTATACCTTTCATAATAAATGGATCTTCTAACTCTTCCATGTCTGGGTTTAAGAAAATTTCAGCACCTTCGATTGTTTTAATATCTCTGTTAATAAGTATCCTCGCTAAAGCATCAGAAATATTCAGCTCTTCTTTCATTTCATTAATCATAGAATAGTCTTTATTATAAGCCAGCCATTTTTTAATCAAAATATCACCTACATCTATTGTTTTATATTAATATTATCTTGATTTTTCAAATCTAAACTTTCAAAAGTTTTGCTTGTTACTTCTTTTGCTACATTCAACTCTTCGTTAAGCTTTTTTATTTTATTATTTAATTCATTGATTTTCATGCTATACCTGACTCTTTTAACAATATCAAAGGGCAGCATCATGAGAATGCCGAACAAAGCAGATCCTAAGATTACTACTGCCTGTGACAGATTTAATTTATACCATAAAAAATTAATAGTAATCACTGTTGCATTCTGTATCGCAAATACTGCTATAAAAAATGCGAATATCATGGAAATAACTATTATGAATTGCAAAACCAGTCACTCCTTTCAATGTTTTATATACATAGCATAATACATTTATCTATAAATATAAAGACAAAAACTTAAGGTAACAATCAAATTGATTGTTACCTTAAAAAACTAATGAGCAGATCGAGTTTTGAGTTTTGAACTTAAAATTATCCATAGAGGACCTGCTATAAAGATTGACGAATAGGTACCAGCTACTATGCCCACTATTAATGGAAGGGCAAAGTCTTTGACTGCTGGTACGCCCAACACATACAATACTACTATTGACAGCAAAGTAGTAAGTGAAGTATTAATAGATCTTGCAAATGTCTGATTTATACTTTCATCGACTAATTGAACTTTATCAATCTTCTTGGCACTTTTCAAATTCTCTCTTATCCTATCAAAAATTACAATCGAATTGTTTATGGAATAACCAACAATAGTCAAAATAGCAGCTATAAACGAACTATTCACAGGAATTCTCATAACTCCAAATATAATAATCATAACAGTAACATCATGTATTAACGCTATCACAGATGCCAAACCGAATCTCCATTCAAATCTGAAGGAAATATAGATCAATATACCTATATTTGCTAATACCAACGACAAAATTGCTTGTCTTCTCAGTTCATTGCCTATTGCAGGTCCAATAGTTTCGAAATTAATACTGCTGGTTGTTATATCTAATTCTGAAACGAAGCTATCCAAAATTTCTTTTCGGCTTGCATCGTCTAATTCCACTTTTGTTCTAATAATAACATCTTCTTTTTCATTTCCAGCATATGTTATTATAGCTTCACTATCATATTTCGAAATTAATTCTCTAACAGTTGAAATATCAAAGTTTTTTCCAATGTGAGCTTGTATTGTGGTACCACCTGTGAAATCAATACCGTAGTTTAACCCACCATTTATGAAAGTGAAGATTAATCCTGCTATAATTATCGCTAAAGATATGGAAAACCATGCTTTTTTATGCTGTACAACTTTAATATTTTTCATCACCTTCACCTCCCTATGCTCCATATAATTTCGTATTTGATAAAGCTTTTATGCCAGAAATGCACTTCATAAGCTGTTTTGTCACTATTATTGCAGTAAACATACTAGCTAATATACCGATAGATAATGTTACTGCGAATCCTTTAATAGGACCTGTGCCGAAATAGAATAAAACAAATGCAGCAATCAAAGTAGTTATATTGGAGTCAAATATTGTCAGGAAGGCTCTTCTAAAAGCTGAATCGATAGCTGCTCTCAAGCTTTTGCCTAACTTTAATTCTTCCTTTAATCTTTCAAATATGATGACATTGGCATCAACAGCCATGCCTACAGAAAGAATGATACCTGCTATACCTGGAAGAGTAAGAGTAGCTTTTAATACAGCTAAAGCAAACAACATTAAACATATATACAGTATAAGTGAAATATCTGCAATCAAACCGGGCAACCTATAATACAGAATCATGAATGCAAAAACAAGTAATATACCTATTTTACCTGCAGATAAGCTTTGCTCGAATGAGTTTGCTCCCAATTCTGGCCCTATGCTTGTAACCTGTAATGTATTGAGTTCTACCGGAAGAGCGCCGGCTCTGATAAGCATTGCTAAATCTGCTGCTTCTTCCATAGTCATTCTGCCTGATATCTGAGCTCTTCCGTCTGTTATAGGCTCTCCTACCTGAGGGGCTGAAATAACACTTTCATCAAGATATATAGCAATAATTTTTCCAATGTTATTTGTAGTCGCTGTAGCGAATTTTTTTGCACCCTCCGATGTCAGCTCCAAAGAAACTACGGGTTCTTGGATACCTGTATCTCTTTGAGTTCCATATACAGCCTTAGCATCTTTTATATCATTACCTGTTAAAACTGTATTGCCTTCTTCATCAACAAATTTCAGCTGAGCTGTTTTGCCTATTATATCAAGTGCTCTTTGTGTGTCTTGAATTTCAGGCAAAGCAACTCTTATCCTTTTAGCACCCTGTTTAGTTATAACAGGCTCTGTTACACCAAGGGAGTCGATACGCTCTCTTATAGTAGCAATAGCCCTTTCTATCTTTTCATCTGTTACAGGGTCATCAGGATTATCTTGAGCTTCAAGCACTACTTCTGCCCCTCCCCTCAAATCTAATCCCAGTTTTATTAATTCCTTTACAGGAACTATTTCATACTTACCGATATCAAACCCATATGCTGCAGTATAACTTAAAAAAGCAATTATTAAGACTATTGCTAGAAATTTAACAATATTTGTAGAATTCATCTGTACTCCCCCTTTTAAAAGTTCACAATCGTTATTATATTACTTTTGTAAAATAGAGTCAATGTAAATGGAAAAGCTATGGCAGTGTCAATTTGTTCTCGGTTTTTAATAAGCATATTAACCCTCAGTATTTGGCAAATCATATAATATAGCCGCCATCTCTTAAGCTTCTAAGCACTCGTGTTAACTGATTTACTTTGC
>Ga0134092_1002191_pt1 | contig 15354 bp, 7 predicted proteins | sample 3_6taG_FD_94454 | JGI IMG/M metagenome (GOLD analysis project Ga0134092, IMG submission 94454) | Switchgrass degrading microbial communities from high solid loading bioreactors in New Hampshire, USA - 3_6_20_6_A3 metaG | ecosystem: Engineered > Bioreactor > Semi-continuous > Anaerobic > Digestate... | reverse complement strand
CTACCTGTTGCCGGATTCACAGCTTGCAATACTTCCGGATCATATTTTATATTTACCTGATATCCTGCTAAATCACTTATCTTATTTACCTTTAATGTTGCTGTAATTATTTCTCCTACTTCTGCCTTGTTCTTGTCAAAAGTCATTGTTATATAACTTGAATCCTTTTCATTAATGTTTAATGTCTGTGCCTGACCGACGATATAGCCTGAATCTATCCTTTTACCATCCCAATCGAACAGTAAAGTTCCATTTATGCCATTAGCTAATGCAGGTGAATCCTCAAATTTAATTGAAGTAGTTTCTTCTTTTAACACTTTAAATCTAATAACTGCAACTGTTCCTGTTTTTTCAGCATTTGCATCTTCTTTATATGCTTCAAGATTTGAATAGCATCTTGAAAAATTTATAATTCCTTCTTCAATTATATTTGCTGCTATTGAAATAATTCCAAAGTCTTCGTTCTTAAGAATTGTTCCAGCTTCAGGTGTTGTCGATTCATTATATGTAACACCCTTTGAAGTAACTGGTTGCAACACATTGGGATCATATTTCAAATTTACATGACAGCCTGAAAAATTGCTAATATTCTTAATATTTACAGATGCGGTAACAATCTCTCCAACGGATGCTTTGTTTTTATCCAATACTATTTCAATACTAGATGTTGGAGCTGCATTGACTAGGTTACCACATAAACTGCATATTACTAACGTCAGCGTTAGCAGAAACGATAAAACTCTATTAACCTTCATCGATGATACCTCTCCCCTTTATAAAAATTCTTAAGCCTTTGTGAACTTATCTAATGTCTACCTTTTTAATTTATTAAACTGCATCTCCAGCATTTAGAAAACTTTAACATAGGCCTTTATTTGATATGAGGAAGGATACGAGTGTATCCTTCCTCATATTTGAAAGTGTCAAACTCTATTTATAGTCTGCAGATATTTTATTGAAGTGTTTTGCAACTATCATTATATCTTCTAAGTTTATAGCTCCATCTTTATTAAGGTCTGAACCTTCTTTATATTTTTCTTCACCAACTATAGCATTGAATGATTTGCAGATCTCCATTATATCTTCTAAGTTGATTGCACCATCTTGTGCTCCATTTATTATCATATCTCCTGCCCACATGAGCAATGGTTTTTCTGATGTTGACAATTCTATGTTGTCACTTACTCGAACATTTGCAATTTCCCTTGTGAGGTAATTGTCTTTAGTAATCTTTATTGTATAGGTTCCAGCTTCAACATCTTTTATCTCGAAGTAACCTTTGCTATCTGTTATAGCTGATTTGTCTGTTCCAACTATTTCTACTTTGAATCCTGCATTTACTATAGGTGCTGTTGTCGATGTAGTTACAAAGTCAGGATTTATATAACCTGAAACTGTAAATCCTTCAACAACAGTTCCAATTTCAACTCCACCATTTTTGTACTCTAAATCTACTGCTACTAAATCATTGTCCGCAAAATTAATCTTTTCAATATTTAATTCTGCTAGACCTTCATCACCAATTACCTTGAATATCAATTCTGCAAATACTCCATCTTCGCTGATAAACTGAGATTCCAATGTTTCATCAAGGAATAATAATTTTATTTCGCCATTTATTTCATTTGATGCAAAGTTTATTTGAGGATTTATAATTATATTTCCTGCTTCTGTTTTTATATATTCTAACTTAGTTGTATCATATTTAATTGTCATATCTGCTGCAGTTATTCCGTTTTCAGGTACATTTATCAAACGTATTGGAACAATTACTTCTTGACCTTTTGCAGCTTTTACTGTATCTATCACAACATTAAATCCATTTACATCAGGTGTTGGTGTTGGAGTTTCTGTCGATGGTGTAGGTGTTGCAGGTGTAGGCGTTGCTGGTGTTTCTTCATCTATTACTTTAACTGAACCGCTAACTAATGCTAATTTAATTGCTGTCAATGTATTATCTGCAAATGTTGCCTTCTCACCAAATGCTATTGTTGTCGATGTACCTACTTTTGCATCTGCCTTTATCTTAAATGTAAGATTTAACATTACACCGTCATTAGCAATGTATTCATCTGACAATGTCTCATCAAGGAACAATACATTTATTAAACCATCAGTTTGTTTATGTAATGCCAAGTTTATAGTAGGATTCTTTACTATACTTCCTGCCTCATAACTTACATATTCAAGTACATTTGAATCATATGTAACTGAGAAGTTTGCTGTTGTAACTCCATTTGCAGGTACGTTTGTTAATGTAACCGGTACTGTTACTGTTTCACCAGGTTTTCCTTCTACTTTTCCAATTGCAACTGTCATAGCATTTGGATCTGCTGTTGGTGTCGGTGTATTTGTCTCTGTTGGTGTAGGTGTCACCGGTGAAGTTTCATCTACTATAGCAACTGAACCGCTAACTAATGCTAATTTAATTGCTGTCAATGTATTATCTGCAAATGTTGCCTTCTCACCAAATGCTATTGTTGTTGATGTACCTGTTTTCGCATTTGCTTTTATCTTAAATGTGAGATTTAACATTACACCGTCATTAGCAATGTATTCATCCGACAATGTCTCATCAAGGAACAATACATTTATTAAACCATCAGTTTGTTTATGTAATGCCAAGTTTATATCAGGATTCTTTACTATGCTTCCTGCCTCATAACTTACATATTCAAGTACATTTGAATCATATGTAACTGAGAAGTTTGCTGTTGTAACTCCATTTGCAGGTACGTTTGTTAACGTAACCGGTACTGTTACTGTCTCACCAGCTTTTCCTTCTACCTTTCCAACTGCTACTATCATAGCATTTGGATCTGCTGTTGGTGTAGGTGTTGCTGGTGCAGTTCCTTCTTTTATAGTAACTGAACCGCTAACCAATGCTAATTTTATCGGTGTTAATGAAGTATCTCCAAATGTCGGTTTCTCACCAATTGCTATTGTAGTTGATGTACCTGCTTTTGCATTTGCTTTTATCTTAAATGTGAGATTTAACATTACACCGTCATTAGCAATATATTCATCTGACATTGTCTCGTCAAGGAACAATACTTTTATTAAACCGTCAGTTTCTTTATGTAATGCCAAGTTTATATCAGGATTCTTTACTATACTTCCTGCCTCATAACTTACATATTCAAGTACATTTGAATCATATGTAACTGAAAAGTTTGCTGTAATAATTCCCTTTGCCGGTACTTTTGATAATGTAACCGGTACTGTTACTGTTTCACCAGGTTTTCCTTCTACCTTTCCAACTGCTACTATCATAGCATTTGGGTCTGGAGTTGGTGTATTTGTAGGTGTTACAGTTATTGTAGGTGTAGATGTTACTATTGTCGGTGTAGGTGTTGCTGAAGCAATAGGTTCTACACCCCATACCAAGTTGCCTGACAAATATGCAGTTACCTTATCCCATGTTGCATAGTATGTTGCACTAGAATTAAATGAGTAGTCGTTTGCTTGATTGTAATTTGTCCAATCGGTCTTAGCAAATCTACACTGTACTTCAATAGGAGTGTTTGGCTGAAGAGCACCTGCTCCACTACTGAATGAAACTTCAAGATAATAGTCAGCTCCTGTAGTTGATTGTGTCATCTTTACAAATTGTCCGATAACATTAGAGCTTCCAACAGGTGACCAGTCACACCAGAAGTTCTGGGCTTTTTCTCCATCTATTGTATAGTAATAACGCAATTTCAAATCTGCAAGATTTATTGGCGTACTACCAGTATTTGTAAGTCTAAACTTAGGATAAATACTATTACTATCTGCCTGTGTATTTGTGTTATAGAATTCAACTTTCAAGTTTGAAATAACTGGAGTCTTTGTAGGTGTTGATATAGGTGTTGGAGTTTTTGTAGGTGTCGATATAGGTGTTGGAGTCTTTGTAGGTGTTGAAGTTTCTATTGCGCCACCACCATTAAGTTTTATTATTCCCTCTTTAAAATCAGCAGAAATAGGTTTAAGATCTATATCACCAAAGGTTGCCTTAGTAATAGTTACTTTTGTTGAAACTGCTGCTGATGTTAATACTTTAAACTGGAGATTTGTAAATACTCCATCAGCACTTATATATTGATCTGATAATGTATCGTCAAGGAATAACATTTTTATTTTTCCATCGGTTTCTTTATTTATTGCATAGTTGATACTTGGATTTGTTACTATACTTCCTGCTTCTCCATTTACATACTGAAGCTTAGTTGCATCATATTCTATAGTTAAATCACATGTCATAATTCCCTTTGATGGTACTTTTAAGAAATATACAGGTACTGTTATTGTGTCCCCATATTTTCCTTCAACAGAATCAACCATCGCTGTAAACCCTGTTACTGAAGGTGTTGGTATAGTATTTGTAGGTGTTGGAGTTTCTACTGCGCCACCACCATTAAGTTTTATTATTCCCTCTTTCAAATCAGCAGAAATCGGTTTAAGATCTGTATCACCAAAGGTTGCTTTAGTGATAGTTACTTTTGTTGAAACTGCTGCTGATGTTAATACTTTAAACTTGAGATATGTAAATACTCCATCGGAACTTATATATTGATCTGATAATGTTTCATCAAGGAATAACATTTTTATTTTTCCATCGGTTTCTTTATTTATTGCATAGTTGATACTTGGATTTGTTACTATATCTCCTGCTTCTCCGCTCACATACTCAAGCTTTGTTGCATCATATTCTATAGTTAAGTCACATGTAGTAATTCCCTTTGACGGTACTTTCATGAAATATACAGGTACTATTATTGTATCACCATATTTTCCTTCAACAGAATCAATTTGTGCTGTAAATCCTGTAACACTAGGAGTTTTTGTAGGTGTAGGTGGTGTTGTAGTCTTTGTAGGCGTCGGTGTTACAGTTATTGTAGGTGTGGACGGTACTATTGCTCCACCACCATTAAGTTTTATTATTCCCTCTTTCAAATCGGCAGTAATAGCAGTAAGATTTGAATCACCAAAGGTTGCTTTAGTAATAGTTACCTTTGTTGAAGCTGCTTCTGATGTTAATACTTTAAACTTGAGATTTGTAAATATTCCATCAGCACTTATATATTGATCTGATAATGTTTCATCAAGGAATAATATTTTTATCTTACCATCTTTTTCCTTATTCATTGCATAGTTAATGCTTGGATTTGTTACTATACTTCCTGCTTCTCCACTCACATACTCAAGCTTTGTTGCATCATATTCTATAGTTAAGTCGCATGTAGTAATTCCTTTTGATGGTACTTTTACAAAATATACAGGTACTGTTATTGTATCACCATATTTTCCTTCAACAGAATCAACCTGTGCTGTAAATCCTGTTACTGTAGGTGGTGTTGTAGTCTTTGTAGGTGTCGGTGTTACAGTTTTTGTAGGTGTAGATGTTACTATTGTACTACCGCCGTTAAGTTCTATTGTTCCATTAATAAATTGGGTAGAAACCGGAACAAGGCTTATATTTCCAAAGGTTCCTTTAGAAATACTTACTGTTGTTGAAACCGCTGCAGATGTTGATACTTTAAAATTGAGGTTTGCAAATACTCCATCAGCACTTATATATTGATCTGATAATGTGTCATCAAGGAAAAGCATTTTTATTTTACCATCGGTTTCTTTATTTAATGCAAAGTTAACTTTAGGATTTGTTACTATACTTCCTGCTTCTCCGCTCACAAACTCTAGCTTCGTTGCATCATATTCTACAGTCAGGTCACATGTCATAATTCCTGCGCCTGATACGCTAGCTATATTAGAGAATTTTACAGGTACTGTTATTGTTTCTCCTAATTTACCTGCAACAGATTCAATGCTAACTGTAAATCCTGTAGATGAAAGAGTAGCAAAAGATGTTACATTAGCATTCTCCATTTGGGCAATAGCATTTTCATATCCATATTTTGCCCATCCCAGCACACCTGCTGGTATTGCCTTAGAATAGCTTTCATTGCGCTCGTTTGCGTTTGTAGCTTCAATCGCATAACTAAGCGCTGCTTCGTAATCTTGTGCTGCAAATGCTGTTCCAAGGTTTATCATAGTTGAAAACATGGTAACAAGCATAGCAATAGCCACAATCATACTGATAACCTTTTTCATTTAACCATTCCTCCCAAAAAATTTATTTTTTTATAATGATCTAGTTAAAGATCTTTAAGGCGCCTTTAAACAGGTACCTAATTGTACAAATCAGTTTTGCTTAGTATTTAACTAAGCAATTCACAAATTAAATTTAGTTATAACACCAGAGAATACATAGAAATATAAACAAAACCCGAAGGATTTGAAATAGAAAATAGCAAGAATATATAACGATTGTGTAGTGGAAAGAAAGTTAAAGACTATACACCAAATCAACTACAAAATATATATATGTATAATTAGGAATAGTTGCTATGACGAAAAAACAGATAAACTGCAAATAACTTCTCTAGTACAATTAATTTGAACAATTTAAAATTCTAAGAAAATAAAACAGATAAGAAATTTCCCCCACAAATTCCTCCTTTTACAAAACTTTATATTTTGAATATTAATAATTATATTTTATAAGTATTGAGGGCATGTTACAAAAAGAGGCTAAAATATGAATTAACTATCTCTGTAATTGGATTGGATTTGAATATGTAGGGTCTTAGAATTATCATTATGACCTCTTTACTCCCCCTAATACTTCTATTTCTGTACTTTATTAAGGTTATAATTTTATTATATATTAAAAATTTTTTTCTTTCAACAGCTACTTTGGTAAAGAATATATTTCTCCTTTATTCCTTTTATTCACATACTTAAATATTTCCCTCCTAAATCTCACTATTCTATATATAATAATACGAAAAAAAAATAAATTTTAGGGGGCTAAAATCTTTTATTTAAATTTATAGCTTTAATTAAGAATAGACTATGTTAGTTTTTAACATTACTACTCTTATTTGTAATATGGTATAATATTATTTATCTTGTCAAATAATATTATACTATATTTTCTATTTTTATAAATAGGTAATCAAAAATATTATCTATGAAAACCTCTCTTCCTAATCATTATATTTTCAGGAAGTCATAATAACTGTAATGAAACATAACTATTTTATAATATTATATATTTTATTTTCATCCTTGCAACAGTCTCTTTATATGGTCTCTGGCATCATTTAAATCTATAGCCACATAATCCACAAAACTAAAATCCTGTTTATACGTAAATTCTGATGGTACTGCAATAGTATAACAACCTGCTTTTTTACCTGCACGCGCGCCATTACTTGAATCTTCAATAACTATACAAGACTCGGGACTAAGCTTTAATTTTTCTATTACTTTCAAATAGATTTCCGGATCCGGTTTACCGTTTACTATTCCGTCCGATGGCTGTGTAACATCAAAATATTCTCTAATATTTAATTTATCTAGAATTATTTCTAAAAATTTATGTGGAGAACCTGTTGCTATAGCCATTTTCATTTTTCCCTTGAACTCATCTAAAATATTAAAAAGTCCAGGCATAGGCTTAACCTCGCTTAAAAGCGCTTTTTCAACTAAATCATATCTAATTTTAAGTAACTGTTCAATTGGTTCCTTTATACCCAGTTCATCACATAAAATTCTGTATGCTTCAATAGGTTTTCTTCCCATCATTTTCCCCAAAGTTTCTTCAGTTACTGATTTACCTAAAGATTCTACAACTTTCCGGTCTGTCTCGTGATATATAGTCTCGGTATCAACCATCAACCCATCCATATCAAAAATAATTGCTTTCATACATTGACCTCTCATTCCAAATGATTTTACATATGATACATTTCTATTAACATTACAGAATTTTTTATCAAAATAAAGCCATTATAAATAACCTTAACTGCCTTAAAAAATTGTTAAATGATTACTTTAGAATGTTATAAAAACAAATTAAAACAGCATATAACCTCTATTATAAAATTAAAATTTCTCAATAGCGCCCATTTTATACACTATTCATTCAAGGATTTTTATTATATACTTTTGCATTGAAATAAGCAATATTTCCGTGTTCATTATTTTTCTTTCAAGCATTTTTCCATTATCTTTTGTGCAATAGGTGCTGCGATTGATCCACCGGAAGAGCCACTATATTCAAGCACTACTGCAACTGCTATCTGTGGATCATCAGCCGGTGCAAAGCCAATAAACCATGCATGTTCTTTATCCTTTTTTTGGTGAGTAAGCTCGTTTTCTGCCGTTCCTGTCTTACCTGCCACTTTAATACCGTTTATGGCTGCATTTTTCCCCGTTCCACTATTCACAACTTCCTGCATCATTTTGTTTATTTTAAGCGCAACATCCGGCTCCATGATCTTCTTGAATTCTTCCTTCTTAAAACTTTTTATTTCCTTTCCCGAGGGAGATACTATACTGCTAACCAAAAAAGGTTTCATAACAACACCATCATTTGCTATTCCCGAAGTAATCATTGCCATATGAAGTGGCGAAACAAGTATTTTTCCCTGACCTATTGCGACGGCTGCCATATCATTTTGCTCCATTTTTTTATATTGAAACTGACTTTTGCTTACAGGAATATCAAAGGGAATATCAGAACCAAATCCGACTCTTCTAGACATATCTTCCAGTTTTTCTTGTCCAAGTTTTACACCCAGCTGCGCAAATACTACATTACTAGAAACTGCTAAAGCTCTTTTCAAGTCTATTTCTCCATACGCTTTTTTACCTGAGTTGCTTATTTCTCTCCCATCTATAGTTATTACACCTTTATCATTGAATTTTTGATTATCCATACCGTTTTCAATAATTGCAGCTGAAGTAACCACCTTAAAAGTAGAACCGGGAGCATATAACCCTTGCGTTGCTCTTGGAAGAAAAGGTGCATCCTGAGATTCCACCATTGCTTTCCAATTCTTTGCAAGCATTTCTTCATTAGTATCAAAATCAGGTTTACTGACTAAAGCAAGAATTTCACCTGTTTTAGGATTCATTGCAACAATGGCACCATTTCTATTTCCTAACAATTCATGCCCTAATTTCTGTAATTCATGATCTATTGTAAGCAAAAGATGATTACCTTCTTTTTTCTCCTGATTAGAGCCTTTAAATAACCCAAATACTTTGGTATATTCATCAAGTCCTAACAGATAGCTATTATAAGATGCTTCAAGCAAGGATTTCCCATATACTTTTGAGCTATAACCAATAACATGACTGTATAAAGAATTATACGGATATATACGCCGCTGTTCATTGTCTTTTTCCTCATTATATGCCAAAACAATTCCCTTTCGATCCAGAATTTTGCCCCTTACAGTATTTTCATCAGCTTGATATTGTCGTCTATTATATGAATTTTGCACTATTTCTTTGCTTCGAAAAACTTGAATATATGTGAGATATGCTACAAGTACAAAAAATAGAAAGCAAATAACAACCAGTACTTGTATTATCTTTTTATTCTCCTTCATCAATTTCACCATCCGAATCAATATAATCTTCTTTCGATATTGCCTGAAGAATTCCCAATATAATAAAACTGCTTACAAGTGAACTCCCTCCATAACTTATATAGGGCAGTGTTATCCCTGTCAACGGAATCAATTTAATTACTCCTCCAATAATAATAAAAGTCTGTAAACCTAACATTGTCGTTATTCCAAGTCCTAATACCTTATAAAACTTACTTTTAACTTTAATTACTATCTTTAATCCTCTGTAAGTAAGAAGCATATAAAGGAGAATAACGGCTACCCCTGTCAATACGCCCATCTCTTCACAAATTGCAGAAAAAATGAAATCGGTGTTAACTGCCGGAACCATATCCGGTCTTCCAAGACCAAGGCCAGTCCCAAAATAACCACCGGAACATATTGCAAATAACGACTGTGTAATTTGGTACCCTTTACCTGCTATGTCACTCCAAGGATTTAACCAAGTATCAATTCTAACTTTAATATGATAGACAAAATAATATCCAAAAAGTGCCACAGGGATTGTCATCAAAATATTGCAAAGAAAAAAAAGTCTATCTTTCCCGAACACATAAAGAACTATGATATATACAATTGAAATTAAAAGAATTGACCCCCATTCCTTTTGCAGCATTAAAAAAAGTATGTTTACAAACGTAAATATTACTAATATCAATTTATTTAGCTGGATTCTCTTAAATTCATCAAACCTTGAGGATTTAAAAAATAATCCATCGGGATTTTTAAAATAACATGCCAAAAACAAAATGTATAGTATTTTTGATATTTCCAACGGCTGAAAACTTTGACCGCCAATTACTATCCAGTTTGTTGCTCCGTTTATATTCTTTCCCAATATTAATGTAATCAAATATAAAAGAACTGATGCTCCCATATAATATATAGCCAGACTATCCCATACTTTTATCAATCGAAATATCATACATGCGGCAAAAAACATAACTATACCGATAGCCGTCCACATTGCCTGTTTAATCCCTGTATCACTATCAAGTCTATATATCATAACTATACCGAGACTTATAAGCATACACACTATAAGGAATAAATATTCATCCCCAAGTTTGCTTTTTAATATAATAAAGTAAGTAATACATATCATTAAAATTATACTTAAACCAAAAACAAGCGTTTCAACCTTATAAGGCCTAAAGTTGTAGAACATAATCAAATATGCCAATAGGTTCAACATTATAATATAGTTTATAGGTTTCCGATATGTAAATATCCCAAACACAAAACCACCTCATTGTCGCAATACTATAAATAAAACTTTACACTTTCCTATTTTCTTGCTATTACATCCACGAATAGAAATTCTACCTGACCTATTCTAATTTTATCTCCATTAGTTAATCTGCACTCATGTCCGCCTTTCAAAAGTTTGTCATTGACAAAGGTCCCATTTTTGCTGCCAAGATCCTTAATATAATAACTCCCTTCTTTTATGATTATTTGAGCATGTAATCCCGATATATAAGGATCTTTTATTACAATAGTGTTCTTATCCTGTCTACCGATAGTGGAGTCTTTAGCCAACAAATAAGTTTCTTCAACCTTATAATCCAACAATTCCCTTTGATTTATCAGCTTTAAATAGGGAAATTTCCCGTTACCGATAGCTCTATAATAGTTCATAGACTTTATATCCATATAAATCAAGCGTATTATACTAAATATAAAGCAATATATAATCAATACAAAAATAAAATTCATTAAAAGCGTTATTATTCCCATAACTTTCCACTTCCTTTATACCTTGATATCTGCAATACTTAACTTTCAGCCTCTCAACTAACTTAAATTATATTCCTAAAACTTAAAAATAACAAATATACACCAAAAAAAATACTTCAAAACAAACTTTTAAATTGATTATTCAAAAATCGAATTTGATAGACCTGTAACTTTAAGCACTAATCAAAAGATTTATTCTTACAGCTACCCTACTGTTTACTTTACCCTTTTGTTTATAGCTTTAAACTACGGTATTTTCTCATTCAATTATAGTAATTTGATTAATTGCTATTTAGAAAAGATAATAATATGATATAATTATCTCATATTTTAAACAAAATCTGTTTAATACTGCAAAATAATGTTTCTTTTAACTTTTACAAAGTTACATTATTCAGCTGCGTAAGGCTGTTTTTAATATGTAAAAGGTTAGAATACATTAATTTTACATAAAACATTTTATTGGATTTTGTGGAAAATAATCAGACAGTAAAGTATAATAAGAATTGAAATGTACATAATTGCAATAAGGGTGGTAAAATGGATGCTCTATCTTCTTTTAGGACTTTTATAGGAAAATTATCGAAGGATATACGCTCAAATTATTTTGATAGTAAAATTAGAATATTTGAATTTATTATATGCCTTTTGGCTATAACTTTTCTATCTCAAAGTCTAATTCTTGAAAAAGTTCCTGGAGAAGCTCAAGCATTCGTTTCACAAATTCAGATTCTTATAGTATTCTATCTGGTCTTTCGATTCAATTTTTTAGGCCTGCTATTTTCTACGCTGTTAATTTTTTTTGAATTAACAATATTAATACCTTTATACATCCAAAAAAGAGAGCTGAATTATTTAATAGGTTGTTCATTAAGAATACTTACTGTTACAGTTGCCACCATAGTAGCTATACTTTCATATAGACAAGATGTACAAAAGAAGAAACTTCAGAGGCATGCAATAACTGATGAATTAACCGATGCATATAATCAAAGGCAATTTAGAATTTTGCTTGACAATGAAATAGAAAACGCAAAGAAAAACAATACCTCTCTTGGTTTAATAATGATGGATATAGATAATTTTAGTATGTACAATGATTTATATGGGCACGAATGTGGTGATAAAATACTTAAAGCAACCTCTTCCATTTTAAAGTCAATAGTTAAAGAAAACGGTCATGTATGTAGATATGGGGGTGATGAATTTGCAATCATTTTCCCAAATACAGACATTGAAAAGTTAGAAATGATTGCATACAATATAATTCATAAATTTGAAAAAGTAAGAAGTGATTATTTTTCTGAAAAACTTTCTGAAAAGGTCACATTATCTATAGGCCTTTCCGAATATCCGAACAGATCCAGCAGTAAAAGTGAGTTAATTTCTCAATCGGATATGGCTCTATATCACGCAAAAAATCTTGGTAGAGGTAGAGTACACTTATACCAGGATATTATTTCACAAATTCGCAAAAACCTTAGTTCGGATAATCAGCAGTTAATCGGTGCTTTCAAAGGGTTACTCAGCACCATATCTGCAAAAGATAAATACACCCATGCCCATAGTGAACGTGTCTCATCCTATGCAGTTATGATAGGCAAAGCTATGAATTTGAGCCTTGACCAAATAACAGTTCTTGAATATGCAGGACTTTTACATGATATCGGTAAGATTGAGATTCCAAAAAGTTTACTTAATAAAAATGAAAGCTTAACGGAAGATGAACAGCTTATAATTCGTCAGCATCCCATATATAGTGAAAACATACTTGAACCACTGGAGGATATTGACAATTTAATTGATTACGTAAGACATCATCACGAAAAATTTGATGGCTCAGGATACCCTGACGGTCTTGCCGGTGAAGAAATAAGTTTAGGAGCAAGAATATTATGCGTGGCTGATTCCTTTGACGCAATGGTTTCAGAACGTCCTTACTGTAAAAGAAAAACTACTGAGGAAGCTTTACTGGAGTTAAGAAAACATTCCGGTACTCAATTTGACCCTAAAATTGTAGATATATTCTGCTCAATAATGGAATCATCTTGCAAAATTGCTTCATCCAACTAGAAATTTGAATTATTGCAGTTGTTTAGACGCACTACAGAAAGTGCATTATTAATTATTACACATTTATTCTACTTAATTTTTTCAAGTAATATATCAACACTCTCTTTCAGACTGGGATCAATTTTTACAGCAGCCTTCAATTCTTCCTCAGCTAATTCGTATTCCTGCTCATTAAGGTATATAATTCCTAAAATATAATGTCCCTTTGATGCATCGAGATCTTTGAGATAGTTTGCTTTTTCTATTGCTTCATCATATTTCCCTTGAAAATAGTCTAGCATTGCGATGCTAATTAAAGTATCTGTCTTTAAATCGGTGTCTACTAAACTCATATCAAGAATTTCTTCGGCCTTTTTTTCAGCCTCTTTCAACTTATTTGCTTCGATTAATTCCTCAAATTCATAATACTTAGCATTTCCACTCATGTTAAAACCATAGTACAAACTGCCACACAAAATCAAAACTGTTAGTCCTATAAACACAGGTCTACTTAGAAGCTTGTTGGTAGATTTCCTAAGCTTTACTATTCCTGATGCAAGAAATCCTCCTATAAGACCCCCTATATGTCCATAATTATCTATTCCCGGTCTTATAAATCCATAAACAAGATTGATAACCACCATAACTAAAATACTGTTTCCAAAATATTTTTTAAACAGAGTAGGGTTTTCAACACTGAAATACAGTAGTGCTCCCATTAATCCGAATATAGCACCGGACGCACCTACTGCTGAATTCGGTGAAAGCATAAAACTTGCTATACTTCCCATTATGCCGGCTGTAAAATATATGAAAGTAAATTTCTTATGACCATACATGCCTTCAACTATCCTGCCAAAAACAAACAAGGATAAGCAATTCATTATCAAATGCTCTATATCGGCATGCAGAAAAACAGGTGTCAAAAACCTCCAATATTCCCCGGAAAAAATTAAATAGTTTTCTTTAGCACCAAAAGGAATAAATAAACTTTGGACATTTACACCCTTTACTAAAGCATATATATTCATTACTAACCACATCAATACATTAATTGCAATCAATCCATAGGTTACAAAAGGAACCTTGTCTATAAATCGAGCTGAAGGATGATTAGATTCTTTTTCTGTTTTCAAAACAGAATTTAAATTATTATCCGACGAAATACTTTCGCTATTATCCATATCAAGAACTGATTTAAGTACTTCTTCTATACCTTGTACTTTTATAGGTAGATTATATAACTTATTAACTTGTTTATTTGCCAAATCTACAATTATACATGGAAGGTACTTTCTGATATAGACATCTTCCATTTGACCTTCTCTTATTAATTGGAGCTTTTTCTCATCGGGTACCGAATTGAATACAAAAACTTGGAAAGCTATAACCGTCGACTCTCCCATTTGTGCCATTTGTCCTAAACTTTTTCTAGCTATCTCAAGTTTGCTTTTAATCTGTTCTTCATTCATTAGATCAGCATCTAACAACTCAACAACCATAAATTTATCCTGCAAAACTTTCTGCACTATTTTCATTCCATCATGCTGTATACGTTGACCGTCTTTATTTATAACAGGAATAAAACCTTCTTTTTCTATAAGTATAGTATCCACATTGTTTATATAATTACTTTTCATTTTATCAACACCTCTTTTAAAAGAGCATAATCAACCATTTGCCTTTACATAATTTTGTGTCTCCTATAAAAACTACACACATCCCACAAAAACTTATGCAATTAACTCTTTTTATTTTCTCCAATATATTTTAACTATTATATCAAATTTATCCTACCCTTTTTATATAAATTAATTATTAAATTTTCAGTAATAATAAAAAAATTGTGAAAAGTTCTAATCTTATATGCTACTTTTCACAACCCAATAATTTTTCAATCGACAAATGCATTTTTATTATAATAAGACAAAGCCTTATGGGATAACCATAAGGCTTTGATATAAATCTGGCAGCGACCTACTTTCCCGGGACGTCTCCATCCAAGTATCATCGGCACTGAGAAGCTTAACTACCGTGTTCGGGATGGGAACGGGTGTGTCCTTCTCGTTATTGCCACCAGAAAATTGTAATCTTT
>Ga0134092_1002174_pt1 | contig 15431 bp, 14 predicted proteins | sample 3_6taG_FD_94454 | JGI IMG/M metagenome (GOLD analysis project Ga0134092, IMG submission 94454) | Switchgrass degrading microbial communities from high solid loading bioreactors in New Hampshire, USA - 3_6_20_6_A3 metaG | ecosystem: Engineered > Bioreactor > Semi-continuous > Anaerobic >... | reverse complement strand
CTCTTTACGGTTTCCAGGAATGTGCTGCCCCGCTCATATGTTGTGTATATCTTTTTAAGATCCCTGATGCGTATTATATCCATATTGTCAACCTCCCGCACTTGTGTACTTCGAAAGCATCAGTTTCCAGACACACAGGCTTAATATCAAAAACAGTATGCAGACCGGTATTACCGGCAGAAAACCGGATATATCCTTTCCGAGCAGCGCCGATGCCGGATAGAAGGCTATTACGGAGACCGGGATAATGTAGCTGATGATTATCTGAAAGGTTCTGCTGAAGATAGTCAGCGGATAGTTCCCGAAGGATGTGATGCTGTCGAATATCTCGTAGATCCTGCTGTTGCCCACCCACTTGAAAACAGTAGCCGACATCAGCACCGCAAAGGAGAACAATGAGATGAGCGAAAAAGCAAATATCAGCATGAACCGCAGCACATCGAGTACACCCGGCGGCTGCAGAACCATCGCCGACAGTACTGTCACCAGCAATCCTCCCGCTATGGTGCCTATACTGTCGGGTTCAAAACCGGTGGCGATCGATATGAAAAGTGCCGATACGGGTTTAATCATAAAGAGGTCGTAGGTTCCTTCCCTGACATGGCTGAGGGTATTATAAACCATGCCGAAGAAAAGGAGGTTCGCAACGCTGCGGGCGAGCATGAATATACCCTGGAGCACCATGATCTCCGCCAGATTCCAGCCGGGAAAGGATGCTCCTGTGGAATAGATCAGCATCGTCATCAGTGGAATCAGCATCTCCGATACCAGTATCAGAACGCAGCAGAAAAAGAAATCGCTGCGGTAGGCCATCCTTGCAGCAAAGCTGTTTTTAAGTGATACCAGATAGATTTTTATCAGCCGTGTCATGCACCTACCCCCGTAAAATGCTTGTTGCCGAGCCTGGAAAACAGAATGGTGAACAGGAGCATCGCTGCAACTGCCAGTGCCTGTATTCCTACGATCTGCGGGATATCGAGCGCAATACCTCCCAGCTCGTAGGAGCCTATGCACACCCTCACCGGCACATAGCTGATAAACTGAAACGGCAGCACGAACATGGCCTTCTGGATCGCTTCAGGGAAAAAGGACAGCGGCAGGAAAACTCCTGAACAGATATCCCTGAGGAGAAGGAACATCCTTCTGATGCCGGAGGTCTTTGTAAGCCAAAAGGCGGTGACCCCGACACAGTAATCCACCAGGAACATCATCATGAAGCCCAGCAGAACCGATATGACCGCATAGCCTGTATGGGCCGGGATCAGCGGTATCCTGAACACAAATGCAAATATCAGGAACACCGGAAGGAATTCGAAAATAAAGCCGAGTATCCGATGTCCGACCTTCTGTGACAATGCAAAATATATGTGAGACATCGGCCTCAGAATATATGTAAGGTATTTTCCGGTGTGTATCAGCATCTGAAGGTTCCAGTCGGCAAAATCCATTATGAGATAATTTATCAGCGCAGCCGTACCGAAGTATGTCATCATCTGCTCAAGGGTCAGTCCGTTGATGCTTCCCTTTGCCTCGTATACTGCATTCCATATAAAGTATTGCACAAGGAAGTATACGGGGCCTACAAATATGGAGACCATTGCATGGGTGCGATAGGCTGCCCATTCCTTGTAGGTTACGAATGCGACAGCCTTCAGAACCCGGATTTGCTTAATGATTTTTTCCGCTGCTGCCGGTCTGCTCATTTGATACCTGCCCATACGATATTCCTGATGCTTATTACGGCTTCGGCAAACCAGTCGACACCATCGCACAGCGGACATATATATGCCAGGACCACATTCTCCACAGGGTCCATATACAGGCCGCACAGACCTGCACCCTCATGAGCGAAGGAGCCCGGAGAAAGGAATGTGTTGTTGGAATAAACGTTCATTCCGAGACCGTATTCCATCTCTGTGCCGCCGGCACCCCAGCAGTAGTTTTTGACGCCCTTTGTATGGTTTCTTGTCATTGCTTCCACGGTTTTTCTGGAAAGAATTCTGACATCGTCGAGCGTACCCTTGTTGACAAGCATCTGGCCCATTCTCCTCATATCGGCGAGTGTTGAAAACAGACCACCGCCGCCTCTCGGAGCAGCCCAGTCGGGACGCTTTTGAGGTCCGGACAGCCATTTTTCCTCCCATTCCTGAGAGATGCACAGCCTGTTCTTCAGCTCCTCAGGTACATCAAAGAAGGTATCGTTCATACCGAGGGGCTTGGTTATATTCTCAATGACATATTTTTCAAAATGCACACCTGATACTCTTGATACGATCTCTGCCAGTATCGTGAAGCCTGAAGATGAATATCTCCATTCCTTGCCCGGTTCGACCGCAAGAAAATCGCTGAGTACGTTTTCAATCCATTTCTCGTCCCAGTCCCGGTAAACAGGGTATGGCTCGAAGAATACGCCCGGATCGGGCCTTATGCCTGAAGTGTGCGTAAGGAGATGGAAAACGGTGATTTTGTTGAACATGGGGTTATCGAATTCCTTGATGATCTCAGCGACTGCCTGGTCCAGACGGAGCAGACCGCGTTCGACCAGCTGCAGTATCGCAGTTGCGACGAATATCTTCGTTACAGATGCGATCCTTCTTATCGAGTCCGGCATAAAAGGCCTGTCTTCGTTGCGGCGAAGGTAACCTATGGCTTTGTGGGCGAATACGCTGCCGTTCCTTGATATTATGTAGGCGCCGGCCTGGATCTTTTTTTTGCTGATGAGACCTGCGATGTGATTGTCCAGTATGTCCAGCTGAGATGAGTGGAATCCGGCTTCCTCCGGACTTATGTCGGTGTGTCCGGAGTTGACCGGAAGTTTGTTCAGGTTTACCATGACTACACCCCCCTGATATGGTAAAATATTGATTAATTTTACCATCGGAGGCCTACAAGGTCAATGTAAAAATTAAATATAGAGAATATGTTTTATTCCTCCGGAGCGGGCTCACTTTTCAGGCCTTTTATGGTCAGAACTACCTTGCGGGGATCGGTTACCAGCCTGACATCGGCGGGAAACTTCAAATCTGCGGCTGTGAGGCTTTGCCCCGGCTTCATTGCAGTGATATCTGCTTCTGCATACTGAGGGATGCTGCCGGCAGGACACTCCACCATTACGGTATTGAGCTGGTGCAGAACCGAGCTGCCGTTTTTTATAAATATGTCGCTTCCTTTAACCTTTACGGGTATATGCACCTGCACTTTGTCATGGGGCTCGACCTTCTGGAAATCCAGGTGTATGATCTCCTTATTGACAGGGTCATACTGGATATCCTTTATAATAACGCTGAAATCATGTTCCTGTGCGAACTCAGTCCTGAATAATGAGTTCTTGCCGCCCTTTTTCAGGAACTGTTTCAGCTCAGACCTGCTGACCTGAGCAGCAGTCGACTGAAAATTACTGCCATAAACGACTGCGGGTATGTAGCCCTGCTCGAGCAGTCTTTTTGCCTTGCCGTGGCCTACCGCGCTTCTTTTCTCGATTTTTATAGTCGGAGCATTTATGTTGTCTGCGTTATTCATATAAACCTCCAATTACACAACTTTTTTAACGGACAAGGTTATTATTGACAAAAAAAATATTATTAAACATGTGTGATGGTTGAAACACGCTGTTTTTAAGTGAACTGCCGCATGAGCAAAGTAAACAAAAATGACAAAAACAGCAAACATTCTTGGTTGTTATACCGTAATATGGTTGAAATTATTCAGCTGTTCAAAACAAATCAATTGACAGTTCAGGCAGACCATGATACTGCCTTGAGCACTGCCCATAGTTAAGGAGGGTCGATTATGGAGATAGTTAAAATTAAAAATAATCCAGGTTCAGCAAAGCCATTTTCAAAATTTATTAAATGGGGAGCACTGGTCATCGCTGCTGTTATCCTTATGTCGTCGACGGTGGGTTCTGTGCCTGCCGGGCATGTCGGAATTACGGTGACGATGGGTTCTGTGTCGCCCGAAGTGCGCAGGGAGGGCTTCTACCTGAAGCTGCCGTTCATCCAGACAGTCAAGATGATGGATGCAAGGACGCAGAAGGTGGAATGGACCGACCCGAACAATCCTATATCGGCGGCCAGCAAGGATCTGCAGGATGTATTTATACTTGCAGTGGTAACATATCATATTTCACCGGACAAGGCGTCAAAGATATACCAGACCATCGGAACGGACTATGCTGACAAAAAGGTGATACCTCTCACGCTCAATGCTATCAAAACCCACACCGGAAAGTACAATGTAGCGGAGATACTGAACAACCGGGAGAAGATCACCAATGATGTAAATATGGATGTAGCAGCTCAGCTGCTTGCAAATGACATCATACTGGAGAACGTCTCGCTGGTGAATATCGATTTCAGGCCCGAATATAAACAGGCAATAGAGCAGAAGCAGATTGCGGAGAAACAGGTGGAAACGCAGCGATATACACTTGAGAAGCAGGCACTGGAGGCTCAGCAGCAGGTTAAAAAGGCAGAGGCGGACAAACAGGCCAAGATACTTGCGGCTGAAGCTGAGAAACAGGCAAAGATCCTTGAAGGTGAAGGCATTGAGGAATTCAATAAAAAGGTGTCCCAGAGCATTACTCCTGATCTGCTCAAATATAAGGAGCTCCAGAATCAGGAAAAGGCCATTGACAGGTGGAACGGCCAGTATCCTGACGTAGTGGCCGGCGGAGAGTCCATACCACTTATTCAGATGCCTGCATCATCGGCAAACAGTACTTATGATTACGGCAGCAGGCCATCTGTCAGCGGCAGCGCAGAGTCAGCCGGAAATAACTGAGGATACGGTCACATACCGGCAGCATTCAATGTCATAGCTTAATGCAGCTACCATTTGTCTGTTCAGCGCAGGCAGCCTGAAGGTATAGTACAGATACCTCCGGCTGCCTGCTGCCGGTTCCCGGCATGGCGGTTGCCTGGCCGCTGCCGTGTTCAGTACAGGTTCTGCGGATAGTTTAAAATGATGCCATGCATATACAGCAAAATCGTTATAATTTGCATCAAATATATGTTAGAATTTGCACTGGAATTTATGTTAAACTTATTTATTGCAAGTCAGTAAAACAGAACCAGGTAAGTCGATAAATATAATCTCTGTATGGTAAACATAATCTTGAATACACTGTGAGGAGGAATGCGGCTTAATGAGTGACATTAATAAGGTGTTCAGGCTGCATATGGGGCCTGCACAATGTGCCGTAGATCTTGGCGACGGCAGCGAGCGGGGCGAATACGTCTGCCAGGACTATATACTGGACAAGCTGGGCAGACCGCACCGGAGCATCAGCCTGATGTACTGCTATTATCCTCTTGATAAGGGCTGGCCCACCAGAGCCAGTAAGCTTGGGAACAATGAAGGAGTGTCATTCGCATGGGATTATCCCTATGATGATTACTTTCCGTATACCGGCGGGATTGGAGGGAGCACGGATGGCGAGCCTTTCATTTCCATGAAGGATGTGAGAAGACACGGGCAGGATGTTACGCTGACCATGACCGTTGACTGTGCCGTGCCTGACGAATACCTCGTCCAGGTGGCCAGAGAGCTGAAGCCCTACGGGAGACTCCTCCTCAGGATCAACCATGAGGCTACCGGCAACTGGTTTGCTTTTAATAAACGCTATACCTATCAGCAGGTCGCAGACTTTTATGTGCGCTTCCACAACATAGTTAAGAGTGAGGCCCCTCATATAAAAACGATTTTGTGTATCGGCGGAGAGGCTGTCAGGGGCGCCGAAACCATGCCATATGAGAAGGAGTTTCAGCAGGCAGTACAGGCCGCTGACATATGGTCCGGAGATTATTATCTGGCGCTTAACTGGGGGTGGCCGTTCACAATAGCGGAACGGGGCGGCAAATCTCACCGCAGGTATAACGTAAGAGAGAAATTTGAAATAAACAGATTTACATATGAACGGTTCTGCTACCTGAACGGAGGTGTACCCAAACCGCTTGTCATTTCCGAGCTGAATGCCGACGGAGATGTGACAGGGCCCTATGAGCAGGCTGAGATGATGAAAGAGTTCTACTATATGATAAGGGACGAGAAGGCCTCATGGCTCACGGGTATCACCTGTTACCAGTTCAGGGACAGGGGCAGGCTGGGGCTTGAACTCGAGGATCCCAACTGCCCGGACAATGGCATTAAGCAGCCCTTGTTCGATGCCTACAGGGAAATTATCCATGACAGTTATTTCATGCCTTCGATGGATACCGGAGATGAGGCCGAGCTGCCACTGAGACTCAGATGGGGAGGCTTTGAGGATGCAGACGGGCTGGCCATGCCGGTCAGACTGGAGAGTGCGCCTGTGTTCTGTGAGGTCAGCTTCGACGAGGATGATCTTAATGCTGTGTTTGAATTCAACGGAAAGTGGTTTTATAAGAAGCCTGGTGTCAAAACCATTGACCTGATGCCGGCGTTTTATGAAAGACCGTTCAAAGGGCCGGAAGAAATGATGCTCAGGCTTTTCGCGCCTCCGCCGGACGGGGTCAATGATCCGTCACAGGGCCCGGACTGGGAAATCAACTATTACAGAGAGATCAGCAGGCTGCCCAGGTTCCGCATAAGGTATGAGCCTGTTGAGCTGAGGGTATGAGGTGATAGATGGCCGGCAGTGCCTGCCGCAGCATTTTTACTGCAGCAGGAAACACAACCTCCGCAAGCGGTACTGCCGGCCGGGCATTTTCAAGTGAGCCACTTGTCCTTGAATACTGGCGGAGTATATGTGTCGATGTATTCCAGCGCCTCTTCCACGTCGGCTGTGACATGGTACAGTATGCTGCTTTCAGGTTTTGCGAATTTCTCCTGCGCGATTTTTTCAAACATATCCAGGAGCTTATCATAAAACCCGTTGGTGTTCAGGATTACGATGGGTTTGTTGTGGTACTTCAGCTGCTTTAATGTAATTATCTCCAGCAGCTCCTCCAGAGTTCCGTATCCTCCGGGCAGCGCTATGAAGGCGTCGGATCTGGAGTCCATGATGGATTTTCTTTCTCTCATATCCTTTGTTACGACCAGTTCATCGCAGGTTTCATAAACGATACCCTTCTGGTTCAGCGCTTCGGGTATAACACCGATGACCCTGCCGCGCAGTCTGTGGACTGCTGTTGCAGTGGCGCCCATCAGCCCGACCATCCCTCCGCCGAAAATCAGCGTGTCACCGTTGCGTGCCATCGCTTCTCCCAGCCGGGAAGCTGTTTCAAAGTATATTTTGTCTACGAAATTGCTTGATGAACTGTAAACACATATCGTCTTGTTCATAAATCCTCCATCGCTTGTATCAGCGTTATACTTATCTGCATATATTTGTGTCAGTATGATATTTGCTGTATAGAACGATTTTACTAAATAATTTCAGCACTGACAATCAAGTAAGGCATTACTGCAGTCGCCGGTTCGAGGCCGTGCACGTTCTGTGCTTTGCAGTTGATGCTCTTGTGCTGCCGTCAGGACTGACATATGCTCAATGATTACTTCTCCTTGACCACATTTCCGGTTTGGTCTATCATGAAATCAAATAAGGAAGTGAAGCGGTGTGATGAAAAAGCTTGATGTAATCAGAACATATTATGAAGGCAATATGTCAAAAAACCTGCCGGAATACGGGATACTAGGATGGGAGAGCGAAGAGGCGCAGCGGCTGAGATTCGACATGCTGCTGTCGGCTGTCGACCTTGAAGGCAAATCCTTGCTGGATGTGGGATGCGGCACCGGTAATTTGCTTGAGCACATCCTGAGCAAGAACATCAATGTTAAATATACCGGCGTGGATATATTGGAGAAAATGATAGATATTGCAAAACGCAAAGGACTTCCGGGCGAATTTCTTCATGCCGATATTTTTAAGCAGAAGCTTTTTGATAATGGAACCTTTGATGTGATTTACACTTCCGGAATATTCAATCTGAACCTGGGCAACAACAGGGAATTCCTTAAAGAGGCTGTCGGCCTGTTTCTGGACCTTTCCGGGGAAACTGTCGTTTTCAATCTGCTTCATAAAGATTCACCGGACAGGGAGGATAAGTATTTTTACTTTTATCCCGATGAAGTCAAAGAAATGCTTTCAGACTATGCTGACAGGATCAGCACTGTGGAGTTCATCGAGGCATATCTGAAAAACGATTTTACCGTGGTCATAAGGAAGATATGACGACAGGCAATGGTACAGCATTGCCTGCCGGATATGCGGAAGTACCTTTTGCATCATCATACCACTGCGCCTAAAAGCAGTACGCCTTCATTCTGCCTGTATATTACAGGCAGTTGGCTGAGAGGTATGGGGTTGACGCCCCTGCCGACTTCTATGGTATATCCCGGTCTGCGGAATTCCTGCAGGAACCAGTCTTTATATCCCGCATAGGCAGCTTCTGCCGAGCCTGCCTCAACAGCATAGCCGGTGATTGCGCCAAACTGATTTGCTATGGTCAGGGCCACCGGCGGTGCATAATTCTGGAACTGCCAGTATATGACCTCTCCCTGGGTGTGGTAAGCGATAACTATGCGAAAATTGTGAGCACGGGTGAAATCTGCCATCGCTCTGGACTCAGGTTCCGATAACGGTGCCTCCCCGCCGTAATCTCTGGGTGCCGGGCCTGTGATGCCCTGTTCCAGCTCTTCCTGTTTTTCTTTTTCCCATTCGGCGGGATAATTGAGATTCAGATCCACGCCGCGGATATTTGCCTTCCAGACACTGGGAAGGGGCAGGCCTGTTTTGTTGAGACGGGCAGCGTTTATAAACGCTTGTTCATCATAATTAGGCCAGTAGGCGACAAGATCCACACCATCGGGATTGACCAGCGGTATTATATAAATACTGGTCAGGTTGAACAGTTCCCTGATGTTGTAGCCCAGGATACTGCTGCCGGTCGCATAAGCCCTGGCATAGTTTTCTATGAATTTCATGAGCAGGGGTGTGGTTATCGATTCATTTGCATGGTGGGAGGCATTATAAGAAACCTCTCTGGCACCTGTTCCAAGCCTTATATAATATAATTCCCTGCCCATTACGCTTCTGCCGATGGAGCCTGTTTCAAGGAAGGGATATCTGGCTTTCAGTCCCCGGATCTGTCTTTGCACGATCTCATAGGTTGGAGCCACATCCAGTGTCACTACATCTATTCCGTAGGGTACTGTGAGCTGCCGGCCGACGGCTAAGTTATCCGGATCTATCCCCGGATTGGCTGTTATGATCGCATTTACAGTGGTATAATATGCACGGGCTATAGAGTACAATGTGTCTCCCGGCCTTACCGTGTATGTATCATAACCCAGCAGCAGCCGGTCGAGTACCGACCATGTGGCGGGACCGATTATGCCGTCAGGCACAAGACCGTAGCTTCTCTGGAAGGCGGTCACAGCCTGATATGTCCGGGAACCGAATATTCCGTCCACTGTACCGGCATTGTAGCCGATCCTGTTCAGTAGACTCTGTACGAGCCGGACATCCGGCCCGGTGGATCCAAGGGATATTGTCTGCATTGCTTACACCAGCCCTGTTCTGAATAACCACTATCATTATATTGAAGCGCATCTGCAGATGTGTTCATGTTCTTGATATTTGATCATTTTTGGGATACAATCAAAAAAACAGTTTATGGATAACATAGTTGTTTGATATGAATAAAGGGGTCGTTATGGAAAACACAGGCTGCAAGGATATGCTACAGCACAACTCAGTGCTTCTTACAACACTGCTGGATGTGTCCAATCTTGTCACATCAACTATGGAACTCAGACCGCTGCTGGAGGCTATTCTGGATAAGCTCAGGACTATTATAGAATACCAGAATGCAAAGATTTTCATAGCCGAGGGCGATCACGTCAGAGTCATAGCTCACAGATCGTCGCTTAAGCCTGAGCAGGAACACTCCTATCCTCTGCCACTGGACAGGGAAATATTATTGAGCAAAAAACCGGTTGTTATCGACGATCTCCTGTCAGATAACGAGGATGCGGTAAAATTCAGAGCTAATATGCATGACTATATGGATTCTGTGTTTAAGGATGCAAGATGCTGGATGAGCCTGCCGATGGTTTACAAAGATAATATCATCGGTATTATGACACTGGACCATATTGTGCCCGGATATTATAAAGCCCGTCACACGGAGCTTGGAACAGCCTTTGCCAATCAGGCTGCCATTGAGTATGAGAATGCCAAGCTGTACAATGAAACCGTCAAAAGGGCAGATGAGATAAAAACGCTGTTCAGTATACAGCAGGCCATAACAAGCCGGCTGGAGCTGGACTCCGTGCTCCGGCTGATCGCCGGTGAGGCCAGAAGGCTGACCCACGCAAATACGACTGCCGTATTCCTTGTGGATGGTGATGATTTGGTGCCGGCGGTATTTTCAGGAACCAAACTCAAAGAGAAGGCCGGCATGAGGATACCGGTAGATGGCTCTGCCATGGGCCAGAGCCTGTCACGCCATGAAATGGTCATACTCAGGAAGGATGAAATGAATGGGATGCCGGAACAGGAGCTGATGGAGCCTGCATCCATGAACACCTGCCTGCTTGTTCCGTTACTGGCCGGATCGAGGGCGGTCGGAGTCATTGCGGCATTCAGCAGGTCGGAGAGTGAATTCGATTCGGAAGATGTACGGATATTCAACATGTTTGCTCCCAGCGCCGTGATAGGTATAGAAAATGCAAGGCTTTATGAGGAAGAGAAAAAAAGGCTCAAGGAAAATGAACAGAGAAGGCTGGTGGCCGAATGCCTGAAGGATATACTGCGGGCACTGAACTCAAACCGGTCTCTTGAAGATGTACTTGGGTTTATAATCAGTGAAGCCGCCAGGCTTTTAAATGCGGATGCAGCGGCACTGCTGAAGCTGGATGATGACAAAAGCTCTCTTTGTGCCGAAGCCTCGTTTGGTCTGCCTCATTTTGAGAATATAGAGAACTGTCAAAAAGTAAAGGCTGAAATGCTGCAAAAAGCTTTCACTGAGAGAAGACCGGTCGTCAGGACCGATATATCGGACATAAGCAAAGAATATGGTCATCCTGTTATGGATAAGCACATGCAGTGGCTCAGGGATAACTGCTGTACGATGACTGCTGTTCCTTTGATATGCAAGGATGAAGTATATGGAGGGATTGTCCTTTATTTCAAACGTGACGGAAAAAACTTGGAAAGGACTATTTCAAAAGAAGATATAAGCCTCGCCATGTCATTTGCCGACCAGGCTGCCCTGGCAATTGAAAACACCAGGCTGAAAAAACAGGCTGAAGAGGCGGCAGTGGCAGCCGAAAGGAACAGGCTTGCCCGCGATCTCCATGATGCGGTCACGCAGACGCTGTTTTCAGCCAGCCTGATCGCAGAGGTGGTGCCGAGGATTTGGGAACGCAGCAGGGAAGAAGGCATGAAAAGGCTTGAGGAACTAAAGCAGTTGACCCGCGGTGCCCTGGCCGAGATGAGAACGCTGCTCTTTGAGCTGAGGCCGGCCACACTGGTCGAAGCTCCTCTTGAGGATCTGCTGAGACAGCTCAGTGAGGCTGTTACCGGTCGCGCACGCATCCCCGTTAAGTTAAATATCAGGGGGACGGCAAGGCTTCCTGATGATGTGAAGCTGGTTTTCTACCGGGTTGCCCAGGAAGCGCTGAATAATGTCGCCAAGCATTCGGGAGCAAAAAATGCAGTAATGGAGCTGAATGTCAATGAAGACACGCGTCTCGGTATAATTGTCGGATATTTGTGCGTAACTGATGATGGAAAAGGCTTTAATCCGCAGAATATGAACTCAGGCCGTTTTGGCCTTGGAATAATGAAGGAACGGGCCGAATCGGCAGGTGCAAAACTGAAGATTACGTCCGAAACCGGCTGCGGTACCAAAGTCGAGATTGAATGGGTGGGAAGCAAGCAAAGCAACTGGAACGGTAAGCAGATATAGCCGATTAAGAAACATATTGCATATAATTTTTGTAAAGGTGGGCAGTTGTATGGGGAATGAAAAAATCAAGATAGTTATCGTTGACGATCATAATGTGGTTAGAAGCGGTCTGGGGGCTTTTTTGCAGGTTTTTGACGATTTTGAGCTTGCCGGTGAGGCATCCAACGGACAAGAAGCTCTGGAGCTATGTGCCACTGTCCAGCCTGATGTAGTGCTGATGGACCTGGTAATGCCTGTTATGGATGGCGCACAGGCAACGAAACTTATCAGGGAACGTTTCCCATCCATACAGGTGATCGTTCTTACGAGCTTTAAGGAGGACGAGCTGGTAGAAGGTGCACTTAAAGCTGGGGCAATTGGATATCTTCTTAAAAACGTTTCAGCCGACGAGCTGGCTGATGCCATACGTTCAGCGCATATGGGACGCCCGACACTGGCACCTGAAGCGACACAGGCGCTGATAAAGGCAACCGGACGCAGCAGACAGCAGGAAAATGAGCTTACAGCCAGGGAACTGGAAGTCCTGAGGATGATGGCTGATGGACTCAATAATCCGGAGATAGCACAAAAGCTTTTTGTCAGCAGATCAACGGTGAAGTTCCATGTAAGCAGCATCCTGTCCAAACTAGGCGTGGCATCGAGGACTGAAGCCGTAGCTGTCGCACTGCAGAAGAAATTGATATGAACCTGCCTGGCCATATGGCCAGGTCAAAGACCGGTCATCAGGACAGAAAAAATCTCCCCATGTGAATGAAGCATGAAGGGAGATTTTTTATTAGAATTTTCTAGTAAATGATAAATTGCAGGCTTATTGCCTTTAAACGGAGTGATTCAATGAAGATTTTGGTTGCCGATGACCAGGCGGATGTGCGCAATGCACTGAGAATTCTGCTGGAACAGGTGGAAGGCGGCTTTCTTATAAACGAAGCTAAGGATATTGACAGTCTGTATTCGCAACTTGAGGAAACGAGACCGGATCTTTTGCTCCTGGACTGGGAGCTTTCCGGCCGGGACATGGCAGATGCAGTATCACGCATAAGGAAGCTTGTGCCAGGCATCAGCATAATAGCTCTCAGCGTCAGGCCTGAAGCTGAAAATACCGCAAAGTCTGCAGGTGTGGACGCTTTTGTCAGTAAAGGAGACAACTCTGACAGACTCCTTTCCGTTATCTATTCCATAAAGTGAGCTGCTGGCTCCATGCCGGCCGGAACTGCACCTGCGCCGCAAACAGGAGTATTGAATCGTTAACTGTACTGGCCTGGTGGCCAGGTGGTCACTGAACATGTGGAGAGCCTGAAGAACTGTACATCAGGACTGCTTCAAATCCCTCCCTGTGACTGATGCGGTGCTTAAAGCAGCTATATATAATGAGCATAGTTAAAGAAATAACATTCCGCCGGCATAGCCAAACAGGCATGCGATGCGCGATTTGTCAAGCGGAGGTTGGTAAAATGATAAGAACTGATTCCGAATTGGTAACGATGTGTCTCAATGGTGATCATGAGGCGTTCTCGGAACTTGTTGCAAGGTACAAGAGACTGATTTATTCTGTCGCATGCAAATTTTCAAAGGACAGCGAAGAAGTCGATGATATGGCACAGGAAGCATTTATAAAAATCTACAGGTCGCTTTCCAGATACAATGACCAGTATAAATTCTCGACCTGGAGCGTAAAAGTCGCGACCAATGTATGCCTTGATCATGTGAGGCGCAAAAAGCTGAATATGATTTCTCTCGATGAGATAGAGAATTTTTCCTGCGGCTGTGCCAACTCGCCGGAAGAGCACTATCTCAGAAAAGAGAAGTCACAGGTGCTGCGGGACGCTATCGATGGTCTGCCTGAGATCTACAGGGTGCCCATAGTCCTGTATCATCAGAAGGGCATGTCATACAAAGAGATAGCCGAATATCTCGGAAAACCGATGTCAATTATCAAAAACAGGATTTTCAGGGCCAGACACGCACTCAGAGAAAATCTTTCTGCCGCATCATAGAATGCAGTGGATAATGCATAACCGGCTGTTTCTGCAAACAACGCATCAAAAAAGTCTGATACCCGTTGGGATATCAGACTTTTCTAATGATCATCAGTATACGAATACCATGCGTCCTATCCAGGCTTTAATAGGTTTTGACCAGAGCCATTTGTTGGTGGCACTGTCGTCAAAGTAAAAGAGTGCTCCGTTGCTCGGGTCACTGCCCTGGAGAGCTTCCAGTGCCGCATTCCTGTCCTCCTGTGTTGCCGGCTTGCTGATCATACCGTTTTCTACAGGAGTGAACTGATAATAACCGTTGCTGCTTATCTCATAAATGACTGAGGAAATGGTGTCAGGAAATTGATCATCTTTTATCCTGTTTACAATGACTGCTGCAACACCGACCTTTGCAGCATATGGTTCACTTTCAGCTTCCGCTCTGACAAGTCTTGCGAGAAGGTCAAGCTCCGCCTGCGTATATGATACCACTGCCTTGCTTTGTGATGCTGCCTTTGTGCCTGCGGCTGAAGCAGCAGCTGACGGAATATTAAGCTGCTGCCCGGGATAGATCATGTTGTCCCATTTGTTGTTGGCTTTTCTCAGCTGCTCGAGCGATACGCCGTACCAGCCTGCTATTTTGCTTAATGTATCGCCTTTTTTCACAGTATGGGTGTTTGCCCGCACATAAAGCTTCTGTCCGGGATAGATCGTATTGCTGTTCAGTTTGTTGTCGGCTTTTATTGTATTGGCGGATGTGTTGAACAGTACTCCTATCTTGTAAAGTGAATCATTTTTCTGTACTGTGTAGCTGGCGCCGAAAACGTTGCCTGTAAACAGCATGACTGAAATAACAGCACCAATAGTGAATGATACTGTCCTCTTAAATAAATTCATTTTATCCTCCTTTTGCCTCCGAGGTTAGTTGTCGGGTTCGGGTCGAGGAAACCCTGCTCTTTCGTGGTTCACCCATAGGCTTTCTTTATGGAAACCTTACATCCCTAAAGCCTTGTAATGCTTGATCCCCCGTACTCCTTGCGGAGATTCGGCTGTGTAATTTTTTTGACTGCACTGTATTTGTGCGTTAGTGTTTATGCAGTCGATTTATGTCGACCAGTATTTTATCAGAGACGGAAGTCATTTTCTATGCTATATTTATGGAAGGTATGGGAGTATAATGTAAGGGGACACTCCTTTACAGGAAGTATTCCTTTGCGGAAAAGGAGTCTCCCCTCTTGAAAGACTGGGGGTGACACTCCTCTGTATGGGGTATGGCTTCGGCAGCAGAGGAATGTCACCTGAATGACACTCCAGCGGCAGGGGGAAGGGACATTTCTGAGCCGTACTGCGGAGTTGAGCTTCGTAAGAAGTGTCCCTTAACCGATGACAGGAGGGGTTATGGCGTACGGACTGGTACTGGAAGGCGGCGGAGCGCGTGGAGCATATCAGATAGGAGCATGCAAGGCCATTAAGGAGATGTCTTTTGAGATATCTATGGTGGCAGGTACATCTGTCGGTGCTCTCAACGGAGCGATGGTGGTGCAGGGCGATATAGACAGGGCCT
>Ga0134092_1002172_pt1 | contig 15456 bp, 10 predicted proteins | sample 3_6taG_FD_94454 | JGI IMG/M metagenome (GOLD analysis project Ga0134092, IMG submission 94454) | Switchgrass degrading microbial communities from high solid loading bioreactors in New Hampshire, USA - 3_6_20_6_A3 metaG | ecosystem: Engineered > Bioreactor > Semi-continuous > Anaerobic >... | reverse complement strand
TGATAATAGCGGAGAGGGTACACCCGTTCCCATACCGAACACGGCAGTTAAGCTCTCCAGCGCCGATGGTACTGCATTAACTTGTGGGAGAGTAGGTCGTCGCCAGGATTTTAATATTTTCTGGTGCCCAATGCAATAAGCAAACCGATTACTATATAATTACCTACTAAATATGTTGAATTAACGGTCTGCTTGAGAGAAACCAAATATCTTGGGTATGTCTTTAATTAATCATAATTGGAAAAGAATTTTTTGTAATCCTCTATAAAATGCGGATTTTCCTGCGTGAATCGAGAAAAAAGTATTATACATTTATAGGTTTCTTCACTGATGTTATGTTCAATTTTTTCTGTATCTTGCAACGTATTCTTATCAACACCTATCATCGTTAAGAACTTTTCAATGGTTTCATGACGTTTGATTAAAAACTCCCCAGCCTCTCGTCCCTGGTCGGTAAATTCTATTAAACCGTATTTTTCATAATTAAAATAACCCATTTCCGCAAGTTTTTTTACCATCTTGCTTGCTGATGGGGGTTGAACATTAAGTGCCTCAGCCAAGTCACTAATTCTGGCATAGCCTTTATCTTTTCCCAGCCGGTAAGCCATTTCCAGGTAGTCTTCCATACTAGCAGTCAGAGTATTTTCATCTTGGCTTAGTAAAGCATAACCGCGTACAGTGTAAAACTGCTTATTTTGTGTATCCATGGTCATACTCCCCTTTATTTCGCTTCTAAGCTAAACCTAACAATCGGGTTAGTTGTGCTATGGTAAAGCAGATAATTATACCAGTGATAGTTGGTACCAGGAAAGAAATAAGGGTCCACTTCATACTCTGAGTCTCTTTTTTAATAGTTAATAGGGTAGTAGCACAAGGCCAGTGGTTAAGGACAAATAGCATAGTGCAAACTGCTGTCAGCCAGGTCCAGCCATTATTAATAAAGAGTTGGTACATGGCGTCCAGCGAAGTAAGTTCTGACATGGTTCCTTGAGACATATAACTCATTATTAAAATGGGGATAACAATTTCATTAGCTGGTAAACCCAGGATAAAGGCCATTAGTATGAAACCATCAAGACCTAGTAGTTGAGCAAAAGGATCCAGGAAATGGGCACAGTGCTTAAGAACGCTAACATCAGCAATAGTGACATTAGCCATTAACCAGATTACGGCACCAGCAGGAGCTGCTACCATAACCGCCCGGCCTAAAACAAAGAGAGTTCGGTCAAAAATAGAGCGTACGATGATCTGGCCTACTTGAGGTTTCCTATAAGGAGGCAGCTCCAGGGTAAAAGAGGAGGGTAGCCCCTTTAATAGTGTTCGGGATAGTATTTTAGAAACAATGAGGGTAAGAAATACACCTAAAACAACTACAACAAGAATACTTAATGCTGCACCTATACTCTGAAAAAAACCAAGACTATTGGCGATGAATACAGAAGCAATAGCAATAAGAGTAGGAAAGCGACCATTGCAGGGTACGAAATTATTAGTAATAGTTGCTATCAGTCGTTCCCGGGGAGAATCAATGATACGGCAGGCAATAACGCCAGCGGCATTACAGCCAAAACCCATACACATGGTCAGAGCCTGTTTGCCGTGAGCACACGCCTTTTTAAAAAAGTTATCCATATTAAAGGCTACTCTAGGCAAGTAACCCAAATCTTCCAGAAGCGTAAATAAAGGAAAAAAGATAGCCATAGGCGGCAACATTACAGAAACAACCCAGGTAAGGGTTTTATAAACGCCAAGAACCAAAATACCATATAACCAGGCGGGTGCACTCCAAGCTGTGAATAATTCCGTTATATGTTTTTCCAAGTAACCAAAGCCGCTGCTCAGCCAATCTGAAGGTATATTAGCTCCTTGAATAGTAATCCAAAATAACATACCCAGCAGAGCTAGCATAACGGGGATACCAAAAATTTTCGAGGTGAGGATATTATCAAGCTTGCGATCTAATTGATTATAGTGTTTCGTCTCATAGGTTACCGAGTCGGTAGCAATGTTTTCAGCCAGGTTAACAATGCTTTCCACCAGTTGATCTCTGATTTCATTATTATCGCTTATAATAAGGTTTTGGGCTGATATTAAATTATTAGCTAATACTTCACTCAAGGCCAGATCAAAGCCTAGATAATGGATAATAGCTTTTCTAAAAGATGCATCACTGTCCAGGAGCCGTAAAGAGACCCACCGGCTGTTTATTTTATCCTTAATCAATGCGGCAACTGCCGGCTCAAGAAGATTAATAGCCTCCTCAATTTTACTATCATAGGAAATCTTTAATGGTTTCAAGGCTACCTTATTTGTAACTAGTTCCAGTATTGCATCTTTTAATTCATTAAGGCCGATGCCATCGCGGGCATTTGTTCCTATAACCGGAACCCCCAGCATTTCAGAAAGTCTTTTAAGGTTAACCTTGATTTTTTTTCTTTGGGCTTCATCTATTAAATTTACACAAATTACGACATTTCTGGTTACTTCAAGTATCTGTAAAGCCAAGTTTAAATTTCTCTCCAGACAGGTGGCATCTAATACAACTACGGTTGCATGAGGGTTACCAAAGCAAATAAAGTCACGGGCAACCTCTTCTTCGGCTGAGCTGGCAAATAGGGAATAAGTTCCAGGTAAATCGACCAAAATAAAGTTTCTGCCTTTATGTTGATATCTTCCCTGGGCGTTAGTTACTGTTTTTCCTGGCCAGTTACCAGTATGCTGCCTTAGCCCGGTCAGGCTGTTAAACACTGTACTTTTCCCGGTATTAGGGTTGCCTGCGAGAGCGATAACGATATCATGCGGTGAATCAATTTGCACTTCGAACATTTCCTTAAGGGAACTAAGGCCTGTTGACTGGTAGGTGAGTCCCATTGAAGAATCCCCCTAAATCTAGAACATTTCTACAAATATATTGGAAGCTTCTTCGGAGCGAAGAGCTATAACGGCTCCTCGTACTTGGTATGCTGTCGGATCTCCAGAAGGACTTCTCCGTAAAGCTTCTACAACAGTGTTCTTAACAAACCCCAGATCAAGCATTCTTCGTCTGGTATTATCACACGCGGCTAATCTAGTAATCCTTCCAAAACTTCCTACTGGAAGCATATTAAGCGGAATTTGCTGTTTCGGCATTAAAAAATATACCTCCTTGATTCATAAGTTTGGGGCGTATTAGATTGTTTCCCATGATTAACTTTTACTGATAGTAAAGTATGAAGCTTTATATATATTGGTGCATGTCAGAACCTCAAGTATTATTCAACTATTTGTATTTTTTGACTTTAAAGCTCGAATAAAAAAATAAATTTATTAAAGGGAATATCAGGTTTTTGTAGAAATATCTACGTAATACCATATATTTCTAAGGAGAGGATTTTACTATCATGAATAAAATACATGGAAAATTAATGATATTATTAACCGTAGTATTGTGTATACTACTTTTGCAAGCATCACCGCTTAGGGCACAACCAGAACAAGGAAGCAGCATTTCTAAACCTCTGCCTTTTTCAGATTTGACCAGTGATCAAAATAGAGATTTTATTATTTATCTGGTTAATCGGGGAATTATTAGCGGATTTCCTGATGGTACTTTTAGGCCTAACCAGGGTTTAACCAGAGCGGAAGCAGCAACAATTATGGCTAAAGCCGGGGGACTTGAGATAAGTTCTGTAGGTTCTTCCCCCTTTATAGATGTCAGTGCTGATTACTGGGCCGCATCTTATATTGCAGCGGCTGCACAGGCAGGCTACATAAAAGGATTTCCTGATGGCACTTTTCGCCCGGACGAAACATTGACCAGAGAACAGGGCATATCTTTAGTATTGCGTCTTTCCCAACAACCCCTTACCGAAGCAAGTCTACCAGAGCTTTCTGATGTAGATAACAGCCATTGGGCTGCCGACTCTATAGCTGTAGGGATAGAAGCGGAACTAATAGGGCTTACCGCTGATGGTAAGCGTTTTCTGCCTCAAGCTGCTTTTACCAGATCCAATATGGCTAGGGCAGTAGCTATGTTGCTAACCCAGAGTCCCGACCTCTATGAAACTTCACTGGTAGGTAAAATTATCCCGCAAGGAAATGAAGTAAAGCTAGGGAAATCAGGTCAAACGGAGTTAATACGGATAAAAGATGAGCTGTCAGTATATGCCGGTGACTTAATAGAAGTAGGAAAAGGCAGCAAAGCCGAGATAAAATACCCTGATGGCAGCAGTTTATTGATAAAAGAGAATACCCAGGTTACCATAAAGGAATCCCGGGGCAGATCATACATAAAAGCCAATGGGGCTTTAGGTACGGCTGTTGAATATCTTAATGTAGACCTTAGCCGGGGAACAATGTTGGCAGCCCTGGCTACCAAAAAAGATGATGGTACAGAAAAAAATATAGAAAGCTCGAGTTTAAACCATCGGAATAGAGACCTATTAGCAGTACTGGATCCAGCGAATTTGTGGTTGGCTAACCAAACCAGCAGTAATAACCAACCTTGGTGGCAAGCTTACCAGAATAAAAAGGTAAAAGTAAAGGTAGACATGCCTTGGGGAGTTGCTGCTGTTCGGGGAACCTTTTTATTGGCCTCAGTTAATCCCCAGGGAGGAGGAACAATTAGTTGTTTGGATGGCATAACCGAGGTAAGTAGTTATACTTCAACAGGAGAATTATCTGATCCTGTAGCTGTAACCGGTGGTCAGGAAACAAATGTAGCTGAAGCTGGTGCACCCCCTTCACCTCCTGCTCCAATGTCGCAGGATAGTATTCAACAATTTGCTCAGGAACAGGAGTGGTTAGTAAATACGGCAAAAGAAATGGATAATCAACGAGAAATGACACCACCGCCGCCTGAAACAGCCCAGGAGAACGGGTCGGAACCACCAGAACCGCCCCCAACTCCACCTGAGGAGCAGAGTCCGCCTAATTCAGAATTGGAACGTATCCTAAGTGCAATGCAGGACACCGGAATACAAGCTCCTGATGATAAAAAGGAACAGGATTCGTCTGCTAGTGGAGGTGATGGTTCTACCTCATCGCCGACAGTAAGCGAAATAATTAGTTTAAGTGGCGGAAGCGGGAGCCCAATAAAAGATATATCGGGGAAATTCACCGATCGAGTAGAAAAAGGGACAACATATATCTTACCAACCAGTGCACGGGTAAAAATGTCTAATGGCCAGGAGGAAAGCCGCACTATAAGCTGGAATCCGGCCTCGGTTGATACAAATACTGTCGGAACCTTTAATTTTACGGGAACCATAAGTAATTATGCGGGTTATATAACCTTGCAGCTTAGTGTAATTGAAATATCTGAAATACAAGATATAAATATTAGTGGCAATGTAATAACATTCACTTTTAATAAAGATATTGAGGATGCTTACATAGACGAAACCGAATATTGGTATCCCATAGTTACTGCTGCGGATGGTACTAAATATAAGATTTGGGTTGTGGACAGCCAGGGTAATTATTCCCTGTGTTTACATACAGTAAAACATCCCCCTGGAAGCAAGCAGGTAGAAGTATATACCATAGGCTCACAGCCCGATACTTCTTATAACTATTATGTATACAAAGGCAGCGAATTTAGTGAAGAAATCGCCCGGGGAACAATTACTTTTCCCGAAGACCAAACGCCCCCGCGGTTTGAAGAGGGTCCATATGTGCAGACTACTGCCAACACCATGGAACTAAAAGCCCTGGTATATGATTTTGGTACCCTATATTATCTAATACTGGAAAAAGAAAATAAGCTTGCTACTTTCGATTTTGAGTATATAAAAGCTTGGGCACTTAATCCCGAGGATTATGCAGACGGGAGACGTTCATGGAGTGGATATACTAGTTTTTATGGAGAAGTTGTACTAAGAGTCACAGGCCTGATTGGCAATAAGAACTATTATTTATATGCAGTTATGGAAGATATGGCTGGAAACCGTAGCGAAGTTAGTGAACTAACATTTTTCACCTTAGAGGATAATGAAGCTCCTGTTTTTATAAGTGGGTATCCTAAGATTGATACTAGCGATGAGGGAACTGCCAAGATTACAGTTAAGTCTAGTGAGCCTGGACATTTTTACTACGTAGTATTAAAACAAGAAGACACAGAGTATGCTCCTCAGGAAGCAGGAGAAGTTAAAGATTGGGTACCTGGGAGTGAACGTATTCCTCCGGTGCAGATCTTTTCCTGTAGTGGATCATTAACTATAGGGTTCGATGAGGGTTTTGCTATGGTACAAGACCTGGAAGCAGGGAAATACATGCTTTATGCTGCAGTAGAAGACGAATGTAACAACTTAAGCTCCTTATTAACTATGCCCTTTACCATCCAAGGTATTTATGGAAGCATTTCTGGGAAGGTTCAATTTGTTGATGGCACTGGTATGGCCAATGTACCCGTAACTCTGAAAAAGGGCGAAAGTGATGTTGCGACTGTTACAACTGATGAAAGCGGCAATTTTATTTTCGAAAAAGTTGAGCCTGGTACTGGTTATATCATTAATATTTCCTTAGAAGGATATAAAAAGGTAGATTATTTAAACATAGAAGTCAGTTCCGGAACAACAACTTATTTGGGCTCTATTATACTTCAATTAGAAACAGATAATACAGGTGGGATTGAAGGATTCATAACTAATGCTTTGAATGGAGAAGGTATAAGTGGATTAGATCTTAAACTTCGCGCAGGATTAAATGCAACCTCAGGAGAACCTGTTGCCTCTGGTGTTACTAAGGAAGGCGGATATTATTCATTCTCTGATTTACTTCCTGGAAACTACACTATTGAGGTAAGTGGCGAAGGATATGTAACTACCTATTTTACTGTCAACTGTGCCGCTGATACAGTTAACCAAATAAACTCTTCTGTTACTCCAGTTTTAGCAGAAGGGATAACACGTATTGTATTAACCTGGGGTGAAATACCTTATGATCTGGATTCTCATTTGCTAGGACCTACCAGCAGCGGCGAAGTATTTGAAATCTATTATGCTGATCGTGTCTATATGGAATCTGATAAAATAGTTGCTGAATTAGATTATGATGATACATATTCATATGGGCCAGAGACCATCACAATATATGAACAGGTGCCGAATGGCGAGTATAGATATGCTGTTTATCAATGGTCATATGAGGGGAGTTTGGCAGAGTCGCAAGCTACTGTTAAGGTTTACCGTGGTAGTAATGATAATGAGAATTTGGCAGCTAGTTTCAATGTACCTACTGATCAAGCGGGAAGATGGTGGACGGTATTCACATTAAAAGATAATGTTATAACCCCTGTAAATACTTTATCAGATAGTTTTTATCCTGGTACTACAGGAGAAATTTGGACATATGATGATTTATATTTTATTGGAGAAGATGTATATATTACTTTGTGGGATCCTGACTTATATAATAATCATACTGCCAGTGTTAATGTTGTTTCCAGCTCAGACTCTAACGGGATTACTATTAATTTAGTAAATGATGGGTACGGATACTTTGAAGGTAAAGTTCATTTAATTGATGGAGATAGTGATGAAGAACAGGCTTTTCTCAAAGTTAAGTCAGGTGATACTGTTAGAATTATCTATAATGACCAATGTAATCTATTGGGACAAATGCAGATCATAAGTCAGGTAGTAAATGTTTGGGATTATTCTGTCCCGTTCGTTTATGATCTCAGCCTGATTAGCAAAGATAGAACAGTAAAGGCAGATATCTGGTACTACTATGATAAAAATGAATATAACAATGATGAGAAATCATATTATGGTGTGATATATATTCCCATCTGAGTCAAACTTTACTGGCGGTACGGCATTTGTCAGTAAGAGTGCTTGTGCTTCATTAGATGCTATTGATGATAGATTTGATCTACAAAATGTACCAATTTCCCCTGATATGAACATAGCTGAATTGATTATCGGTTGGTTAGGCTTACCCGCAGAGGATGATGGTGTTTCTCCAGAAACCATAATAAGAAACTGGGGATCGACTTTGACTCTTAGTAGTTCAGATGATCCCGATGCCACCGTAACCTATACAATAATTGCAGATTACATGACGCCTTTTTCAGTAGACATGACGACGCAAAATACAATATATACAACAAATGAAAAAAGAATAAATTTTAAAAAGTATTAATGTAAGAAATACACCTGATCAACTAAAAAGTGAAGTTTTTTGTCACATAGTGATGAAAAACTTCACTTATGGCTTTTTTCCTTTAGGAAAACGGATAGTAAATATAGATCCCTCCGAAGAGGATTTTACATTAATTGTCGCATTATAACTTTTTAAAATTTTATAGCTGACAGAAAGCCCTAATCCAGTGCCATTTTCCTTAGTGGTTAAAAAGGGGGTTCCTAAGTTAGCTATTATTTCCTCTGGGATACCCACCCCATGATCTTTTACCTCAAGCATTACATCATTATTGTCCATGTATGTTCGGATTTCAAGGGTACCGCCATTAGGCATAGACTCCAGACCGTTGCGAACCAAATTAAAGATTACCTGACGAATATCTTTGGAATCAACGAAAATATCATCAATTTGACCCGCGAATAATATTATATCTTTATCTTCCTTCCGCGCATCTGCTTGTAGCAAGGGCATAAGAGAAGTCAAAATACTATTTAAGTTATGTTGCTGAATTTCTCTGTCCTTTTCCTTTGCCAGAGAAAGATATTCAGTGATAATAGTATTAGCACGGTCTAACTCATCAACCATTAATTTAAAATACTCCTGGTATTTTTTCAGATCCTGGTTATTTTGTAGTAATTGTATAAATCCTTTTACAGATGTCATAGGGTTTCTTATTTCGTGAGCTAGACTAGCAGCCATTTTACCTACTAAGTTAAGACGGTCAAATTTAGCTATCTTATTAGTATATTTCCGGTCATTTTTACTTTTAATAAATGAAAACTGATGGTTATTTACTAAATCTAATACTTCAAACATTTCACACTTTCCCAATTGGTAAGGACAAAGGGCAATCATCTTTAGCTGACCAATTGTCTTTTCCACCATAGCTTCATAATCAATATATTTTTTCCATTTCCTCCCTTTTGCCCAGGTAGTACTCCCGCAAGCCCTAATCCCCTCATAACCCTTAGACAGAGCGTAATTTACTTTATTAATCCACTCTTTGAGCACTTTTTCACCTAATAAATCATTATTATTTATATACCAATCTAAGTGAGAGTAGATTACCATTTGTGAAGAATATGATTTAAAATCTGGGATAGCAGCTTCCAAGGCATTAATAGCTTCGAGTGTACTTATGGGTTCTGCAACCACCCATATACAGAATTCGTTATTTTCTAAACCAGCCCTAAAATAAGGGATAACCATATCTAGTAAATCTTCTTTAGTCTCGAAAAATGCACAAATATGAGAACCCCACGGTATATCACTGACAAAAGGGATACCTGATTTTCTTAAAAAATATTGGGTTTGTACGCTCATTATATTCCTCCGTAGTAATATCATATTCCCATTACTAGATTCTCCATAACGAAGGAAAATCCTTTAATGGGTTATACTGTATTTAATATAATTCTATGGAATTTTATTTGAGGTTAAATGTTCTTGCAAAGGGATAAATGTAATATACTAATCATGTGAGGAAATACTAAAGTAATAAAAAACCTAACATCGTGAATTACATTAGGTGGACAAGAGGAGAGTTATGTGCCTGATACTTTTTGCTTATGATTGTCATCCTCAATACAAGTTAGTAGTTGCAGCAAACAGGGATGAGTTCTACAACCGACCAACCTTACCAGCAGCCTTTTGGCCTGATATACCTTCTTTTTTGGCTGGAAAGGATCTTAAAGAGGGAGGAACCTGGATGGGGATTACTACTTCAGGACGTTTTGCAGCTATAACTAATTACCGGGATCCTTCATATTATATACCGCATTCTCCATCACGAGGGCAACTGGTAAAAAAATACCTTAACAGTGATCATACACCTGTAAATTTTCTAGAAAACCTGATCAATAGTGGATTAGAGTATAATGGTTTTAATCTATTGGTTGGAAATTTTGAAACATTATACTATTACTGCAACCGAGTAAGAAAAATTCGTAAAATTACCCCTGGGGTTCATGGTCTGAGCAATAATCTTCTTGATGTTCCCTGGCCTAAAGTTACTAAAGGAATAAAGTTCCTTACCCAGTGTATAGAGCAGGATGATATCATGGCAGAAGATTTATTTGCCATAATGGCAGATACAGAACAACCAGAGGAAAAATTATTACCTCATACCGGCATAAGTTGGGAGTGGGAAAAATTACTGGCACCGATCTTTGTATCAAGCCAAAGTTATGGGACTAAGAGCACAACCCTTTTATTAGTTGATCATAATAAACATGTTCGATTTTGGGAGCGAAGTTTTATACCCGGAAAGTCTGCTATTGAGAAAGAAGTTTTTTATGAATTTGATCTTGTTTCAGATTAACTAGAAAATAAAAGAAATACGGAGTATTTCTTACAATAATTCTTAATTTTTTAATTCTTAATTCATAATATACCTACCCTAGGCCTAATAGTCACTATTATACATTCGAATAAGATTACGGTTAAATAATTATATAAATAGGTTCTATATTTAATTGCTTAAATTGCTATTTACTGGTATTATTCTAAATAATAATGGTTAGTAATATAAATTAAGGAGGATTATAAATGGCGGACAATATCAAAGTCCTGGTCGAAATATTACAAGGTATTCAGCATACTCCACCAAGTGGTGGTTGAGGTGGTTGTGCTTCGGCAGCAAGTTGTGGGTCAACTTCAGCAGAGTATGAAAAAATGACTGAGGAGATGAGTAAAGAGCTTAATAAAATTTACGGAGATAAGGTAGCAGTAAAATATGTAGACGTTCAAAAGGAAGGCTTAAAGGATTATCCAATAGTAGAACAGGTTCTGCGAATGGGTTATCCTTTCCCCATCACCCTTATAAACGGTGAACCTAAATTTGCTGGCGGTATAATGAAGTCCGAAATAAAGTTAGCTATAGATGAAATTCTAAATTAGGGTATTTTAAAACTAACTCCTAGAAAAGATATTGAGGAGAGCTAAAGACTCTCCTCTTTCGTTTTATACGGTAAAGGAGGTATAATATATAAACTGAGGAGGTTAAACCATGCTAGTAGATTCTACTTATTCCCATAAGTATTTTTTATTAACTTACGGCTGTCAGATGAATGTTAGAGACTCAGAAATTATTGCCGGATTATTGGAAGGCATGGGCTATACTATAGCAGAAACTATTGATGAGGCTGGTATAATTGTCTTTAACACTTGCAGTGTACGTCATTCAGCTGAAAATAAGGTTTACGGCAAGCTGGGTGAGGTGTTGGGCTTAAAAAGGAAGAATCCAGATATCCTGGTTGCATTTGGTGGATGTATGGCGCAAATTCCGGAAGTAAGGGAGAAGTTGAAAAAGTCTGGAGTAGATATAGTCTTTGGTACGCATAATATTCATGAATTACCTTACCTGATTGAAGAGTTTAAAAATAATAAAGAAGCTGTTTACCGGGTATGGGAACGGGAAGGGGTACCGTTAGAACCATTGCCATCACACCGGCGCCCAGGATTAAGTGCTTTTGTTAATATCATGTATGGCTGTAATAATTTTTGTTCTTATTGTATAGTTCCTTATACTCGGGGCCGGGAGCGCAGTAGAAAACCTGCTGATATTATTAAAGAAATTCAGGAAATTGCCGATCAGGGTTACCGAGAAGTGACCTTGCTGGGTCAAAATGTTAACTCCTATGGCCTAGGTCTGGATGAAAAGATAGACTTTGCCGATCTTTTGGAAATGACTGCAACTGTTCCCGGGATCGAACGTATTAGATTTACCACCTCTCATCCTAAAGATATGTCAGATAAACTTATTGATGCTATTGCAAGTATTCCTAAGGTTTGTGAACATATTCATACTCCCCTGCAGGCTGGAAGTAATAATATTTTAAGGAGAATGAACCGCAATTATACCAGGGAACATTACCTGGAATTGGCAAATAAAATCCGTGAGCGTATACCTGGGGTAGCGTTAACCAGTGATTTGATAGTAGGCTTTCCGGGAGAAACGGAAGAGGATTTTCAGGACACTTTAGATATGGTAAAAAAAGTACGTTTTGAAGCTGCTTTTACATTTATGTATTCCATCCGCAGCGGTACCCGTGCAGCTGAATTTCCTGACCAGGTGAATCTCGATGTTAAAAAGGAAAGATTGCAGCGTTTAAATAAGGTTCAATATGAGATTGCCTATGAGATTAATAAAACCATGGAAGGCACTATTAAGGAAGTGCTAGTAGAGGGTCCTAGCAAAACTAATCCCGATAAACTTTCGGCACGTACCAGAACTAATCATATTGTAATATTTTCTGGAACAAAAGACTTAATAGGACAGTTAATAAATGTTAGAATAACAGAAGCTAAAACTTTTTCTCTTTTGGGGGAAATAGTTAAATAATAGGGCAGGAGGAAATAATTTTGACTACGGAAGAAATTATTAAGATTGCATTTGACCTGGGAAATGCTATCAACGAATCTGATGAGGTAAATAATTTAAGACTGCAACAGGTCGAAGTAATGAAGAAAAAAGAAGCATATGATCTAATAATGAGTTACCAGGATGCCAAAGATAAGTTGGAACATAAGCTAATGGATGGGCTAATGATTACTGAACAGGAAGAAAACCATCTTAAAGAACTGGAACAACAGTTAAACGATCATCCTGATATTCAGAGCTTACTTAAAGCCCAGGAAAAAGTGGACAACTTGATGCAAGCAGTTTATTTTGCTATTAATCAAGCAATAAGTGGTTCATGCGGTGGTGGCTGTGATTCCTGTGGCAGCTCTTGTGGTGGTTGCTAATTGCATGAACTTGAAATAGACAATTTATTGTTTTTATAAAGAAAGGCTTGTCGGAACAAGTCTTTCTTTATAGGAAAAGGATTGTATATGAGCCATTATACACCTATGATAAAGCAATATTTAGAGATAAAACAGCAGTACCAGGATGCCATATTATTCTTTCGCCTGGGTGACTTCTATGAAATGTTTTTTGAAGATGCCCAACTGGCTTCACGAGAACTGGATATTGTTTTGACGGCCCGTGATGGGGGGGATAGTAAAGTACCAATGTGTGGTGTCCCCTATCATGCGGTTAACAGTTACCTTTCCCGGCTTATTAACCGGGGTTATAAAGTAGCTATTTGTGAACAAATGGAAGACCCCAGATATTCCAAAGGAATTGTAAAGCGGGAAGTTATTCGTGTAGTAACTCCGGGTACAGTCATTGAAGACTCTATGCTAAAAGATAATAAAAATAATTATTTGGCTGCTATCGTAGAAGAAAGAGATCTAATCGGGTTTGCCTATATCGATATATCCACAGGGGAGTTTAAAGTATGTGAAATAAGTGAGCCCGCGCAGCTTAAAAATGAGTTGCAACGCTTAGCTCCGGTTGAATGCCTGGTGGCTGAATATGATAGCTTTACCGGTACATATTTTGATAATTCCACCTATAACCAAATGACAATTAGTACTATTAGTGAAAAGGCTCTTAAGTTAGACCAGGCTATGGAAATATTATTTGATCATTTTCAGGTAACTACCCTCGAGGGATTCGGTTTAAAAGGATATACCGCAGGAATAAAAGCTGCTGCAGCTATTATATTTTTTTTGCAAGATACCCAAAGAAATGCTCTAAAACATTTACAAAGCCTGAGCGTATATAAGAATGATAATTACTTGGAAATGGATCATACTACCAGGAGAAATCTAGAACTAAGTTCGACTATTAGTGATGGGCGCCGGGAAGGATCTTTATTAGGGATTCTGGATCAATGTGGTACTGCGATGGGAAAGCGAATGCTAAAGCATTGGTTGGAGCAACCGCTAAAAGATATTGAAGCCATTAACGCTAGGCTTGATGCGGTACAGTTGCTAAAGGAAGATTATGCCTTAAGAAATGAAATAAGAGAATTATTAGAAAAAATATATGATATGGAAAGACTGGCTTCCCGTATAGGAGGGGCAATTGCAAGTCCTCGTGATATGCTGGCTCTCAAAAGCTCCATCAAGTCTTGGACCGAAATTAAGGGATTACCATTAACGGGTTGTGAACTTCTGGCTGAAATAATCGCAGCAGATAGTCTTTTGGATATATATAACATGATAGATAAGGCTATTAATGAAGAAGCACCTGCTGCAATTCGTGAAGGGAACATAATAAAAAACGGGTTTAATGCAGAAATAGATGAACTGAGGCAATTATCCCGGGACGGATCGCACTGGTTAATAGATTTTGAAAACAGGGAAAAACAAAGGACAGGAATCAAGCACTTAAAAGTAGCTTATAATAAAGTATTTGGCTATTACATAGAAGTTACCAAACCTAACCTGCATCTGGTACCTCCTGATTATGTACGTAAGCAAACTTTGGTTAATACCGAAAGGTATATTTGCGAGGAATTAAAACAATTTGAGGGAAAAATCCTGGGAGCCAGAGAAAGGCTCATTTCGTTGGAGCAACAAATTTTTTTAGAACTGCGAGAGGACTTGAGTATGCATTTGGGGAGAATACAAAAAACTGCAGCTGCTATTGCTATGCTCGATGTGCTGGCCTCTCTGGCTGAAGTCGCTTACTTAAACAATTATCAGCGCCCTTTGGTAGATGAGAGTGGAGTAATAGAAATAAAAGCCGGCCGTCACCCGGTGGTAGAAAAAAACCTCCATAAAAGCCGTTTTATACCTAATGACCTGAAAATTAATAAAGATGACAAAAGCTTTGCAATTATTACCGGGCCTAATATGGGGGGGAAAAGCACCTATATGCGTCAGGCGGCGCTTTTGTTAATTATGGCTCAAATGGGGTCGTTTGTTCCGGCTGAAAAAGCTCATATTGGCATTGCCGACAAGGTATTTGCCCGAGTTGGTGCTTCCGACGATCTGGCAGCGGGACAAAGTACTTTTATGGTAGAAATGGTTGAGGTAGCAAATATATTAAACAATGCTACTTCTAAAAGTCTTATTATACTGGACGAAATTGGAAGAGGAACTAGTACTTATGATGGGCTTAGTATTGCCCGGGCTGTAAGTGAATATATCTATGAACGAATTAGGGCGCGAACCTTATTTGCAACCCATTATCATGAGTTAACCACCTTACCTGAGGAGTACCCGGGAATCTTTAACCTGTGTGTTTCTGTGTTGGAAAGTGGTGATAGTGTGGTTTTTTTAAAGAAAGTACTTCCCGGAAAAGCTGATCGCAGTTATGGTGTACATGTGGCGGCACTGGCTGGAGTACCGGATATAGTGGTAAAAAGAGCTCAGACCATTTTAACTGAATGGGAGAATGCTCCTAATAATAGTAAACCAGAGCCTGTGGTACAATTAGAGCTATTTTCGGAGGAAAATCCCTTGCAAAAGGAACTACGGCAGTTAGATGTGGACAGC
>Ga0134092_1002171_pt1 | contig 15473 bp, 16 predicted proteins | sample 3_6taG_FD_94454 | JGI IMG/M metagenome (GOLD analysis project Ga0134092, IMG submission 94454) | Switchgrass degrading microbial communities from high solid loading bioreactors in New Hampshire, USA - 3_6_20_6_A3 metaG | ecosystem: Engineered > Bioreactor > Semi-continuous > Anaerobic >... | reverse complement strand
GGCTTAATATAGGTTTTCAATAAAGATAAATCGTATACTACGATTAAAACTGCAGCAATAATATATTTTCTATATTTGTCAGCCGTTTTTCGGTTTATGGCATATTTTTTCTCTAATTCTTTTAAAGGCAAAGTCTTTTTTTGCAAAAGTAAAGTGCACATTTCAGTATCTTTTGCTACTAACCAGGCTATAGCCAGAGCCTTATCTCGTGCCCGTTGCTGTTTCGGGGCTAACTCTGCCAGATCTTTTAAGGTAATCTGAAATTCACCTAAAACAGCACTGAACCTTTTTATCTCCTCCGCTCGGCTAAGCTCATTCAAAATTTCTTCTATTTCATTTTCTCCACTGCTAATATCTGTAGCTACTTTATGCTTAAGGAAGGAAAGTGGAACAGGTCTTTTTTTTTCCCGACGCTGGTAATCAATTATACGACTGTGCACTACCCGAGCCAGATAGTACATAAAATTACCCCTTTGGGGATTATAATTTTCAAACGCCTCTAATATAGCCATACGAGCAATACTTGCTTCTTCATCAAATTCTTCTATATATCTTCCACAGGTTTTCGAACTAACCCGCAGGCAAAAAGGTAAGATGCGGGGGTAAAAATCATTTAATATATCCTTATTACCGGAATTATAGTCCTGCCAGACAGTCTCTGCCATAATCTCCAGTTCATTTCTGGATAACTGCATTCGCTCCTCCCCAAGGAAGTGTTATTATCAATATTATATCAAGTGTATTAGAACATTCGTTTTATTAATAATACGTTAGGTAACCTTAGAAATTGGGGTAATTTTATAAAATTATTTGACGAATTTTGTATTAATTTTTCGTAACCATAAATATTATTTTAAGAGGAATTAACTATTTTTATGCAGAATAGTTGCAATTAAAGCGCTATGTGAATTATTTAACATTTACGGCGGGTATTGATTGTTATTTTTTACATAAGGAAAATTCTTCCTTCATATATTATACTGCTTTAACATCCATAGCACTTTCTATTGGATATAATCATTATTCAATGGTTATAACCTTTGCAGTATTTATGAGGAAAGGAGGGATAAATAATGGATTATAAGGAGGTAATTGCTAGTTTTGCAGATAAGCCCGGTGGGATAATTGAGGCTTATCATGCGGTGCAAAAGGAATTGGGCTATTTACCACAAGATGCAGTAATAGAAGCAGCCAAAGTTTTTAATATGCCAGTCAGTAAAGCTTATGGCGTAGCTACCTTTTACTCCATGTTTTCAGTAAAACCCAGGGGAAAGAACGTAATCAGAATATGCGAAAGTGCCCCATGTCATGTAGCTGGTGCAGCTGAAGTTGTAGCAGCACTAGAAAGAGAACTTAATATTAAAATGGGAGAAAGTACTGCTGACGGCCGTTTTGCCCTGGAATATACCGAATGCGTGGGACAATGTCAGGCAACGCCGGTAATAACCGTAAATGGCAAGCCTTACTTTGATGTTAGCCCCGCCAAGATACCTGACATACTGGCCGAATACAAATAAAAAATATTTGGGGAAAAAAGATATAGGGATTAGTGAAAGGAGGTCTAATAATGGCCGAAGAGATGCGTCTCGTATTGCGTAATTATGGCAAAATCGATCCTAAAAAAATCGATGATTATATCGCTCAAGGTGGTTATAAATCTCTTGCCAAAGCTCGCAGTATGGACCAAGAAGCTCTCATTGATGAAATTAAAAATTCAAAATTGCGTGGCCGCGGTGGAGCTGGCTTTAATTGCGGGCAAAAATGGTTCTTTGCCTATAAAGCCGTTTCCGACGCAAAATATGTGGTATGCAATGCCGATGAGGGCGAACCCGGAACTTATAAAGACCGATTAATTCTGGAAAATGACCCTCATTCAGTAATTGAAGGAATGGCCATTTGCGGATATGCAATCGGTGCTGCGAAAGGTTATATTTATCTGCGCGGTGAATATCCACAATTAATAGATTTATTGAAAAATGCTATAGAGCAAGCCAAAGATGTTTTAGATGGCTTTGATATTGAGATAAGAAGTGGTGCCGGTGCTTATGTATGTGGCGAGGAAACAGCTCTTATTGAGTCGATCGAAGGTAAAAGAGGCGAACCTCGTTTTAAACCACCTTATCCCCCTTCCGAAGGTTTATGGGGCAAACCTACTATTGTAAACAATGTTGAAACCTTTGCCAATATTCCAGTTATTGTGGAAAAAGGAGCCGAATGGTTTGCTGCTATTGGCGTTCCTTCTTACCCAGGAACAAAAGTATTTACTTTAACCGGAGATATCAATAACAAGACCTTTTTTGAGGTTCCTACCAATACTACCATTAGAGAGTTAATTTATCAGCTTGGTGGCGGTATCCCTGGTGGAAAGAAATTTAAAGCAGTACAGATAGGTGGAACATCAGGGGCATTTATACCTGAAACCCTGCTAGACACTCCGGTAGCTTTTGACAATATGTCAGCTATTGGCGCTACCTTAGGTTCAGGAGCGGTATTTGTGCTAGACGAAAGCAGAGATATAGTAGATGTGACAACTCGTATTGCCAAATTCTTTGAACATGAATCCTGTGGCAAATGCGCACCCTGTCGTGAAGGAACTGCGCGTCTGCATGAATTAATGGAAAAAGTGAATAGTGGAACCGGAAGTCGCAAAGATATTGATTTAATAGAAAGACTCGGCAATGTTATGTCTGTAGCCTGCCTTTGTGGTCTAGGGCAAGCAGCACCAACACCCATGTTGACAACTATCAAACATTTTGCATCCGACTACAATGCCAAATTTATGTAGGAAGAGCAGAAGGAGGGAATATAATGGTTACATTAACTATAGATGGTATTAAGGTTTCCGTTCCCGAAGGCTCAACCATCCTGCAGGCAGCTAAAGAAGTCGGTGTAAACATTCCAACACTTTGTTATCATCCCGACCAGGCAGTTAAAGCTAATTGCCGGGTATGTGTTTGTGAAGTTGAAGGAAATAGACTTCTCCAGGCTGCCTGTGCCCAGCCAGTGGTGGAAGGAATGGTTGTAAAAACCCGTACTCCTAAAGTTATTGAAGCTAGAAAGACTATTCTGGAGCTGATTCTTGCGCATCATCCCCAGGATTGTTTAAATTGTATTAGAAATGGCAATTGTGAGCTGCAGGATTTGGCAGCAGAGTACTTTATCCGTGATAATCCATTTAGCCTTAAAGTACGTGGACTTAAAAAAGACTACTCTACCCCATCTATCTTCAGAGATCCTGATAAATGTGTTCTTTGCCGTCGTTGTATCGATACTTGTTCGGTAGTACAGAGTGTAGATGCATTGGGTCTGGAAAACCGCGGAGTAAATTCCATGGTTGTACCAAGTATGGGGGGCGACTTAATAGATAGTCCCTGTGTAATGTGTGGACAGTGTATCCATGCTTGCCCCGTAGGCGCTATTGGAGAAGTTGAAGAAATAGATAAACTCCTGGCAGCAATTGCTGACCCCGATAAAATAGTTGTAACCCAGATAGCACCCGCAGTAAGAACTGCCATTGGTGAAGAAGTGGGCATGAAAACAGGTGATATGCCCATGGAAGTTTTTGTGGCAGCATTGAGACAGATTGGCTTTGATTATGTTCTGCATACTAATTTTACAGCCGATCTAACTATACTAGAGGAAGGTAATGAGCTCTTAAAACGGCTCAAGGAAGGCGGAACTCTCCCTATGTTCACCTCCTGTAGCCCGGGATGGATTAACTTCTGTGAAACATACTATCCTGATTTGTTAGACAACCTCTCCACCTGTAAGTCACCACAACAAATGTTTGGAGCCCTGGTTAAGACTTATTGGGCGGAAAAAATGGGAATTGATCCAGCTAAGATTTATTCCGTTTCCATAATGCCCTGTACAGCTAAAAAATTCGAGGCTTCCCGTCCAGAAATGAATAGCAGCGGATACCGGGATGTTGACCTGGTACTAACTACACGTGAGATTGGCCGTTTGTTTAGAATGAGCGGTATTGACTTTAATAAGCTGTCTGGTTCCAACTTTGATTCCTGGATGGGGGCATATACTGGAGCAGCTGTTATCTTCGGTGCTTCCGGAGGAGTTATGGAAGCTGCCTTAAGAACCGTTTATGAAGTAGTAACAGGTGAAACTTTAGAAAATGTTAACTTTGAGGCTACCCGTGGTATTACCGGTATCAAGGAAGCCGAAGTTGACTTAAAAGGAACAAAGGTAAAGGTTGCTATAGCAAACGGTCTGAGTAATGCCCGCAAACTGATGGATGAGGTTAGAGCAGGAAAATCTCCTTATCATTTTATTGAAATCATGGCCTGTCCCGGTGGTTGTATCGGCGGCGGCGGACAGCCCATTACCAAGGTCAATGCTAAACGGGTTGAACGTATTGAAAGTATTTATGTAGAAGATGAAAAATGCGCTATTAGAAAATCTCATGAAAATCCCGAAGTTAAAACCCTTTATGAAGAATTCCTGCATGAACCTCTGGGACACAAATCCCACGAGTTGCTGCATACGCATTATCATGCTAAAAACAAGAAATATTTATAAAAATTAAACAAGATACACTTATAATCTTCCCAATATAATTTTCCCATATAATAGACTCTTTTATAGAGTCTATTTTTTTTCTATAGACTATATAATAATTTTCTGTTTCCTTAATGGCTGGAATAAGTAACAACTTAAACTTAAACCGAATAATATGGGGTAGGCCATGGTACTTTATCCAAAGTAACCACAAATAACCATACCATTTTGTGGATAAAACATGGCTACAATATGAATAGGAGGTTGGTTTATTGTGTCTACTTACAAGATGAGTTGTTCTCATCCTTCCCCCCATATGATTAACCAAACCATACTAGTCTGTGGGAAAGGAACCGGAGTGGTTTTACCTGATCACGGAGAGAGAAGCTCGAATCTATTTAATCCTTACGTTGTAGCAACGGTGGCAATAGATACATCTGCACTGATTCGGCCATCATTAAAAATTGACTTTTCTTGCCTTATTACCTACAAAGAATCTGGCTATTACCCCAGTGACCTGCGCCTCACTTTCCAATTAGTAAAGGTTTGCGAAAATGGTATACGTATTCCTCTAGGAACCTGGAACTACGAGCGTTTTCTGGATATCTCCAGCTTATGTGTTGGTGGAGCACAAGCAAACGCAATTAACGGAGGCGCATATATTGATTTTGAGACAGTTGACAGTTTTAGCTTCACCCACTGCGAATGCCAAGAATGCCCCACAGAATGCTGCCATTATATAGTAGAAATTGTTAATGCCGAAACTAACAATGTTGACCATCCGGCAGTTAGCAATGCTACTTTAACTGCCCTGGCAGTTGGACCTCTAGCCGTTTTTAAAGACAGAGACTAAGTACTTGCCATCCCTGGGAGAGACGTCAAACCCCCCGGGGATATTTTTTTACCTATTGCCGTATAAACCTTTCTCCTAAATACGCATATATTACAGGTAGAACTTTCAATTATTTTTGAGGGAGGTGAAGGAATGCAGCCCCAAGTATTTGAGAACCCAATAATATCTATTCGCCCATCAAAATGTAGAATTAATTTAAAATATCCTCCGGGCCAAGAAAGCTTTTACTATCATTTAGTTATGAATAATAATCCCGAAGAAGAAATCTTAGTATCAGACAATGACGCAAATGAATACCAGGATTCTCCGATTGAGGAGCATTTTATCGAGAATGAAGATACTAATGTAAATACTATTGAACTATCACCAGATGAAGATGAATACCAAAGTACAATAGAACTTATTCCCGAAACGGATGAGGAATATCAAGAATCTCTGGTTTTAGATCAAAACGATAATTGCGAGGATGATGCGAAATCCGCTTTAATATGCTTAGTTGATGATTCTCATGATTTAGAAATTGAAATAGCTACTGATGAGGAATTTTCTGAAAATATTGATTTTAGTAGTGAGCTTGAAAGTAGCTTACATGATTTAAGTGAAGATGAGCAAAAAAATGATAATGAGCTAACTGAAGAATCTCTAAATTTGTTAGGGGTAACTCCAGCATTATATTGGCAATACCCTTATGATGGTTCAGATTTCCTTTACTGGCTTAATAATTAGCTATTTGTTCCCCTGAAAAAGTAATAATGGGCAGGTTTGATTTTTTGCAGTGAAATCATACTTTTATTTAAAGATAACTTTTTAATGAACAATAAAGCACGGGACATCACTCAGAGATGCCCCGTTTTTTTGTAGCAAATAGCTTTTTTCAATAAATATAATGCATAACTAATGAATACAATTATTTATTATTATGGGCAATGGAATCATATTTAATATTTGCAAGTAGGAATTTTGGTCTCGTTAAACTCCTGGGAAGATGTTATTCCTTTATAAGGTTTAGCTGCTAAAACAACTAAATTCTCTTCTTTCCATAATTTATCGGCTATTATTCCGCAAACGTGAACATATCCATCTTCAATATCGCAATGTAAATCAACTGTAATACTCGAACCATCAATTTTTCGCAAATATTCACTTAATTCATCCCCACTAACAGGTTCCCAGTCTTTGAAGGAATAAAAGGTTTTTATTATTTCATTTTCTTCTAATTCCCAAACAAGATAGCAGTTTCTATCTTGATATCTATTACTTGCAACTCCTTCGACAACTACATCGTATTTTACTTGCATATGAACTGCGGAACATCCCTTAAGTTTTTCTTTAGTACACTTAACGACCACATAAGACTGTTCCGGCTGAAAAGATATATTGTCAGGAAATTCATCTTGTAATGGCAGGCGGAGACGAAAATCGATATGTTTGGTATATAATAGTAATACATCTCTAGCACAAATATTGTGGAAATTGATGTCCTCACATTTTATATATTCGTTTTTCCAGGCAGGGACTGTCTTATAGAAAGCAGAGACCAAAGCTCTAAGTTCACTTCCCTGTGGAGCTATGTCACAGAGGTCAAGCCAATTAGGCATCTTATCACCCTCCTTTTAACTTTTTTGGGTATTATTCTTTTCTATAATATACATGTGGAGGGAATATGGTTACAAAAGGCAATTAAGAGAATACTACATATCTAATAAGTATAGGATAATACTATTAATTCTAAATAAAGCCCATAAATGTATAAAAAAGCAGGTGCAGTGGAATACTGCTGCCTGCTTATGAGTTTAGTTTCTCAATATTCCCTTAATTAAACCTATCCAAAACAAGCTTTATAGCGTTATGATCTGATCTATATTGGCACTGCCTAAAACAGCATAAAGATTAGGAAAACATCCGATGGAAGCACCATCTATTAATTTATCATCAATACCCCTTTCAATGGTGCACATGTCGCAGCCCATTAATATGGTACCATACTTTTCATGGATTTCCTGCAATTTATCCCCGGTACTGCTGCCTTTGGTCAGCAAGAAAGTGTTATCAAAGAAAAACATCATACCAGCTACTTCAACCCCATGACGTTCTTCCAGCATCTGGGGAATAATCATTTTATCCAAAATCCTCTGGGCGTTATTGGTTGAAAAAATGTAAGCAACTCTCATTTTTTACTCTCCTTCACTTTTTATTTGGCAACCCTGCCATTAGTAACATTATTGGTATACTGGGCGAAACTCCGATTATATGCGTTGGCGAAACTGGATTGATTTAATCGTTCCGCATAACCTGGCACTGGCTCAATATCCACAACTTTTTCCCGAAAAGCCTGGCGTACTAATTCAGTTAATTCGGAAACATACGATTTAAAACCTGAACTTTGACGATTACGGGGACGTGCAAGATCAATATAGACATCTTTTACTATTTGGCCTTTATGAGCAGACATAACAATAACCCGATCGCTTAAAAAAACTGATTCACTTACATCATGAGTTACCATGACAACTGTAGTTTGGGCTCCTTCTACTAAAGCTGCCAGCTCTTCCTGCAATATCTCCCGCATCTGAAAATCTACTGCTCCCAATGGTTCGTCCAGCAACAGTATTTCAGGCCTGCTGGCCAAAGCTCTTACTACTGCAACTCTTTGCTGCATACCCCCGGAAAGCTGTATGGGATACTTATCTTCATTTCCATGCAAATGAGAAATATCCAATAATTCTTGCAAGCGCTTATTCTGTTCCTGTTGGGGTATTTTTTTTATTCGCAGTGAATACAGGATATTTTCCTTCACTGTCATCCAAGGAAAAAGAGCATAGTTTTGAAATACAAAACCGCGATCTGGTCCGGGACTTTTAACTATTTTCCCAGCCAGAAGTATTTCTCCGGCATCAGGGGTTATGAAACCACCTAATAAAGATAAAAGAGTAGTTTTCCCACAACCCGATGGTCCTAAAAGGCAAACGAACTGCCCCCTTTCTACGACAAAGGACAAATTTTCTAACACAATATGCGGAGCTTTTTTCTTTTGAATAAAAGTTTTGGTAATACCTTTAACTTCCAATAAAGCCATCTTTAAATCTCCATGATGTTAATTTTTTTTCAAGACAAATAAAACCTTTGTCAATAAAAAAACCAACTAGTCCTGACATAAACATCAACGCATATAATTGCGCCGTTTCCATGCGTACCTGGGCTTCTACCATTAAAAAGCCAAAACCAGCACTGGTCGCAATAAATTCTGCACATATTACTGACATCCAACCAGCACCCATGGCCAAACGGCAGCCGGTTAAAACACTGGGCAGGGCTCCGGGGATCACGATACTACGAATAATATCAGGCAAAGTAGCCCCCATACTGCGGGCAGCGTTATAATAATTGGGATCAATCCCATGCACTCCGGCAATGGCGTTAATAACTAGTGGAAAAATTGCACTCATAGCTATCAAAAAAACCGTTGGTCCATCTCCCAGGCCAAACCAGATAATTGATAAGGGTACCCATGCCATAATCGGTATCTGCCGTACAGAATTTATTACTGGGGAAATTGCCTGCATGGCCGTTGGCGAGTAGCCCATTAATAGTCCTATAGGCACACCAATTACTAGAGCATACATAAAACCCGTAATTACTCTTCTCAAGGTCAATGCTAAATTGGACATGATTATTGGATCTACCCAAGCTGTAATAAATTCTAGGACTGTTTCGTGAAAATAAGGCAACAGCAAAGTGTTTTGAAGACGATTGGCAATAATATACCAGATAACCATTAATATAATCCCAACAGTTAGGGTAAATAAGGTCCCCCGGTATTTATCCAAAATGTCTTCAACGACTAGCTTTGCAGTTCGAGGAGTTGGAACTGTATCCCCATATTTCGCCATATTTGCACCTCTTTATTGCCATTTTCTTTACCTAAATTTTGGGCTATTACCTTTTGAAGAATTTCTTGATTATTTAATTCCAAAACGATCTGATTATAGGCTTTAACAAAACTTGCTAACTCCGAAGTATTAAGTATATCCTTGTGTACTACCAAAACGGAGGTCGGGTACTGCGAAGGCAAAGGACTATAATAGCCACTTATTTTCAGAGCATCCAAAATATCGAGTATAATCCCTTCTACCGCATTTCTTTCCAAGGCATAGGGCAAACCCGATGGAATTATAGGTTTCATGACAATATTCTTATTGAGGTTACCCCATACTAATTCTTTTTGGATTTCGCGCCCATTCATATAACCGACTGTTCGTGGAATTTTATTCTGGCTGGTTACTAATACTTGAGCGTTAATAACTACTGCACCAAGGATTTGGTAAGGCTGACCACTGCCAATTAATTTCTCGGCACTGTCTGGACAAAGTACCGCCATATCAAACTTGCCCGCTGCGAGAGCTAGTTCTGTCTGGCTGCTGCAACAATCTTGCAATTGTTGATAGCTCATATCAACTACCTTAAGTGCCGTATTGTCTTCTCCCGCTAAGTATTTTATAAGCATACCGGCAGCATCATTATTACAAGCAATCCGCAATCCCTTCATTTCTGTCTGGAGATAAAAGCATTTGCTTAACCCCAGACAAGTAATGATAACAGCGATTATTCCTACAGCCAGCAGGTTTGTATTTTTCATTATTAAACTCTCAATGATAATCTTTATGCATCTGTTTTAATATTGTCTACTTCCATTGCCTTGGCCTTCCAATCTTCATAGCTCATGCCCAGCGGGAATACCGGATCTACTTTTTCTTTTATAAAGCTATGGAAATCTATAGCACCACAAGCATCAAAGTAGGAAGTATCGACATAATCCTCAACATTTACCGTATTTATATCATTTTGCACACCATATTCCCGCATAACTTCCAGCTGATTTTTCAGCTCATCCATATTCAGATCCCAGGAAATGGTGCGACCTTCTTCATTAGTTTTTCTCCACATGGTCATTAAGGCGACTTCTAAAGGTACACTATAATTCTTGGCGAATATTTCAGCCGCTTTATAAGGATGTTCATACATATACTGGATAGACAGTGTATGGGCCAGCAGAACCCGTTTGGCTAATTCAGGATGGGCTTCAGCAAAATCTTTATGCATAGCTACTTTACAGCAGGTACCAAGCTTGCCGTCCCGCAGAGTATTTTGCCGTACCATAATCCAACCAGTACCTTCATATTCAGCCATTGAGCCCCAGGGATCACAGCAAATATAAGCATCCAATTTTCCGACTTTAAGGGCAAAATATTCGTCCTGGTCGCTCATATCAAAGACCTCATACTTACTGCTGTCAACAGGAATTCCTAACTGATGAGCCCATTCCGCCCAATTAAGATTTTGGGTTTCCGGGTCAGTCCCAATGGATATTTTCTTGCCAATTAAATCTTCAGGCTTTTTAATATTATTGCTTACCACCAGATATTCTGATCCACCGGTATGATTTTGAGCAGCGATAAATAACGGTGTACCTTTGGGAACCGCCCGCAAAGTGGTAGTCCAGCCCGCATAGCCGACATCCATCTTTCCAGCTGCCATAGCTTCTGGCACGTTGCCGTTGCCGGTTAAATTAACTTTCAACCCTAATGCTTTATAAATGCCCGCATCCTTACCGATACAAGCAGCTGTCATATGATCACAGTTGTAATAGCCCATATTTATGGTATAATTCGCATCTTCCTCACTCAGTGGTTTGAGATCATAAGTCTCTGCCAACTGTTTGGCTAAATTATCCCCTGCAGTCTCCTCTTGTGAGTTCTGGCTACTGCCACAGCCAGCAAATACTAGTACACCCATAAGCAATACCGCTATCAGAATATGTACTCTGATATTCTTCATATAGTCACTCCTTTTTGCATTAATTTATTAGCAACATTCATCCATGCCATCTCCAAAGATGCTAACAAATTCTCCGTTTTCTAAGCGGTATATGGCATACCCCACATTCACCCCCTTAGAGCCGGAAACAATTAATTCAATCGGCTCCTTATCGTCAATGTTTTTCCATTCCAGCCGGCAATTTTCAATTGGTGCTGGGGTTGGCTCAGAAATATTTACGGTTCCTTTTTCTTCCCAAATAGCAACCATTTTATTGTTGTCAGAGGTATCCTGGTAAATAACTATTAAATCTTCCCGCCCATCGTTGTTGATATCATTTGTTCCAGTAAGAACCGGCTTTTTGCCTTCAAAGGCAGTTTCAAAATACTTATATAGCACGTGGTCTGTATCAATAGTTATGGTATTAATTATTTCTTCCCTAGAGTCCTCATGGTAGCACCCCAAAGAACCTAACATTAGAATCAGCAAAAGCCCAATCAGGCCTTTTTGGTGAAACATCTAGGGCCTCCCGAACAAATTCTTGCGAGCCACTCTCGGAATATAGGCCACCAGGCGATAATACCCATGGCCAGGACCATCAGCGAACAAATGTATTCCACCCAAGCGGGGACTGTAATTGACATCTTGTTGGCTAAAGCAATAGTATTCTGAGCATTGCTTAAATCGAAGACCGGGGTGAAACCAGGCAATAGCAAAATATTAGCAATATAACCCACTAAGACGCTTATGACTATTAATGTAAACATATATATAACTACTGTTCTCTTACCAATAAGTTTGTAAATGCTTACTAATTCAGGCAGATTGGTAGCTACCCCAGATAGAAGAAAAGTTATGGCTACTCCTGGGGCGGCCCCGGCAGCAATTAGTGCTGCAATAAAAGGAATATGCCCCACCGCACAGACGTACATAACCGCACCTAAAATTACAACTCCAAATAAGGAAATCACATCAGGACTGCTTAGATAATCCTGGATAAAGTCAACCGGAATAATTACCAGTAAAATTGCTGCAAAAAAGATTCCCACCAATACATATCTGCTCACCTGCAAACCCAGGCTGCGAAAACCCCAATTCAGACCACTATATACTTTTTGGGACCAGGAAATCTTTACTGCAGGGTAAGATTTCGATTCTGCCCCTGCAACTGTATTGGTCGAAGCCTTCTGCAATGCAACTGCCATAGGGGAAACCAGCTCATTTCCTCCCCACTTATTTCCTACTACGCCAATAACCATAGGTAGCATAAATCCAGTAATAACATAAATTATTGTCAGCTGTGGACCTAATAAAGCAAAAGCCAACAAAACCGCAGCCGGGTTAATAATAGGGGTAGCAACTAAAAATGCCAGGGTTGGTCCTAAATAAGCACCCGAGTAATACAGGCTCAGAGCTAGCGGTACTACTCCGCAACTGCAAATGGGCAATAGCATCCCTGATATGGTCGCTTTGACCAGCGAGGATAATTTGCAATTGCCCAACGATTGTTGCAAGAACTCCGGTCTCAGCACTATATGTAACAATCCGCAAAGTATAAAACTCGCCAGCAGCCAAAACGAACTAACATTCAATAATTGCCAGCAAGAACTGAAAAAATCATTAATCATTTAACTCTGTTTAGAGCATCATAAACTGCTCCTTCAATTACCCTCCTGCTTAATTCATCATAACGGTCACTTTCATTAATAATTAAAGTTCCGCGGTTTATAGGACCATATTTAGGCAAATAGTCAAAATCCTTACCCATGTAATAAATTTTTAAATCAATCTGCTGAGGATATTTAGCTGCCAATTCCCTTAACACTTCGCCATAGCCATCACAGCAAGAGCAAGTGTTAATAAATTCCACTAAAACCTTTTCCATTTTTCAGGGCCTCTCCTCTCTTCTCCATAGTTATACTTTGTATATATTATATTTATGCCTAAAATAGAGTATAAATGAATTATAAAAAATCATCAACACTTTTTCCGCAATAGATAAGGCAGTATTTTAGGCAATTCTGTAATAGTTTATTTATAATTATCGTTCATACTTTTTATTATTATTTTGTAATAATATTTATTGACAGTAGATAATAGAGATTAGTATACTGAGGTCAAGTTTAATGCGGGAGGGGAAGAAATGAATTATGTTGGAATTGATATTGGCTCAACCGCTGCGAAAACCCTGGTTTTTGATGGAGAAAAGGTAGTAGCTTCTTTTATCCTTCCAACTAGTTGGAGCAGCAAAGAAACTGCTGCCCGCATTAAAGAACAGTTATATAACCTGCAATATAATATTGACTCGCCCGATACTAAAACCGTCGCCACTGGCTATGGGCGTATATCTGTAGATTTTGCGGATAAGATCGTGACAGAAATAACTTGCCATGGTAAAGGTGGTTTTTATCTATTATCCCAAGACTGTGTAATTATCGATGTGGGAGGCCAGGATACTAAAATTATTTCGGTAGAAAACGGCTCTGTCACCCGATTTTTAATGAATGACAAATGTTCTGCCGGTACCGGTAAGTTCCTGGAGATTATGGCCAATCGCCTGGAAACAGACGTTGACGGACTGTTTGATTTAGCCCAAAATGGTACACCTATTCCTATTAGTTCTATGTGTACGGTCTTTGCCGAGTCGGAAATAATTAGCCATATTGGTGCCGGTCATGCCAGATGCGATATCGCTGCCGGTATAGTCGAATCGGTCATAAACAAGGTCGCTTTATTAGCTCAACGTCACGGCATAGACCAAAAATGTATTCTTACCGGTGGTTTAAGCCAAAGTTCCTATTTTAGAGAACAACTCTCCAAAAAACTCAGAAAAAAAGTTTATTCGCACAAATTAGGAAAATATGCTGGGGCTTTGGGAGCTGCTTTGCTGGCAGCAGAAAAATTTCATTAATTTAATATATGGGAGAGGATTTTTTGTGTTGAATTTACCGGAAAACTTTCAGAATTATTCCGAGGCGCGACAACAGGGATTTCTGCGTCTCAAAGAACTAAAGGAAAGCGGGAAGAAAGTAGTAGGCATTTTTTGTACCTATACCCCAACAGAGTTGATTTTGGCAGCGGGAGCAGTGCCTGTAGGTTTATGCGGTGTAAGCGATGAGCCTATTCCGTTTGCAGAAAAACATCTGCCTAAGAACTTGTGTCCCTTGATTAAATCCAGCTATGGTTTTGCTATTTCCGATACCTGTCCCTACTTTTATTTTTCCGATATGATTTTAGCAGAGACGACCTGCGATGGAAAAAAGAAAATGTACGAGTTAATGGGAGAAATTAAATACACTCATGTTATGCAACTGCCTCAGGGTAGAAGCGGTAATCTTGCACTGGAAAGCTGGTATAGCGAAATGCTCCGGCTGAGGGATGTCTTGAATCAACAATTAGGAGTAGAAATTACTGATGATGACCTTCGTAAAGCCATTCATCTTAAAAACCGGGAAAGGAAAGCTATGCTTGATTACTTTGAAATAGGAAAACTAAAACCTACTCCTATTTCCGGCTATGAAATAAGCACAGTTATAGATACAAATAGTTTTATATTTGATACTGAAGAAAAAATCAGCATTCTGGAAAAACGTACCGCACAACTACGCCAGGATTATGAGGAGAAATTTAAGGGTAAACCTTCCCGGCCACGTATTTTAATCACTGGCTGTCCTACTGGTGGTGTAAGGGAAAAGATTATTCGCCAAATAGAGGAATTAGGAGCTGATATTGTCGGTTTTGAAAACTGCTGTGGGCCCAGAGCACAAAAAGACATGGTTGATGAAAACAAAGATCCTTATTTAGCCCTGGCCGAGAAATACCTGCGTATAAACTGTTCCGTGATGAGCCCTAATCCGGGTAGAATTGAAGCTATGGCTGAAATGATAGATGAATACCAGGTGGATGGAGTAATAGAGGTTATCCTTCAGGCATGCCATACTTTTGCTATTGAATCCTATCGGATAAAAAAATTCGTAACTGAAGAAAAGCATCTTCCCTTTCTTTCTCTGGAAACTGACTATTCCCAGGCAGACACCGGGCAGATAAATACCCGCATCAGTGCCTTTTTAGAGATACTTGCAACCTAATGCGAGTATGACTGTTTACTATCAGCCAACATAGCTGATTATTATTACTGCTAACTGGCGTGCCCACAAGCTGAGCAGATTATATGCAGAAAATAATAAATCCTGGCGACGACCTACTCTCCCACAAGTTAATGCAGTACCATCGGCGCTGGAGAGCTTAACTGCCGTGTTCGGTATGGGAACGGGTGTACCCTCTCCGCTATTAT
>Ga0134092_1002163_pt1 | contig 15513 bp, 13 predicted proteins | sample 3_6taG_FD_94454 | JGI IMG/M metagenome (GOLD analysis project Ga0134092, IMG submission 94454) | Switchgrass degrading microbial communities from high solid loading bioreactors in New Hampshire, USA - 3_6_20_6_A3 metaG | ecosystem: Engineered > Bioreactor > Semi-continuous > Anaerobic >... | reverse complement strand
TTGTCTATTTCGTCATATGAAGTTGCTTTTGCTCCGCCTGCTTTAGACAATATTAGAGTTATCGCTGCAGTCAAGGTGGTCTTGCCATGGTCTACGTGACCTATGGTTCCAATGTTAAGATGATGTTTGGTCCTCTCAAATTTTGCCTTTGCCATCTTTTTCTCTCACCTTTCTTTTTAATTTAAATCTTTTACTATTAAAATTTAAATTTATTATTAAAGGGTTAAGGGGTTCATCCTGCTTGCTCTCAATCGGAGCCCAAAAGAATATTACTACTACATATCACAATGATGTTTTTTACTTGTTTAGTTCTTATCCGATGCCTCACCCCTTACACCTTGTGTAAACTGTTAGACTGGCAGCCCATAGCGGCGAGCTATTATTTCTCTGCTCTTTGAAGCTGGCACTTCGCCATAATTTTCTAGGTGCATGGTAAAACTAGCCCTTCCCTGGCTCACCGACCTGAGACTGGTGGCATAGCCAAAGGTCTCAGCTAAAGGTACTAATCCCTTAATGATCTTACTGTCACGGTTTTCATCAAAACCAAGGATCCTGCCACGACGAGCATTAAGATCAGCTATTATATCGCCGACATAATCTTCAGGGCTGACAATCTCAATATCCATTATAGGTTCTAGTAGAATAGGCTCAGCTTCTGCCAAGGCCTGTTTAATAGCCATGCTGCCTGCTATTTTAAAAGCCTGTTCAGTCGAATCAACCTCATGGTAAGAGCCCCCAACAAGACTAACTTCCAGATCATCTACGGGGTAACCTGCTAAAATACCGGCTTGTAAAGCTTCCAATACACCGGATTCCACAGCTGCTGCAAATTCCCGGGGTACCTGCTCAGGCTTAGCCAGGTTATAAAAGCGTTTACCCTCTCCTTCAGCTAGGGGTTTAACCTTAATAATAACCTCGGCATATTGCCCACGCCCACCCGCTTGTTTATCAAATATACTTTGGGCTTTAGTTTCCTTCTTTATGGTTTCCTTATATGCAACCTGAGGTTTACCAATATTGGCGTTTACTTTAAACTCCCGCAGGAGCCTATCAATTATTACCTCCAGATGCAGTTCGCCCATGCCTGATATAATAGTTTGACCTGTTTCGGGATCGATCCGGGTACGGAAAGTAGGGTCCTCCTCTGCCAGACGCAAAAGGCTTTCACCGATTTTGTCCTGGTCAGCCTTGGTTTTGGGTTCAATGGCTACATCAACCACCGGTTTCGGGAAATCCATTGATTCCAGCATAACCTGGTTGTTTTCATCACACAAAGTATCCCCGGTTACGGTTTGTCTAAAACCTACGCCTGCTACTATATCTCCGGCTGCTGCTTCCTGTATCTCTTCACGGTGGTTAGCATGCATCCTTAAAATTTTGGTAATGCGCTCTTTATAGCCTTTCGCACTGTTAAAAATTTGTTTTCCAACTTTTATTTTTCCGGAATACACCCTAAAATAAGTTAACTTGCCCACATAAGGATCAGTGGCAACCTTAAAAGCCAGGGCACATAAGGGAGCGTCTCGTTCTGCTTTTACCTGCACCTCACTGCTATCCAAGGGATTCACCCCAACCATGGGAGGAAGATCCAACGGAGACGGCAGATAGTTTACTACAGCATCAAGTAACATTTGTACTCCCTTATTTTTAAACGAAGATCCGCATAACACTGGAATCAGTTCATTGGCTATGGTTGCTTCCCGCAAAGAACTAATAATTTCTTTTTCAGAGATCTCCTGGCCCTCTAGATATTTTTCCAGTATTTGATCATTAAAATCAGCTATTTTCTCCAATAGCTGGTTTTTATATTTTTGCGCTTCAGCCAATTCAGCTTGAGTTAAGTTTCTTTCCTGAATCTTTTCTCCCAAATCATCAAGGTATTCATAGGCTTTAAGCCTAATTACATCTATAACTCCTTTAAAACTATCCTCAGCTCCAATGGGCAATTGGATCAAAGCGACCTGGCTTTTAAGGTTATCCTCAATCATTTTAATAGCTCGAAAATAATCTGCTCCGATCCGATCCATCTTGTTGATATATGCTATCCGAGGAACCTTGTACCTATCTGCTTGCCGCCAAACCGTTTCTGATTGTGGCTGTACACCGGCAACGGCACAAAATATAGCGATTGCCCCATCAAGTATACGCAGAGACCTTTCTACCTCAACCGTAAAGTCCACATGTCCGGGCGTATCGATAATATTAATAACATGACCACGCCATCGACAGGTAGTTGCTGCCGAGGTTATAGTTATACCACGTTCCTGTTCCTGGCTCATCCAGTCCATCGTGGCTGTACCTTTATCCACCTCACCCATCCGGTGAACTTTTCCAGAATAATATAGTATTCTTTCGGTAGTCGTGGTCTTTCCCGCATCAATATGGGCCATAATCCCAATATTTCGGATTACTTCTAAGCCAGATGTATCAGCCATTGTTATCCTCCGGATTTTACCTTGTACTTAGAATACCCGCTTTATTACCAGCGATAATGGGCAAAAGCCTTATTTGCTTCCGCCATTTTATGAGTATCTTCTTTTTTCTTAACTGAACCGCCCGTATTGTTATATGCATCCATAATTTCACCGGCCAGGCGTTCAAACATCGTCTTTTCACCACGTTTACGTGCATAACTAACCAGCCATCTAATAGCAAGGGTCTGTCTGCGCTCAGGCCTTACCTCGACAGGCACCTGGTAGTTGGCTCCACCAACCCGTCGCGCCCTTACCTCAACGATTGGAGTTATATTTTTCATGGCTCCCTCAAATACTTCCATTGCGTCCTTGCCCATTCGCTTTTCTACTAGAGCAAAGGCACTATAGCAAATTTTTTCCGCCAAACTTTTTTTGCCATCCCACATTACCTGGTTTACCAGCTTGGTGAATAGCTTGCTGTTATAAATAGGATCTGGTAGTACGTCTCGTTTCGGGACGGGACCTTTTCTAGGCATATCGTTCCTCCCTCCTACTTCTTCTTGGGTCTCTTGGTGCCATATTTAGATCTGCCCTGATTGCGGTTTTGTACACCCGCTGCATCCAAAGTACCCCTAATAATATGATATCTTACGCCTGGTAAATCTTTGACCCTGCCTCCTCTTATGAGAACTACTGAGTGCTCCTGCAGATTATGGCCGATACCAGGGATATAAGCAGTTACCTCTATGCCATTGGTTAATCTTACCCTGGCTATTTTTCTCAAAGCAGAATTAGGTTTTTTGGGGGTAGTAGTATATACACGGGTACATACACCTCTTTTTTGGGGACAACCCTTCAGAGCTGGCGCAGTTGATTTTTTCACGCTCTTTTCGCGTCCTTTTCTAACTAGCTGGTTTATTGTCGGCATCTAAGCACCTCCCTTCCCATTTACAAAAATTATAGATAAGTTTCTTATAGCTATTGTTCATTATTAATCAACGCTACTGCTGCTGAACCCACTTCTATACCACAGGCTTTACCCATAATTTGCATACTCTCAACTGTTTCTATCTCAATCTGATTCTGTCGACATAGCTCTTTAACTGGTTCAACTATGTGCGGTTCAGCATCCAAAGCAATGAATACCTTTTTGGCTATACCTTTGTTAATTGCCTTTTTAACTTGTTTTACCCCAATTACTTTTGGACTGTTTTTGATTTCCTCCAGTGACAAAAGTATTTCCCCCTTCGACAACCAAACCCGCATAACCCAGTATTACAGGATATTGTCGCGCACTTAGATATTTTAGCACCTGCAAAGGTCTCAGTCAACTAAACTGACCATTAATTTAAACTTATTTCAATTTTGTTCCCCCATATAGTTAACTGCTTCACTGTTTTCCTGGATATCAATATTACGATATGAGGGGTAGCCTGTACCTGCCGGAATAAGCTTGCCGATAATAACGTTTTCTTTCAAACCTATTAAGTGGTCTATTTTTCCTTTTATAGCAGCTTCGGTTAGAACTTTGGTAGTTTCCTGGAAAGAAGCCGCGGAGAGGAAAGAATCCGTATTTAAAGACGCTTTGGTGATACCTAAAAGCACGGGACTGCATACAGCCGGTAATCCCTTATGCTCTATGACATACTGGTTTTTCTCCTCAAAAATCGCAATGTCAACTAAAGAACCTGGTAACATGGATGTGTCTCCCGAGTCTTCTATCCGCACCTTTTTAAGCATCTGACGGATCATTATTTCTATATGTTTATCACTGATATCAACACCTTGAGAACGGTAAACTTTTTGTACTTCCTGCAACAAATAGCGTTGAACAGCCTGTAATCCTTTAGTTTTTAATATGTCATGGGGATTAAGCGGTCCTTCAGTTAAGGCATCACCAATTTCAATATAGTCCCCTTCTTGAACCTTTAAGCGGGAACCATAATGAACTTGATAGGCCCCTAAGATCTCTCCGTTTTCACCTATAATTTCTATTTCACGGCGACCTTTGTTTTCACCAAACTTGACCGTACCGGACACTTCAGCTACTACCGCCTGCCCTTTGGGCTTACGTACCTCAAATAATTCTTCAACCCGGGGCAGACCACGAGTAATATCTTCACCAGCTACACCACCGGTATGGAAAGTACGCATAGTAAGCTGAGTACCAGGTTCACCAATGGATTGGGCAGCCAAAGTTCCTACGGCTTCGCCTATTTCTACCTCATAACCAGTGGCTAAATTACGGCCATAACATTTTTTGCAAACCCCATATCTGGTCTTACAGGTGAGAACAGACCTAATTTTGACCCTTTCTATACCTGCCTTCTCAATGGCTAAAGCGATATCGTCATCAATCATTTCATTTTCCTCTACCAGGACTTCCCCAGTAATCGGATGTAATATGGTATCCAGCGATACCCGACCAATTATTCTCTGGTTTAAAGGCTCTATAAGTTGCGAACCTTCCATAATCTTTTCTACCCAAATGCCTTCTACAGATTCACAATCCTCTTCTCTTACAATTACGTCCTGCGATACATCAACCAGACGTCGGGTCAAATAACCGGAGTCAGCGGTACGTAAGGCTGTATCAGCCAAACCTTTTCTAGCTCCATGTGTAGATATAAAGTATTCCAAAACGGTTAAACCTTCACGGAAATTAGCCTTTATCGGTAAGTCTATAATTTTACCGGAAGGATCAGCCATGAGTCCGCGCATACCGGCTAACTGACGTATCTGTTGGAAGTTACCGCGGGCACCCGATATAGCCATCATATATACCGGGTTATCTTCCGGGAGTGATTTCTTCAAGGCATCGGTAACATCCTCGGTTGCCTGATTCCATATCTCAACTACCTGGTTATGTCTTTCGTTATCCGTAATTAAACCTATCATGTAATCTTGTTCAATAGCATTTACCGCCTCATCGGCCTCAGCCAAAATTCGAGCTTTGGCCTCCGGGGTCTCGAAATCAGTTACCCCAACACTAATACCAGCTCGGGTGCTAAATTGATAACCTAAGCTCTTTATGCCATCAAGCATTTCCGCTGTCTTGGCATTACCCTCCAGACGATAACAATCGTATACTAGTTCGCCCAGCTTTTTCTTATCTATTACCATATTGTAAAATCCCAAGCTTTTGGGGATTATATCATTAAATATGACCCTTCCTACCGATGTTTCTATGATTTCTTCTTTATACTCTTGCTGCTTATTGTTTTTCAGCAAAGCCTCGCCGCTTAATTGAGGCATTGGCAACTTAACCCTGATTTTCTCATGCAGAGATATTACACCCATCTCATAAGCCAATCGAGCTTCATCTGCATCACGGAATGACTTTGGATGTTCTATATCCCAGTCTTCCTTACTCATATAGGTGAGATAGTAAAGACCAATAACCATATCCTGAGTTGGAGTAACTACCGGCTTACCATCTTTAGGGTTAAGGATATTATTACTTGCCAGCATTAACAACCTAGCCTCTGTTTGGGCTTCCGCCGACAAGGGAACATGGACTGCCATCTGGTCACCATCAAAGTCAGCATTATAGGCTGTACATACCAGAGGATGAAGCTGCAGGGCACGTCCTTCTACCAGCACAGGTTCAAAGGCCTGTATTCCTAAGCGATGCAGGGTAGGGGCACGGTTTAGCAGTACCGGATGCTCTTTTATTACATCATCTAGTATGTCCCATACCTCTTCCCGGCCTCTTTCCACCATCTTTTTGGCACTTTTTATATTGGAGGCTATATTACGATCAACTAATTTTTTCATCACAAATGGTTTAAAAAGCTCTAAAGCCATTTCTTTAGGTAACCCACACTGATGCATTTTTAGTTTGGGCCCTACCACTATAACTGAGCGTCCAGAATAGTCCACCCTTTTTCCCAATAGGTTTTGCCGGAAACGGCCTTGCTTTCCTTTTAGCATATCACTTAGTGATTTTAGTGGTCGGTTTCCTGGCCCTGTTACTGGGCGTCCCCTTCTGCCATTATCAATCAACGCATCGACGGCTTCCTGCAGCATTCTTTTTTCATTACGAACGATAATATCTGGAGCTCCCAAATCTAAAAGCCTTTTTAGGCGATTATTGCGATTAATTACACGACGATAAAGGTCATTAAGATCTGAGGTGGCAAAACGTCCGCCATCCAACTGTACCATCGGTCTTAATTCCGGCGGAATAACCGGAAGCACGTCCAATATCATCCAAGTGGGCTCATTCCCTGATAGGCGGAATGATTCCACTACCTCCAACCTTTTGATAGCCCGGCCTTTTCTCTGCCCTGTGGACGCTAGAATTTCCTCTTTTAATTCTAAGGACATTTTCTCCAGGTCTATCTCTTCCAATAATTGCTTAACAGCTTCCGCGCCAATTCCTGCCTTGAAGTTATCTCCGTACCTATCCTTGGCTTCACGGTATTCCTTTTCATTTAATAATTGCTTTTTTAACAAAGGGGTTTCTCCAGGATTTATAACTATATAATTAACGAAATATATAACCTTCTCTAAGGCTTTAGGGGAAATATCTAAGAGTAAACCTATACGGCTGGGTATACCTTTTAAATACCAAATATGACAAACCGGGGCAGCTAGCTCTATGTGCCCCATACGCTCTCTTCTTACCTTGGAGGTTGTAACTTCAACTCCACAACGGTCGCAGACTATTCCCTTATGGCGAACCCGTTTGTATTTACCACAATGGCATTCCCAATCTTTTACAGGGCCAAATATTTTTTCACAAAAGAGCCCTTCTTTTTCTGGTCTTAAAGTACGATAATTTATAGTTTCTGGTTTTTTTACTTCACCACTACTCCAGGAACGAATTTGTTCCGGAGATGCGAGAGAAATCTTAATACGATCAAAATTATTTACGTCTAACAAACAGGTCTCTCCCTTCCAGATGATTAGCACCGTTTACCGGTAGTCATCAATATATCTCAAGGAAACTATATCCTGTTGCCATTACTTATCCTCCATGAATGTAAGGGCTTCACCTAGTGTGCAACTTCATTCTATATAATATCTTCTTCAAAATCTTCTTCGTCCATATCTTCTTCGTTTATTTCGGAACTATCTTCATCAACCAGTTCATCATCCTCGTCTGGGTTACCTACTGCCGCCACCGGCAGATCTACCCCCAGTTCATTGGCTTTTTCTTTCTCATTTAATTCATAATCAACGTCTTTGAGCGGAACCTCTAAGTCGTTACCGGATAATATCCGAACATCCAGTGCAAGACTATGCAGCTCTTTAATTAGGACCTTAAACCCTTCAGGAACACCTGGTTCTGGAATGTTTTCGCCTTTAACAATGGACTCATAAGTTTTTAAACGACCCACTACGTCATCAGATTTAACTGTTAATAACTCCTGGAGGGTATAAGCCGCGCCATAGGCTTCTAATGCCCATACTTCCATTTCTCCGAATCTTTGACCTCCAAACTGGGCTTTTCCTCCTAAAGGCTGCTGAGTTACTAATGAATAGGGGCCTATAGATCTTGCATGGATCTTATCATCAACCAGGTGGGCCAGTTTTAACATATAGACATAACCTACAGTTATTTTATGGTCAAATGGTTCACCCGTACGTCCATCATAGAGAATAGTTTTGCCATCTTCAGGCAGACCTGCTTCTCTGAGTTTTTGAAAGATATCTTCTTCATTGGCACCGTCAAATACTGGAGTGGCAATGTTTATACCTAAAGCTTTGGCCGCCCACCCCAAATGGCATTCCAAAATTTGTCCGATATTCATACGTGATGGCACTCCCAAAGGATTTAATACAATTTCCACTGGGGTCCCGTCTTCTAAAAATGGCATATCTTCTTCAGGTAAGATACGGGAGATAACACCTTTATTACCGTGGCGCCCCGCCATTTTATCTCCTTCGGAAATCTTTCTTTTTTGAGCAATATAAACTCTTACCAGCTGGTTAACACCAGGTGGGAGCTCATCACCTTTCTCACGGGTAAAGCGTTTAACCGCCACTACTTTACCAGCTTCACCATGGGGAACCCTTAAGGAAGAATCCCTTACCTCACGGGCTTTTTCGCCAAAAATTGCCCTTAATAATCTCTCTTCAGGTGTCAGTTCAGTTTCTCCTTTGGGGGTAACCTTACCTACCAGGATATCATCAGTCCTTACATCAGCACCTACCCTGATAACTCCCTGTTCATCTAAATTCTTAAGCATATCTTCAGAGATATTAGGTATATCCCGGGTTATTTCTTCAGGACCCAGTTTGGTATCACGTGCCTCACACTCGTATTCTTCTATATGAATGGAAGTAAATATATCTTCCTTTACTAACTTCTCGGATATCAGTATAGCATCTTCATAGTTGTAGCCTTCCCAGGGCATAAATGCAACCAGCACATTGCGTCCCAGGGCAAGTTCTCCCTTATCAGTGCTGGGGCCGTCGGCTATAATTTCGCCAGCTTCTACTCTATCCCCTACTTTGACAATGGGGCGCTGGTTATAACAAGTACCCTGGTTGGAGCGCATAAATTTTAGTAATGTATAAGTATCAGTTATGCCATCGTCATTTTCTACCACTATCCGATTAGCACTAACTCTTTTGACTACGCCAGATCTTTTACAAACTACAACAGCACCAGAATCTTTAGCTGCTTTGTATTCCAGACCGGTGCCAATAATAGGCGCTTCCGTCTTAATTAGCGGTACTGCTTGTCTTTGCATGTTGGCTCCCATCAGTGCCCGGTTAGCATCATCGTTTTCCAAAAACGGAATTAATGATGTAGCTACACTGAATACCTGTTTAGGGGATACGTCCATGTAGTCGACTTTGTTAATTGGAACTTCTAAGATATCTTCAAAATATCTGACTTCTACACGGTCTTCTATAAAATAACCATTCTCATCCAACGGCGCATTAGCCTGAGCTACCATATATTCATCTTCTTCATCAGCTGAAAGGTAGTGGATTTCATTTAATACCCGACCTGTTTCCTTATCCACTTTACGATAAGGGGTTTCAATAAAACCAAAGTCATTTACCCGGCCAAATGTAGCCAGCGAACCTATCAGGCCGATGTTGGGGCCTTCAGGGGTTTCTATCGGGCAAATACGACCATAATGCGAATGGTGAACGTCACGAACTTGGAACCCCGCTCTTTCTCTGGTTAAACCTCCCGGTCCCAAAGCACTTAGACGTCTTTTATGAGTAAGCTCAGCTAATGGATTAGTCTGATCCATAAATTGTGATAATTGAGAACTGCCAAAGAATTCTTTAACAGCAGCAGTAATAGGTCGAATATTTATTAACACTTGGGGGGTAAGGGTCTCTACATCGTGAATACTCATTCTTTCCCTTACCACTCTCTCCATACGAACTAGTCCAGTTCGGAATTGATTTTGTAAAAGTTCGCCAATAGAACGCAGCCTTCTATTACCCAAGTGATCAATTACATCTGTTTTGCCTTTGCCATTAATGAGTTTAAGCAAATAGCCTATAGTAGCGGTTATGTCTTCATGGGTTAGATGTCTCATCTCTATGGGGATGTTAAGGCCTAATTTTTTGTTGATCTTATAGCGTCCAACCAAGGCCAAATCATAACGCCGGGGATCAAAAAATAAGTTGTTTAATAGCTGCTCAGCAGCATCTTCCGTAGCCATTTCCCCTGGTCTTAACCTTCTATAAAATTCAATAAGGGCTTCTTTTTTATTAGTACTGCTGTCTTTTTCCAGCGTTATAGCAATGGATTCTTCGTCACCGTATAATTTTTGAATATCCTCATTAGTTTCATAACCCAGAGCACGTAAAAGTACCGTTACTGGTATTTTTCTGGTTTTGTCAATGCGGGTATAAATAACCCCGGCACTATCCATTTCGAGCTCAAACCAGGCGCCCCTATTTGGAATAATGGTGGCTCCATATAGAGTTTTTCCGGATACATCTACACGCTCATTAAAATAAACACCTGGGGATTTAACCAGCTGACTAACTACAACCCTTTCTGCACCATTAATAATGAAGGTTCCTTTTTCAGTCATTAAGGGTAAATCCCCCATGTAAACCTCGGATTCCTTTATTTCACCGGTTTCTTTGTCAGTAAGCCTCACTTTTAGTTTTAATGGGGCTTGATAACTGACATCCCGCTCTTTACACTCATTAACTTGATATTTAGGTTCTCCCAGACTATAATCAAGAAAACTAAGTTCCAGATTGCCCGTAAAGTCAGAGATGGGGAATACTTCATTTAATGCTTCTCTAAGTCCCTTTTTAAGGAACCATTGATAAGAATCAAGCTGTATTTGTATTAGGTTGGGCAATTCGATGGGTTCTTCAATTCGCGAGTAACTAAGTCTTTCTACTTTACCGTATTTTTCGAAATGAGTTTCTTTTACAGCATGAGGCATTTAAGTAATTCACCCCTTCTTTTTTTTCCCAAAAGAGTGAAAAGCAAGGCCTAAGCATAAACCTCGCTCTTTAACATACTAATTAACCAATCTAATAGTATTTATGGCAAGTATTAATATTAGCACATTTACTATAATAGGTCAAGGAAAATTAAACTTTTTTATTACTTTTTTCCTGCCCATTAATTTCTCCACGGGCAAATTCTTCAGCTGCTCTTTGCAGCGAATATTTCTCAGCTATAAGCTGGTCAACTTTCTTGACACGCCGCAAATAAACCAGGAAGACCAAAATAAATCCCAGGATAAAAAATACTATCCCTGTTATTACCCCATCAAATGCTATAATAGCTAAACTAACTACCTGGTTATCATCTAATGTCCAGTTAACAGAAGATTCATCTCTTAATGGAGCTGAAGTTTCCTGGATTATACCAGGAACATCAATGCTCAAGCGCGCACCCTCTAAGTTCTTAAACTGTTCATATAAGGATGAGTTTATAGCTTTATCAACAGTAAGGTTACTAAATTTAACTAGTAAGAAGTTTTTCTCTTTTACTCTAAAGGGTACTCGGTCATTAAATTTACTATATTCATGCCAATCCTTGCTGGAGCGAGTTAAGGTAAGTTTCTGACCAGAGCGGGAAATGTTCCATTCACTATCTTCTATAACAACATTGTGACCCTGAATAATTACTGTTTCGTTTAAACTGTTATCACGGTTCCATTCAATATGCCAGGTTGCTTGCGGTTCTGCCTGTACAGAATTGCAGGTAACAAATAAAAAACCGATAACTAACAGGAGTACTGGGAAACATTTCTTCATATATCATTTCCCTTTCACAATGTAATTAAACTTAGATTCTAGTAAAAAAAGTTATATTTATGCTATAATTATAAATAATTGGAAGAGTACTATAAAATAGGGGAAATTAGAGTCATTATTAAACATAAAAGTAATATCATTTATTAGGGTAAGAATTTTACAGCAGAATCAACTCTAAATTTAGATTATACCAAGAAAAACATTTTTTTCAAAGTAAAATATTCGGGAATTTAAAAGGGCAGCTACCTTCTTCGGTAACTGCCCTAATTTAGTTGTATGTTATTTTATTTCTACGCTGGCTCCCACTTCTTCAAGTTTGGCTTTGATTTCATTAGCTTCATCTTTGGAAACTTTTTCTTTAACCGGGTTAGGAGCTTCGTCAACTAATGCCTTGGCTTCTTTTAATCCCAGACCAGTTATCTCTCTAACTACTTTTATAACATTTATTTTCTTTTCTCCCGCAGAAGTGAGAATTACATCAAATTCATATTTTTCTTCAGCCGCTTCGGGAGCTGCTGCAGCTGCAGCCGGTGCTGCTGCTACCGCCACGGGGGCAGCGGCACTTACACCAAATTCTTCCTCCAGAGCCTTAACAAGTTCTGAAAGTTCTAGAACGGTTAATCCTTTAACAATATCAATAACTTCCTGTACTTTACTCACTAAAATAACCTCCTTAATTTAACAAATAAATTGATCTTAAAAAGTTTTAATTAGCTGGCTTTCTTATCGCGAATCTGATCAAGGACACGGACCAAACCTGCAATATTAGCATTAAGCACATATACCAAGCTGCTAATAGGTGCTTGCATAGTGCCCACAACCTGTGCCAATAATACATCCCGGGGTGGCAAGTCAGCCAGAGCTTTGATTCTATCCGGGGTAATAGCCTGACCTTCCAGGATTCCTCCCTTAACTTCCAGCTTTTTGTATTCTTTAATAAATTCATATATACTTTTTACTGGAGTAACCGGATCATCATTGCTAAATAGGACAGCATTAGGTCCGAAAATTTGCGGAATAACATCTTCGTTTCCAGTATTTTTTAGGGCTAATTCCATCATGGTATTTTTAATTACCTTAAATTCCACGCCTGGAATTCTGAGTTTATCCCTCAGGATAGTCATTTCTTCTACATTAACCCCACGATAGTCTGTAAATACTACCAGGGTAGCATTTTGTAGCTTCTCCTCTAGTTCCTTAACTATCTGTTGCTTTTTTTCAATATTGGGCATATTTTTTCACCCCCTTTTTTTGTAAATGCCAATAACGAATAAAACCCCTGCAGACACGATGGCAGAGGTTTATCAGCTATTAACCCTTTATTTTTAAAACCTCGGCAGGCGAACTTTAAAGTTCTTTAAGGCCATGACCACCGGCTGTCTACAGTTTGAATATTCGTTTTTTATTAAGAAATAAGTAATTTATTTGCTGCTTGCCGCCATTAATGCAAGGGGATTAACTTTAACTCCCGGCCCCATAGTAGAGCAAACACTTACCGAACGCATGTATTGACCTTTTGCGGCTGCAGGTTTTGCTTTAATTAATGCTCCTGCTAAGGTATAAAGATTCTCCTGTAACTTTTCCAAATCAAATGATACTTTCCCTATAGGAGCGTGAATTATAGCTGTTTTATCAACTCGATACTCAATACGACCAGCTTTAAGTTCATTAACTGTTCGCTCAATATCAAAGGTTACCGTTCCAGCTTTAGGGTTAGGCATTAATCCACGAGGGCCAAGTAGTTTTCCTAGTTTACCAACTACTGACATCATGTCCGGAGTAGCTACGGCTACATCGAAATCAAACCAGCCACCCTGGATCTTTTCCGCTAAATCTTCCCCTCCTACATAATCAGCTCCAGCTTTTTGTGCCTCTTTTTCTTTTTCTCCTTTGGCAAATACTAATACTTTACGAGTTTTACCAGTACCGTGAGGAAGGCTTACCGTTCCTCTTACTTGCTGGTCAGCATGGCGGGGATCCACTCCTAATTTAATATGAACTTCTACAGTTTCATCAAATCGAACACTAGACATTTCTTTTACCAGCTGCAAAGCTTCGGCTGGTTCATATAAGCGAGTACGATCTAGTTTTTTAATGGCTTCCTTATATGCCTTGCTTCTTTTCATGATAATAACCTCCTTGTGGTTAATCGGATTTTTATCCTCCCACATTATTAACTATTAGTCGACAACTTCCAGCCCCATACTGCGGGCCGTACCTTCTATCATTCTTACTGCTGCATCAACGTCGGCAGCATTTAGATCATTTTTCTTTATTTCAGCAATTTCAACCAGTTTGGATCGTGCAATTTTCCCTACTTTTTTCTTATTGGGCTCACCAGAACCTTTTTCTATATTAGCTGCTTTTTTTAGCAGATCAGAAGCTGGCGGAGACTTAAGTATAAAGGTAAACGAGCGATCCTCATAAATGGTTATTTCTACAGGGACTATGGAACCTGCCATACTTGAAGTCTTGGCATTATATTCTTTACAAAATCCCATTATATTAACACTATACTGACCTAAGGCGGGACCCACCGGCGGTGCTGGTGTGGCTTTGCCTGCTGCTATTTGCAATGATACTTTTCCTATTACTCTTTTGGCCATATTTCCACCTCCTTATACTTTCTCAACTTGTTCATAATCTAGTTCTACAGGAGTTTCTCTACCAAACATAGATATGCTAACTCTTACTTTGCCACGGTCAGGTAACAGTTCCCTGACAATTCCTTCAAAGTTACTAAAAGGGCCGCTTTTAACCCTGACATTTTCCCCGATGGCAATATCAATAATTTTAGGTTTACTTTCAATCAGTCCCATCTGCTCGAGTATTTTTTCAACCTCATCATCCTGTAGGGGTACCGGTTTATTTCCACTGCCAACAAAACCAGTTACTCCAGGGGTATGGCGCACTACATACCAGGAGTCCTCATCCATGATCATATTTACTATAACATAACCAGGAAAAACTCGACGATTGGTTACTTTCCTTTTACCACCTTTATATTCTACTTCCTGAGCTTCGGGAATAATAATGTCGAAGATTTTATCCTGCATGTTCATGGATTCTACCCGTTTAGACAGGTCAACCTTAATTTTATTCTCGTAGCCGGAATAAGTATGCACCACATACCATTGACCCTGCGCTTTGCTTTCCACGGTTGCTTCGTCTATATTCTTATTTTCTTTATTAGCGTCCTGTTCCAATTCAGTTTTAATAATTGGAACCACCTCCTCCATGTTTAAGCAAAGGCTTTAAATAATGACTGCAGTAAAAATGATAGCCCGGAATCAAACAGCCAGATAATTAGGCCAACAATGGTAACGGCAACCAGCACTACTCCTGTATAGGCTATGAGCTGTTGGCGATTAGGCCAGTGTACTTTTTTCAGTTCTTTGTAAACACTACTAAAATACTGCTTGCTACTTTCCAAGCGTACTTTAATACCACCGGACTCTTTTTTTGCGGGAATAGACTTAGCCACTTTATTCACATCCCTGACTTTACTTAATCTCTCTATGCAACGTGTGCGCATTGCAGAACTTGCAATATTTTTTCAGTTCTATTTTATTTGTTTGTTTTTTCTTATTTTTGGTCGTGGAATAGTTGCGTTGTTTGCATTCGGTACATGCCAGCGTTATACCAACTCTCACCTTTGATTACACCTCCATCCTATGCGCAGAAATCCTAAACTACTCTATCACACTGGAATTATAGTGTCAATGATAACTATCCTTGAAAGTCAGGGATTAGGTGTAATCTCATGTTTATAAACTGGTAACTACGCCTGAACCTACGGTCCTTCCTCCTTCACGAATGGAAAAACGCAGACCTTCCTCTATAGCAATAGGGGTTATTAATTTTATGGACATCTGTACGTTATCTCCCGGCA
>Ga0134092_1002159_pt1 | contig 15540 bp, 27 predicted proteins | sample 3_6taG_FD_94454 | JGI IMG/M metagenome (GOLD analysis project Ga0134092, IMG submission 94454) | Switchgrass degrading microbial communities from high solid loading bioreactors in New Hampshire, USA - 3_6_20_6_A3 metaG | ecosystem: Engineered > Bioreactor > Semi-continuous > Anaerobic >... | reverse complement strand
TTTCTTCTATTTCTTTTTTAGTTAAATTCTTCCTTCCTTTAGCTAGTAATAAATCAATAGGCTCTCTAGGTCTTGCCATACCTTCTCACCTCCTTGAAAAATTTCATTTAGGGAGTTTTTGCGAGAAAAAAGGGCGCGATGTGGTCTTCATAATTTCGTAAAAAACTTTTTACACACCCCCTACCCCATTATGATCCATACTCTTCCTCCCACTTTTTCAATAAACTAAATAATAGCCTTTGCGTACCTTCTTTGCCTTGTTTATACATCTCATGTATCCTTTTATGATTACTTCCTGCTAGAGGGATTAGATTCGCAATATCTAACCTTCTGCTCCAGTTCTCTTTAAGCTCTTCAATATGGTGTACTGTATCTGCATAGACAATTTTCTTTTCAATAAAAAAAGCATAAAGGTCTAATCCTTTATACTTCCTTAACACATATCCTCTTGTTTTTATCCACTCTGGACTATTATAAAATGTGGCTGACTGCCTATCTCTTATATGCTTATCATAGTATCTATAGTACTCTGCTCTTTCTTGCTTGTGTTTTATGCTACACTGTTCGCAATATTTTTGCTTATAATCTATTACTTTCCCACATTTACATAACTTTTTTAAAGCCATTAAATCACTCCAATATACTCTCGCCACCCACCCACTTGGCATACATAGAGTATTCCTTCCCTACTGTCATTTGACAGTCAACCATATACATTATGTAATAAAATAGGACCTACCTTTTTGGTAAGTCCTATCGCCCGAGTAACCCCGAGCCCCACTAATTCAAAATATTTGTATTCCTTTTTCCTGTTCCATTAGTTATGAGACCATGTCATAAATTTCCTTAATATCATATTAGCACATTCATATCGGACAAAACGGACAAATAATAAATTATTTTAATTTGATGAATATAATACTCGTAATGTTCAGCTATTTCTTATTTGGTTTTAATAGCTGATGCATTGTACCGTCTGTTTTACTTGTAATGTGCATTAACGTTTTAATTTCTCAAATTCTATAACCCATACGGGGAAACTCCCTTTTTCACCAGACTTACAATAACTGTAACAACCACCATCAAAATCACAATCCCCTGGTGCTATAGGGTAATATCTAACTGCTCTTTCCCTAACATCTTCTAAAGTTGGTTTTCTATATCCTTCGCTAAATAAATTCTCATTTTCTATCATAAATAAGTCTATTGCTTCTCTTTTAGAAAATTTCTTTGCATGGACTACAAATTCTATATACCAGCTACCATCAGTAAAATTCATGTAATCAAATTTACTCATTCCAATCCCTCCAAATATCTATCATGTATTTTCCTTGCATAACTTTCCTCATATCCACCAATCCGCCTGGATACTTGTTGCCATGTTAAACGATCTATATATCTATACTGAAATACCCTCCTAGTCTTACTATCAGGTATACTGCTAATAAATTTCTCTATCTCTAGCTTCATATCTTCACATTTAGATTTCCTATCAATCAGAAGTTTCTTTAATTCATTTAATCTATCTATATTTTGAATGTTATACCCTTCAATAGTAAAACTTCTTTTGATGTATGGAAATTCACTGTCCGAGCCAGTTACTTTATCATGTTCTATTTTAAAATCAGATAACTTGTCTATCCTTTTCTCTAAATCTTTTATTTCTGCTTGAAGATCTGTGTATTGTCTAAGTAGATTTTTTTGGTCCATCTTTGCCGCCCCTCTCTAGCTCACACAAGAAAGCTATATTACAAGCTGCATGCCATAGATGAGGAAGTCCGCTCTCTTCATCCACACTGTTCTCATCTCTCAAGTACTCACATAAGTGCCTCATCATCGCAGCTTTATATCTATGTTTTTCAACCTTCTCCCAATTAGTGTTTTCTCCGTATTTCCGTACCCCATAAGTTCTAACATACCCTACTGCCTCAATAATAGCTGGTGGAACTAAATCTAGTCTAGGCTTGTCCTTATCATTTTTGTATGTGTATTTTACATCTCTCATCATCAAACCTCCTTTATTTCTGCTCTCTCTAAATCCCAATTGAGAAAGCTCTCCCTATAATTCTTCAACTGAAAAACAGTAAATTTCGCTGTTACTTGTATAACAGTTCCAGTAAACATTCTGTGTTTTACACCGGATCCTCTTTGCTCAGCTGGTATTATTATTCTATACTTTTTCCCTATTTCCAATTTGCTGTATGTAGGCTGTAATTTGTTTAATATCTCTTTCTCCCTTTTAGCCTTAATCATTAAATAATACATTCTCTTTATTCCTGCTGGACTTCTTCCCAAATATTCAGCAACTTTCACTTTGCCTATTTTTTTATAATTATCCAATATAAATTTAATCTCTTGTTCCGAATAAGAGGGCCCTTTACCCATTTTACCATCCCCTAACTCACCATCTTATATAATTTTGTTTTAGTGTTTTTATCAATCAGCTCTCCTACTGTTGCTATACATTTCTCATTCTCATATATTTTCATTGCTTTACGAATGTAAGTGTAAAATAAATCTTTATTTCCGTTCAGATGCCTAATTATAGCTCTTGCACAGTATTTCTCTACTTCATAAGTCATTTTTTAATCCCCCTCAACATCCTTATTTATTAGCTCGAGTGCTTTTGTACATAAGTTCCCACATAGAGTATCGCAATTAATGCAACATTTATCACAACGCCTGTACTCACTATACTTTTTATATGATACTGCTTGTCTACAATATTGGCCGATCTTTTCTTCGCATATCATTGATTATCCCTCCTGGACCTAAAATGGAATATTATCATCATCTACAGGTTCAAATCCATCTATTCCTGGAAAATCTATATCTTCACTTCCTAATTCAGCACCAGTGTTGTTATTTCTCCATTCTAGAAATTCAACTCGTGCTGCTACTACTTCTGTTACATACCTCTTAATTCCATCTCTACCTTCATAGGATCTAGATTGAAGTCTTCCAGATACTGCTGCAAGCCTTCCTTTTTTCAAGTAATTTGCACAGTTTTCTGCTTGTTTACCCCAAGCAATAATATTAATGAAATCAGCTGTTGGTTGTCCTTTAGATTCTATTTCCTTTTTCTTTTCCTTAGACACTTCTTTGTCTACTGCAAGAGTAAATGTAGCTACTGGAGTACCTGTACCTGGGATATATCTCAACTCTGGATCTCTTGTAAGTCTGCCAATTAATATCACAACATTCATAATCTAATCCTCCTAATTTCCATTTATTAAAGTAACTTCTACTCTAGGCTGATCATCAAAGTATTTACTTACCTTAAGCTCAACTATTGAAGAATCATCTTTATATGCAATTCCATTCAAACTATCTAGTACCGATTTAGCTATATTGTCTGTGTCAGGCTTTTTCGTTGGCCTTAATTCCCCTAGCTCTATGAGTTTTCTTTTCTTTTTACTAAAGCTTTTAGGTGTTTGAAAGTAAGCTTTTATTTCTGCTTTAACCTGGCCTTCTAACATGGTTTGTCCATGTTCTGATAAATAACATTGCTTAACCCAATTCTCATATTCAATAGTTTGCTTTGGAGTATATGCTATACCTTGCTTGGTTACCCTTGGTCTTTGCTTCGCTTTAGGTTCACCTGGAATTACAAACTCTACTTTATTTGTCATCCTGATTACCTCCTAGAACAACTTTCTTATAATATTCCTCTCTCTTTCTTCTTGCAATCTCCTCTAGCTCTTCTGCAGTATATTTTGAAGTCCGCTGCTCAAAATTATGGAACTTATTCTTTTTAATTTTTGGAGCAGTATTTGTTTGAGGAGATTCTAATTGCATTCCACCATTTGCATTCCAATTTTTCAAAATACCTTCTACATAACTAAGAGTTCTTTTATTAGCCTTAACTGCAACCTTCATAGCTTGTAATATCCACTCTACTGAGTATTTATCTAATAAATCTATTAAGATATCTCTTACAGTAGCATTTATAGTACCAAATCCATTTTTCTCAAATTCTTTAGCTATAGCTGCAAGATTTTCATCTTGTAAATTATCCACAGGTTCTTGTGGATAACTATCGCTACTATTATTATTGTTTTTGTTTACTTTACTTTTATTTACTTTTCTTTTCTTTTCTTTTCTTTGTGTATTAATGTCATCATTTATCAAGTTAATGTTTACATTATCGCCATTAATGTCAACAAAAACTATATTTTTATACTGCACGATGTCGCATGATGTTAACAATAAGAATTCTTGTATTAATTCAATAGATGTTCGTCTTTTTACAGCTTCTAAATATCTTTTCTGTATACCCCTACTCGTCAATATATGATATTTATTAAAAAGTTCTTTATCAAACAAATCCCATTTTATACAATCATTTATGATTGCATTAACTCGGTTAATGTCTACATTTATTCTTTTTGAAAATAATATTTGCTCACGTTCTGTCCACTTATAGTAGTAACCTTCTTTGTATATTTTCATAAGTAATTTGATTACTACTCCAAATCCTTCTATTCCGTGCACTGCTTCAATCATCGCTATTTTGTCATCCTGATCCATATCTACATCTAAAGGAAAATAATCAATCCCGACTTTCTGTGGTCTGGCCATATTAATCACCGCCCGCTATGATCAGGTTGCCATTGTAGACTTTCCTGATCTCATTTTTAATTATGTCAATGTTGCTGTTATCGTCAGATAAATGTAGTAAGTATAGTTCCTGAACCTTACTGAGATCATTTGCCTTTAGAAACTCTACTAAATTCTCTAAACTCATATGGCTTTTCATGGTCCTGGCTACTCTATTAATGTCAACTAATCCTTGCCTTAGCATATCTTCCATAATAGACCTAACATAGTTACACTCAATAGCTAAATGTGTAAGACCTAAAAACTTATACCTGAGATAACATGTATCTGTAGCAAATAATAGTTTTTTATCATGATATCTAATTAAAAATCCTAAAGGTTCAGCTGCATCATGCTCCGTATTAAATGGTAGGACCTCAAAATCTCCTATCATTTTGGCTTTTTTAGGCGTTAAAGGTATGAATCTATGACTCACACAATTAAGAGCCTGTAAAGTCCCCTTAGAAGCGTAAACATCAATTCCTAGTTTTGCTATATCCTTTATGGCTTTTGCATGATCTCCATGCTCATGGGTTATAAGACACCCTTTAATATCATTAAAGCGAAAGTTCAATGCTCTCTTGATTTGCTTTATAGGGATGCCTGCTTCAATTAGCAGGCTCCCTGTATCTGTTTCTAATAGATAGCAATTACCTTTAGATCCACTTGCTATAGTTTTAAATTTCATAGCACCAACTCCTAAAATTCTGGCTCTAATGGAGCACCTTTTATTTCTCCAGTTTCAGGATCCACTTCTTCATCTACATCAATGACTTCATATTCTCCCTCAATCTGGTTATCATCAAAGTCCAGCATTTCTTTGTTTGCATTTTCTTCTATCTCTTCTTCTACTTCCATATTTGTCCTATTCAACATTTGAGCAAATATATCGCTATCATCGGTAGTGTTTGCATACATCTTACAAGCTCTATTGATTACCGTCTTTTTCGCCATTTCCTCTGTGAAATTCTTATGAGCTGGACTATTCCCTTTCATTTGTCCTTGGTTCCAGGCTGTCTTAATTTGCTCCATAGTCATTACTTCTAGGTGTAAAACTTCATGCTCTCCTATGATTAAGGCAAATGCTCCTATAAGGTTCTCTTTCGATACATTCTCTAATTTAGGATTGTATTTTGCTATCTTCAGCTTTCCAGTCATAACATCAAATTCGGTCTCAAATTCGTCTCCCTTATAAAGTGGATAAGCTTTTATATCCTTTACTCCAGGTATTCTCTTTGTTATTGCTATGGTTCCAAGATAACTTCTCTGGAAGTTTAACTTATTACCATATGGGATAAAGTAACATTGCTGTTTCATAGGGTTTAATCCTTGAGTTACCATTTCAAGTAGTGCATTAGCAATTGATTCTTGAGTGCATGCCTGCAAAACTGGCTTTCCGTCTTTTGTTTTTTGCTCTGTTAAAATTAAGTATGCTGCCTTCAATGCGTTCTGTGGACTATAATTAGCTGGCACTTGCAAACTACCTTCCGCTTGCATTTTATTGATTCTGTTTAAAACTACATCAGTAATATTCTTCTCTTTTATAGCAATTTGAGTATTCTTATTCATTTAAACATTCCTCCTTAATCGGTCTTATTGTTGCTATGATTGGGAATTGTGAAGATTCAAAGGTAAATTCTAAACCATTTTCATTGCATAATTTTTCTATTTTGTCTTTTAAATCTTGAAATTGATAATCTAACATTATTTTTCAACCTCCACTCTCAACTCTTTATCTTTGCTTACAATTAGGTTTATAACTTGGCTCTTAACATCTATGATCTGATTTACTGATTCACGATTATCTATGAAAATTGGAGCCTTAATTTTGTAGTAATCAGTTAGAGTATTAATAATGTCTAATCCAGCATTAATTTTAGCTGCATTGTTTAGGTCGTTGAATGGTACCCCATTGACTGTAGTTTCAAATGTTTCATTTATTCCACCGTTGACTTGAATATCAAATAATTTGAATTTTACTGTTTTAAATTTGCTGTTGAGCTTGTCCTCTAATAACTCAGCTTGTGTGATTACATACTGGTCACATAGATATTCAATCTTTTCAGTTTCAGCTACCATTTGTGCTAACATTCTTTCTCTATCCTTTAGCTCTTCTATTCGCTTTTCATTTTCTTTAGCTAAATCTACTCTTGCTAATTGTTTGTTTATTTCTGATATTCTAGCTTCAAGCTCCAGGATCTGCGAGCTATTTTCCTGTTCTTTTGCTAGAGCTTCAACTTCTTTCTTTTCTTCATTCAATTTTGCTAACTTGGATTGGATTTCTTTATATTCAGGCAACTTGGTTATATCTATAGATTTAAGTTCTTCTTCCAATGCTTTAATTTCACTTTCTTTTCCTTTTAGAATTTCAGTTAAAGTGGTTAGCTCTTTCTGGTATTCCTCTAAATCTATTTCATATTGAGCTAATGCTACTATTGTTTCATCTAATTCTGCCTTTTTATTCTTACCTTTCATATTAATTTCAGCTAGAGTACTTCGTTTATAATCCTCAAATTCTGCTTTAAGCTTGTCTACTTTTTCAATAGGTAGTGGTTGCTTACAAGTTGGGCAAACGGTTGAATTTCCATCAAATGTTTCTGAAGCTACTTCTTTAAACTTATGTCTAAGCTCCTCTAATTCTTTGTTTAATGTTGCAATCTTTTCTTTAATTACATTAATCCTCGACTGCAAACTTTCAGCTTTACCTTTAACTTCATAGTAAGATCTTTGGATATTAGATTTTGATTCTATAGCTACATTTAATTGCTCTCTAATCTCTCTAGTTAAGTTATATTCCAACTCTTTTAGCTCATTCTCTAGGACTTTTATTCCTCCAACTATAGACCTTATCCTGAATTCATAATCAATTCCTTTTGCATTTCTTATTTCATTTAGTTTGGCTTCTAATTCTTGCTTTTGCCTAATTAAATCCTCTACATCAACATCTACCTTTTCTCTTGAAAGTTCGTCTATTCTATATGGTATAGACTTCAATTCTTCATTAAGTTTCCTCTTTCTAGCTGTCATTTCAGCTTTAAGATCATCTATTGTTTTATCTATTAGTAAAGGTTTTAATTCTATTAACTTACTATTTTTCTTAAAAATTTCTTCTTGGTCTACTTCTCCACAAATTTTCATTGCTAAAGCTCTTCTCTTTTTCCAATCAAGTTTAGTATTAAAATAAAGAGGATTAGTTATGTTTTTAAAAGTATCTTCATCTATGATGTTATTTAGATAGGATTCATACTCTGATTTTTTCTTTGGCACATTATTTATGAAGTAATCTGTTATATGTCCAGTTAAGGTTCTTTCTGCTTCTCCTCTTTTTTTGGTCCATTTCTCTTTGTATATCTTTTGGAGTTCTATCACTTTGCCATCTATAGCTAACTTTGCAGATACTTCATGCTCTAGGCCATGGATTACATTTCCGTCCTGGTCCAATGTTTTTATGTTAAAGTTGCTATTATTCTGGCTATCTTTACCAAATAGTAGCCATATAAAAGCATCCATTATCGTCGTTTTTCCAGTTGCATTATCTCCATAAACATTTACATTTTTGCCCCCAGGGGACAAGGTGAAATCCTTTATCCCCTTGAAGTTCCTTAGATTTAATTTAAGTAGCTTAATTTCACTCATCTTGTTCACCTTCTAGATATGTTTTGCATAATCTAGTAAACTCTCTTTCATATTCTTTAAACTCTTTTTCTGCTTCCTTGCCTTTTTGTATGAGATCATCCAAACGATTCATATTTTCTAATAGGTAATATAAATCTGTTCTTATTTGAGCTTTATTAGGTTTTATTTTTTTAATTGTCAACGTACCATCTTTTCTATTTGCAACCTTATCCATCTTGAATACTTCTCCCCTTTCGTGATATACTTATATAAAAGTATTGTATTTTTCTTAAGAGTCTATTTTGCTTGGTGGGCAATAGACTCTTTTTCTATTTGCACATATCTACCATCTGTAACTATTGTTGCTACTCCATGCTCCTTGTATAGTTTTTGAGCCATCTCAATTGTAAAAATATCTGCTATATCATGCTTTTTTGATTTTGTCATTTTGTTTAAACACCTCCTTAGCTTTCATAATTGCTTCATAGTATTTCAACTCTGGATAATCTCTCAAAAGTTTTGCAGCTTCTTCTACAATTGCTCTGATCTTCTTTTCGTTCTTCATCAACTATCCCCTCCACTCCGTATTTTTCAGCTATGCCCAATCGTGCAGGTTTGTCCAAACTTTTAAGTCGCTCTATTGCTCGTTTTTGATCTAGCTCTTGGTCTCGTACTGGCTTATAGAAACTACAATACAAACAGTTTTCTTTTGCCTTTAATGCTTTGCAGCCTCCCCTTGGAGTTTTTGCAAAGCAATCTAGATTTTGCCTTACCTTTAGATCGTACATTCTTTTCCCTCCTTTTCTCCTTCAACATAGCTGCAAATTTTTCTTCTGTTGCCTTCAATTCATGAATAGCAGCATCTATATATTCCTGGTCTGCATAATTGAAGTTTTGTTCTGCCTGCCTAAGCTGGTCTCTGATTTTTTTAAGCTCGTCCAATTTTCATACCTCCTCATCTTAATAGTTAATGTTCATTTCATATATTAGAATCCTAAAATATTCTTCTTCAGTAAGTTCTTCATCGATATTATCAACCTTATTTGCTAAATACATATAAGCATCTGAATTTACAGTCGCATATAGTAGATCAGGAATCAAACTTTCAATATCGCCTTTATAGCCTTTTTCTTTTAACTTTTCGTATAATTCTTCTTTACTTGTTTTTTGACTTAAAATGTTTTCTACTAGCTTTTTATGAGTATTTATCATTTTAAGTTACCTCCTTCTCTTTTAATCACCCTTACTTGCCCAAACTCTTCATTCTTAAAAATTTATAGTTTGTCCAACTTTTACACCTCCTTTAAATTGTTTTAAAAAATCGCTCCCAAGAACCTCTACTAATGGTTTATAGAATTCATCTTCATTAATTACTTTAGTATGTTTTACTTCATTATCAGTCACTTCCCCAGTATGCCTATTTATTTTAGTAGCTAATAATGCTATTTTCATTTTTTATTCCTCCTTAAATAAATCTGGAAAAAGTTCTGTTAAAGGAACTTTTAATGTTTCAGAAATTTTTGCTGCATTTTTTAAGCTTGGCACTGCTTTTCCATTCATAATGTCATAAAAATGAGACTTTGATATGCCTGTTTTTTCGACAACATAGATAATTTTTAATCCTTTGTTTTTTATGGTTTCTCTTATTTTATTATTCACTTTGCCCACCTCCTGACTATATATTACCATTATACCGAACTTTTACCAAACCCCGAATTCCTTGTTTATCGAACGTTATTTCTTATTATACCGAACTTTTTAAGACTTTTGTCCTATTTTCTTAAAATATCTCAATTTTTTATGTATACTTTTCCGAACTTTATGTTATAATAAAAAATGATAAAGTACGGTAAACCATACTATAATAAAAAACAAACGTATAATTTTGGGAGGGTAACATGAATGTCAGTAGGGAAAAATGTGAGAAAAATACGTAAGGAAAAAGGTCTCTCTATATTAGACTTAAAAAACTTAACTGGATTATCTAAATCAACTATAAGTGATTTAGAAAATGATAAAAGTAGTCCAACTATAGAAACACTTCAAAAAATCGCTAATGCACTTAATGTAGATATAAAAGAATTTTTTAAAAATGAATCAGAAAAACAATCTAATACAGAAGATGATTTAGAGGATGTTTTTCCTGAAGGTGTTTATGTATTAAGACGTGCAAGTAAAAAATTATCACCAGAAGCTAAAAAACAAATGATAAAAATTATGAAAGCTTTTTTAGAAGAAGATGATTAAACTTTAGCATCAAAGGGGGAGAGTGTTATAAATTCTTTAACTTATGATGATTATTACAAGAGATTAGAAAGAGCAAAATTACATGGTAGATATTTTTTTAATTCACTAGATAAATCTTTGCAAAAACTACCTATTGATGTATATAAAATAATAGAGCAAAATCCAAATTGGAGCATTGGTTTTTATAACTTATATGGGGAGGATGGATACACAATATATAAGTGTAAAAATAATAAAAAGAAATATAAAATTTGTATAGATTCTAATGGTATGATTGAACGCAAAAGATTTACAATAGTCCATGAAATCGGCCATATAATTTTAGGCCATTTTGAACAATATTCCAATAGACCTTTAACTAATTATGAAGCATATGTTTTAGATAAAGAAGCAGATATGTTTGCTGGCGAAATATTAATGCCTTATAAGTACATGTTAGAATATTACAATTGGAGTATTAAAGGACTTGCATATAAATTTCATGTTTCAAAGCAAGCTGCAAAAATTAGATTAGAAGTATTACAAAATGATGTTATGTTTATAAGAGATAGCAAATATACAAAAAATAATGAAATTTTAAATGATATTAATTTCATTGCTGATTTTTATTCATAAAGACATAAGAGAAAGGGTGTTGCTTTTTGAAAAAAGCAGCTATATACGCTAGATATAGTTCAGATAATCAAAACGAAGAATCTATAGACGCTCAAATAAGAGCTATAAGAGAATATGCTGAAAAAAATGATATTCAAATAGTAAAAATTTATACTGATGAAGCTTTATCTGCTACTACTGCTGATAGACCTCAGTTTTTGCAAATGATAAAAGATAGCGCTTTAGGTTTATTTGATACAGTTATTATCCATAAACTAGACAGATTTGCTAGAAATAGATATGATAGTGCATTTTATAAAAGAGAATTAAAAATGAATGGCGTTAAGCTCATATCTGTATTAGAAAATTTAGATGATAGTCCAGAATCTATTATATTAGAATCCGTGTTAGAAGGAATGGCTGAATACTATAGCGCAAACCTAGCAAGAGAAGTTATGAAAGGATTAAAAGAAAGAGCTTTACAATGTAAGCATTGTGGAGGTAGAGTTCCGCTTGGATATGATATTACAGAAGATAAGGACTATATAATAAATGAGAGAGAAGCAGAAGCTGTTAGATTAATTTTTTCTATGTATGCAGATGGATATGGATATGAATCTATAATTGATGAGTTAGAAAAACGTGGGTATAAAACAAAATCAGAAAAAAAATTTAAAAAAAGTAGTCTTCATGATATCTTAAAAAATGAAAAATATATAGGTATCTATACGTATAACAAAACTATCAAAATGGTGAATGGTAAAAGAAATAACAGAAAGAAAAAACCTGAAAATGAAATAATTAGAATTAAAGATGGTATGCCTAGAATAATTGATGATTTAACGTGGGAAAGAGTGAGGAAAAGAATGGAAAACAACAAAAAAGGTCCAGGAGCTAACAAAGCTAAAGAAATATATTTATTAAGTGGAATAATTTATTGTGGTAAATGTGGACAAAGAATGGTAGGTAATCGTCGAACCGCTGGAAAAAATAAAAAACTTTATGTAAGTTATTGTTGCTCAAGTGGTAAAAATTGTAATTTGAAATCTATAAATAAAAATTATATTGAAAGCATAGTTATAGATGAATTAGAGAAAAAAATATTTACTCCTTTAGCAATAGATAAATTATCTCAAAAAATATTTGAATTTGCAAACTCCCAACAAACTGAAATACAATCTGATATTAAGAGGTTTGAAAAAGAACTAAAAATAATTCAAAAGCAGATAGATAATATTGTAAATGCTATTGCTAATGGAATGTATCATGAGTCAATGAAAGAAAAAATGGACTCACTTGAAAAAAGAAAAAGAGAATTGAGCTTCTATTTAAATGAAGCTAAACTTCAAGCAGAAATTAATTCACCTACTATTGATATGATTAAAAAATACCTAAAAAAAGATGCAAATATAAAAGAAAAAAGTCTAGATGATCAAAAGAAAATCATCCAGACTTATGTTGAAAAAATCATCGTTCATGACAACGAAATTGAAATATATTTCGTTGTGGATATGAATGGTGTACCTAGAGCGTACCTTTTCAAATCCACAACATTTAGATAAATTATAATATGTTTATTTAACTTAATATTTCTCTTAAATTACTCATATCTTCATTAACTCGTATTATTTTTAATTCTGTATCAGGTATCTTTTTATTAGTAATTGCATAAACTAATGGAAACACAGGGAAATATTTTTTATACCTACCTGATCTATATAATTTCTCGTACTTTTCTACATCTAAAGGCTTATTTGCTATTTGTACTTCTATGCAAGCAATGAAGCCTTTCTTTTTATGTCTATAAGCAATCAGCCCATCTGGCCTAATATCTCCTATCGGGATTTCTTTCTCAAATACTTCTATCTTAACTAATTGGTTCATTTCTTTATAAAAGTTAGTGAGTAATAGATCATGCCTTAATTGTTTTGGTTTTCGGATATAGTAAATATACTGTGCTGTAAAATGATCTCTTTCTCTTTTGATGAGTTTATTATCATACATCAATTTGAGCCTTTTTTGTGCAACTCTTAAACTAGGATAAAACAGTTCTTGTATTGTATCAGTAGTTGCTACTTTAAACGTATTGAGAAAGTCTATTACTTTTCTATCTCTATCAGTCACTATCATTTCTTACCACCAACCAAAAGCTTTAGGAATTCAAAATCTTTTACTTCTCCAGCTTTTATTTTACTTTTGCTTTCAGTTTTAGCTTTTATTTCTTCTTTTCTATATGTATGTTTAATTAGTTCCCTTGCTTGTTGAACTGTAAGAAACATTGATTGAAATTCAGTTGTATCACTGTATTTAAGTATCCCATGTCCTCGTCCTCTAAGTTTTTCAAGGCCTCCTTCATCAATGATTATTCTGCTATTTAAGTCATTTAGTGTTTTTAATCCTATAACCCCAGGAATATTGGCTTTTATCCTTCCATTTATAATCTTTGAATCCGGACGTTGTGTGGCAATGATCATGTGTATCCCACATGCTCTGGCTTTAGCTGCAAGGGTTTCAAGTATAGATATACTATTTTTTTCATTCTGAAGATCTGCAAACTCGTCAATAATTAGAATCTTATAATCTAACTTTTTTACATGCTTTAATTTGTTATATTCTTGAATATTGACTACATCGTTTTGGTAAAATAAATCATATCTTTTATCAACTTCATTGGAGAGTTCCTGAAGCAGTTCCTCTGCTTCTTCCACATTTCTGCAGAATGCTTTTACTGATTTGCTTCTTCTAAACACATTAAACTCTGTTCCATTCTTTAGGTCGACTAAATATAGTGAAATATTTTTGTTACTTAAAATTAAACTTGTTATAATTCCTCTTAAAAGCGTACTTTTCCCGGACCCAGTTTCTCCTGCTATCAATAAGTGGACCACCTTTTCTAAATCTACAGTAACTAACTTATTTCCATGTGTATAACCTATAGGAAATTCACAAATTCCTTTAGTTTGAATATATTTATACTCATAATAGCTTTCTAATTGTTTTGTGTAGACTTGTAGGATTAGCCTTCTGTTTTTAACACCAATCTCTATCCTTCCTCCTAAATGTTCTTCAAGTTCCGTTCTTTTTTGCTCAAACTGCTTTGAACTAAGACCATAAGGTAACGTAAGTATTAAATCATACCCATAATTAGCTTTTTTCTTTTTTATTAATCTCGGAACATTACCATCTATCTCTAAATTACAACCTTCAAATAACTTCTTATACGGATTAATGCTAGCTATAGTTTCATAAATAAACATCGTCGAGCCTAATCCTAAAAGCAAAGTTCCCAAATCCAATCCAAGCCAAACTGGATCATCTAGGTTAAAAAATCTTAAGCCAAGTCCAAGAAGGATAGAAAGTATATAGGTTTCAAAATTCTTTTCCTTGATTTTTTCTTTTTCTTTCATTTTTTCATCTCCCCTTTAACTTCTCTCCTGGAGATTAAAAATAATAAACTATATATTTTCATCCTAGTTTTTTAAAAAATCACCTCCTAATATAGTAAAATACTTAATCCTTTATTCGTTTCGTACGAAGTAGATAACGAAGCACTCAATGAATTAGGTAACGAATATCTTTTTATTATATATGTATGTCATATAAGTAGAATAATTGCCTGTCCTAGTAGAAATATTTTAAATAAAAAATACCTGGTACTAATTATCCAGGTAAAATATATCTTCTACTCTCATACTCAATTTTTTAGCAATGTGTAAAGCTGTAGATAATTTTGGTTCAACACCATTTTCATACCTATTATACTGTCTATAATCTATTTCTAACATTTTAGCAAATTCTGTTTGAGTATACATATACTTTTTCATCCTAATTTCTTTAAGCCTATTCTTTACTCCCAATATAATCTCCCCCTTTTATATTGTATATATTAGACAAGTAAAGTGTTTTCCCTTCAAAAAATAAAAAAAGAGGTAGAAATTATTTCTCCTACCTCTAAAACGTTACATATGGAACTGTGGCTTTGTATTTGGCTCTGTAATCAGTTTTCTTGATTTAGTATATCTAGAGTATAACTAATCTTTTAAATGGGCCTAGGAATTGAAAATAGAAGGTCGTTTTCTTCCAAAAAACAAAAAAAGACCAGGCATTTCACCTGGCCATCACTTAATCCCTTCTATTGTGTTTTTCGTTCCTGAATATAATCCTACTGCTGAAAGACCTATGAAAATTCCTTGGATAATTCCTTTTTTAATGTCACCATCTGCAAAAAGTGCTATTCCTGTGCCTATTCCTAAAATTAGAGAAAATACTGGCACATACTTTTCTCTCAAACCAACCTTTTTAAATACTTCTAATAAGCCTACCAATAAAGGTATAATAGCAATTCCTGCATATTCCATTATTAACCCTCCTTATAATCTATTATTACAATGCCATTTTCCCATCCGATGTCATAACCTAACTTTTCTAAAAACCTAACTGGGATATAGTTAATATTGTTTTGGTATATTCCTTCTACCTCTAGTT
>Ga0134092_1002157_pt1 | contig 15545 bp, 10 predicted proteins | sample 3_6taG_FD_94454 | JGI IMG/M metagenome (GOLD analysis project Ga0134092, IMG submission 94454) | Switchgrass degrading microbial communities from high solid loading bioreactors in New Hampshire, USA - 3_6_20_6_A3 metaG | ecosystem: Engineered > Bioreactor > Semi-continuous > Anaerobic >... | reverse complement strand
GCCAGTTCAACCATGGGAATACCAGTAATCTTGCTTAAAAAAGGTACTGTGCGCGAAGCACGTGGATTAACTTCTATGATAAAAATATCATCATCCTTGACAATAAACTGGATATTAACAATTCCTATGACATTTAAACCTTCACACAACAGTTTGGTTATGTGAATAAGCTTTTCGGCAATATGATCATAGATATGGGTTGCAGGATAAACTGCAATACTGTCTCCTGAATGGATGCCGGCGCGTTCAATATGTTCCATGACGCCTGGAATCAATACATCTGTACCGTCGTAAATGGCATCTATTTCTATTTCCCTCCCGGATATATATTTATCAATTAATACCGGGTTCTCAATACCCTGTTCAAGGATTATCTGCATAAACTCATCCACATCGGCATCAGAAAAAGCTATGGTCATATTCTGGCCGCCCAACACATAGGAAGGACGCAGCAGAACGGGATACCCCAGCGCCTGTGCCGCGCACTTTGCCTCCTGTAAAGTACGGACAGAAAAACCCCGGGGACGCATTAAATTAAGCTTTTCCAGCAAGGCATCAAACCGTTGCCTGTCTTCAGCCATGTCTATACTGTCTGCACAGGTTCCTATTATGTTAATTCCCCTGTTTTTCAGCGTCTGCGTAAGCTTGATTGCCGTCTGGCCGCCAAAGGCCACCACCACACCAATGGGTTTTTCCTGTTCCAGGATATTCAGAACATCTTCGGGATACAACGGTTCAAAATAAAGCCTGTCTGACATGTCAAAGTCAGTGGATACTGTCTCCGGGTTATTGTTGATGATGACAACGCGGTATCCCAATTTTAGCAATGCATTTGCGCAATGCACCGCTGCATAGTCAAATTCAATACCCTGCCCGATTCTAATCGGACCTGAGCCAAGGACAACCACGGTTTCCCTGCGGTCCGTATCCTCTATGGCTGCTTCGTTTTCACCGCCTGATTCATTAAGATGATAGCCGGCATAAAAATACGGCGTTTGCGCTTCAAATTCTCCGGCACATGTGTCAACCATTTTATATACGGGAGATATGGAATACTCCGGTAAGTGTCCGGAAATTTTCTGAATTGCATTGTCGGTATAGCCCAGTTTTTTTGCGGTTATGTATTCATCAAAAGATATGTTACGTCCACGGATTGTATTTTCAAAGCGTACCAGGTTTTCAATTTTATACAGGAACCAGCGGTCAATTTTCGTCATGTAATAGAGCTCATCCACCGTGATATCCCTGCGTAATGCTTCATATACGAAAAACAGGCGCTCATCCGTAACCTGTCGTATGCCTTGAAGTATAGCATCGGTTGGCATTTGCTCAATTTTAGGCAGCCTTAATGTATCGGTGGAAAGCTCAGCTCCACGGACTGCTTTCAGCAATGCTGCTTCAAAGCAGTCTGCAATGGCCATTACCTCGCCTGTTGCCTTCATCTGCGTACCTAAACTTCTTTTCGCATAGACAAACTTGTCAAATGGCCACTTGGGAAGCTTTACGGTGATATAGTCCAGTGCCGGTTCAAATGCTGCATAGGTGGTGCCGGTGATGGCATTTTTTATTTCATCCAGCCTGTATCCGATGGCTATTTTAGTAGCTACTTTTGCTATGGGGTATCCGGTTGCTTTTGACGCCAATGCCGATGAGCGGGAAACACGGGGGTTTACTTCAATTACGGCATATTCAAATGAATCGGGATTTAACGCAAACTGGCAGTTACAGCCCCCCTCGACGCCCAATGCCGAAACTATTTTAAGCGATGCGCTGCGCAGCATTTGATATTCCTTGTCGGAGAGCGTTACTGCAGGCGCGACTACGATGCTGTCGCCGGTATGTATTCCCACCGGATCGAAGTTTTCCATCGAACAGACCGTGATGGCATTGCCCAACCCGTCCCGGATAACTTCAAACTCAATTTCCTTCCATCCGGCAACGCTTTTTTCAATTAAAACCTGGTGTATGGGCGAAAGGGACAGGCCGTTTTTCACAATTTCCATCAACTCTGCATCATTTTCAGCTATCCCACCTCCCGTACCGCCAAGTGTAAAAGCCGGACGGACAATTACCGGATAACCAATCCTGCGGGCATGAAAAAGTGCATCTTCACATGTATTTGCTGTCTCGGAAGGAATACACGGCTCACCTATGGACAGCATTGTTTCCTTGAAAAGCTGCCTGTCTTCCGAACGCTGGATACATTCCGGGGAGGAACCCAGCAGCCGGACGTTATGTTTTTCCAGGAATCCATCCCTTGCAAGCTGCATGCAAAGGGTAAGGGCAGTTTGCCCGCCCAGGCCTGACAGGATGCTGTCGGGGTGTTCCTTTTCGATAATCCGCTTGAGAGTTGTCAATGTGAGCGGTTCAATATATATCTTGTCTGCCATGGCGGGATCGGTCATAATTGTGGCAGGGTTTGAATTGACCAGTATTATCTCGATGCCGTCTTCACGCAGCGCCCTGCATGCCTGTGTACCGGCATAGTCAAATTCGGCAGCCTGACCGATGACGATCGGGCCCGAACCAACCACTAGTACCCGCTTTATGTTCTTATTTCTTGGCATGGTGAACCTCCATCTTCTTTATAAATTCATCGAACAAAAAATCCGTGTCCTGCGGCCCGGCACAAGCCTCAGGATGAAACTGCACCGAAAAGGCGGGTGCGTTTTTATAAATTAGTCCTTCATTCGAAAGGTCGTTTACATTGGTAAACCATTCATCGGCAATGGAAGGCCGGATACTGTCCGAAATAACTGCATATCCATGGTTCTGCGATGTTATATATACTCTGCCGTTTCTGGCATCCCTGACAGGGTGGTTCGCACCCCGGTGACCGAATTTAAGCTTTTCGGTCTGAAAACCGTTGGCAAGGGCCAGAAGCTGATGACCAAGGCAAATTCCCATCGTGGGAATCCGGTATGGAAGCAATCCTTTCAACGTGTTGATTACATCCTGGTTGTCCTGAGGATCACCGGGGCCGTTGGTCAAAAAAATTCCATCGGGGGAAAGGTCCAGTATCTCATCGGTGGTAGTATTGTGCGGAAGGACATATATATCACAATGGCGTTTGAGCAGGGAACGAATGATATTTTCCTTTACCCCGAAGTCCAACAGCGCGATTTTGTAACGCCCGTCATTGGACAGATAACGAATTTCCTTTGTACTGACCTGCTCAACGGGTTTTTCAATGCGATAACTCTCAATCGCTTCCATGTCAACATTGCTCAGATCATCGGTAATCATACCGTTCATTGTTCCCGAACGCCGGAGCACTTTTGTAAGTGCCCTGGTGTCAATGCCATACATACCGACAATACCATGCCGTTTAAGAAAGCTGTCAAGGTCGGATTGGCTGCGAAAATTTGATGGAGTTTGGCAAAACTCTTTTACAATATAAGCCGATACACTGATTTTTTTGCTTTCTGCATCTTCAGGCATTACCCCGTAATTTCCAATCAGGGGGAAGGTTTGCACAACAGCCTGCCCGGTGTAGCTTAAATCAGTTAATGTTTCAACATATCCGGTCATCGCCGTGGTAAAAACAACCTCGGCAATAATATCCCCTTCTGCGCCAAAGGCTTCACCAACAAAAATCATACCATTTTCCAAAACCAGGTACCGCTTCATATATAAACATCCCTCCGGTAATATAGTGAGGCTAAAATGGATTTAGGTCAGCTGTCTTCAGGCAGCTGCATATTTCTGCACAAAGTGAGGTAAATTACCCGTCGGGCTTAACAGTGTGTTGAAATTGCCTGGCAATTTCTTCGGTTGTTTTTATGGGTGTTTTGGCTTCAAAGTAATCTTTATGCATTCCACCCCAGATATTTGTTTTATATTCGCCTGTGAAACAAGCCGTGCAGTATTTTCTGCATCCTGTATCATCTGCAAGATAGGGCAAATGCTCCGCCTTCAGGTACCCTAATGAATCTACTCCGATGATTCGGGCAATTTCATTCACCGTATGTTTGCAGGCAATAAGATTTTTTTGCGAGTCAATATCAGTTCCGTAATAGCACGGATAGACAAAGGGCGGGGCAGTAATTCGCAAATGTACTTCCTTTGCGCCTGCATCACGTAAAAGCTTTACAATTCTTGCACTTGTGGTGCCCCGTACTATTGAATCATCCACGAGAACAACGCGTTTGCCCGAAACCGTGGAACTGACAGGATTCAATTTTATTTTCAGGAGTTCCTCCCTCATTTTCTGTACAGGTGAAATAAATGTTCTTCCAATATATTTATTCTTTATAAATCCGACTCCATAAGGAATATTGCATGCATTAGCAAATCCAATGGCGCCGTCGATGCCGGAATCGGGTACACCGACAACAATATCCGCATCAACAGGGTGATCTTTGGCAAGAAATGCTCCTGCGCGAAGTCTTGCCTGGTGTACCGAACAACCGTCAATCACCGAATCAGGGCGGGCAAAATAGATGTATTCAAAGATGCACAGCGCTTCTTCGGCTTTGTTGCAGTTGGTTTCAATAGAGTGAACCCCGTTTTTGTCAAACACAACGATTTCTCCGGGACGTATATCCCGGACAAACTGGGCATCCACCGCGTTCAGAGCACAGCTTTCGGATGCTATAATATAAGTACCGTCTGAAGTTACTCCATAGCAAAGGGGACGAAAACCGTGTTTATCCCGTAACGCGAGCAGCTTATCTTCTGTCATCAATATGAGAGAGTAGGCACCTTCCAGCGTGTCCATCGCTGATAGTACCGCATCTTCGATTTCAGGCTTCCGAATGCGTTCATTGGTGATTACATATGATATAACTTCGGTATCGCTGGTGGTGTGAAAAATCGCTCCTTCCATTTCAAAGGACTGGCGAAGCTGATAAGCATTGACGATATTACCGTTGTGTACAGTTGCCATACTGCCTTTAAGATGTTTTATTACGAGCGGTTGTGCATTTGCACGGCTGGAATTTCCCGTGGTGCCATAGCGAACATGTCCAACCGCCATATATCCAAAACCTAATGAATCAATTGCCTTTTCAGTAAGTACTTCCTGGACAAGGCCGACATCCTTGTGAAGATGAAATTCATCTCCGCTGCTTACAGCTATGCCGCAACTTTCCTGGCCTCTGTGCTGAAGTGCATATAAGCCGTAATAAGTCAGCAAAGCTACATTCTCTAATTTAGTGGAGTAAACTCCGAAGATTCCACATTCTTCATGGACCTCATGCATGGTTTTTCCTCCTTGGTTGAAGGTTTTATGATTGTTCCCAGGTTTCATTCAACGCATTGCCACTGTTTTGGAGCGCCAAGGACACCCAAAAAGCATGCAAAACGCATAAAAAAAGAACAAAAGGACACGCACATGATTACATGTGTCAGAACCCCTTTGTTCTATTTATTACTATATACTTCCCGCAGGTGATTTGTCAATAGAAATGAAGGACTGGGATATATAACTTTCATTTTACATGATTATGACTGAATATGTGTTCTTTGCTGCAATTGCGTGTTAGTTTTTCCAACCCCTTGATTTAAAACTTCAGAAAAGATTTAATCTAAAAAGGCTATGAAATATACTTAAACCAAGCAAATTCAAAATGAAGGAAAACATGTACAAGCTGTCATGTAACAGGGGTAAAATTACATGACAATGGATAAAATCTATGTTCTATTGCATATAAGCAGTCCTGAATAATTGTGAGAAAGCCGTAACAAATGGAGTCAAATCATCCGGGGACAATATCGTTATTGCAATTACCAAATTCTTTGTTACCATCCCTGAATTCTTTGGGGGACATACCTTTAACTCTTTTAAATGCTCTTCTGAAGGTTTTATCATTATGATAGCCTGAGCGTATGGCTATCTCCTGTATCGATAAGTCGGTATTTATAAGCAGGGTGGAAGCTTGATTCATCCTTACGTTCTCAAGGAAAGCAGAAAAAGTGTCGCCGGTATTATCCTTAAAGAAAACCGATAAATATGCTTCTGAAATATTGAACTTCATGGCTGCTGCGCTTAAGGAAAAATCGGGATTACTGTAGGATTCACTGATATAGCTGATAATTTTCTGTATCAGTTTACTGTTCTGATTCTGCCTTTGATTGTAAAACCACAGGCAAATATCATTGTAGCAGTGGGTTAGTTGATTGTAAATTCTCTCATAATCATCGTCAAGGTCAAGCTTCTGGATCGCAGCAACAGCCTCTTCAGGGAAATCAAATTGATCCAATAACTTAACAATGGTTCCGTATAGCTCATACAGGAGTGCTTTCTTCATATCCTGCGAGAGGATTCGTTTCTCAAAATTCTCGTGATACAAAGATTTTAATGCTTTATCAACTTCTTCATGTTTGCCGCTTTTCAGGTGGCTAATGAGACGGGCTTCAAATTCAATGGTGTAATAGTATTTCTGGTGTTTCCCGGGGAGCTGCCCAAACCAGAACATAAGAGGTTCTTCATCCATAAACTCCCTGTATTCATATGCAAGAAGGGCTTCGTTGTAGCACAGATATATATCGGTCAGGTTGCTATGGACCCCGCTGACCGAAAAATTTACACTAAGTTTATGATGATGCAGGTTTTCTTCATAAACTTTAATACAGTTTTCCTCTAGGAAGGACCTGAACTCTTCCTTGCTTTTGCTGTCAAATTTGACAAGCAGGATGATGCTCTCGTTTTTATCGATCTGATAAACACAATTGTTACCGAAATGCTTTTGAATAGAATTTTTTATAACGATCTTGGAAACTTCCAGTTCCTTTAGAATGTCACTGTGGATATAATTCTTAAAGCCTTTTAATCCAACAAATATAACCTGGAAGAGTTCACCCTCCAGTTTAATGCCAATATTTTCAAAACTGGTATGAATTTCTGATAAACTTGTGAATTCTCCCTTCAATAATTTGTCAAACAGTGTATCCCTGAGAATGGGCATATGTTTTTCCATCGCACTTTGTAAATCCTGATTGGTATGAATCAGTTCGGTGATGCTTCCTTCAAGATAAGTATACTCATTTTGAACCACCGGATCTCCAAAGAAATCATATAGCATACTTACGATTTTCCGTATGGGTTTTGAGTTCCTGTAGGTGAAAAAAACCGCTCCAAGAACTCCAATGGTAAAAGCAAGAATTGCAAACATTACTGTGATATGTTTTATGTAATCAACTTTGTGCATTATTTCGCTTGAAGGACTGACAACTACGTAAACCCAGTTATTATAGCTCGATCTCATGTATGATACTATGAATGACTGTCCGTTAATTTTTGTTTCTTCGAAGCCCATCTGCTGGGTAAAATTCATGTCTAATGGCTCGATTTGCCGATTGGAACTTGAAATGCTGGTAATAATGTTTCCTTCAATGTCAGAAATATAAATGTAGCTTTCGTTTCCTTTCAGCGCCATATCCAATAGGCGGGTAATTTGATCTTCGTTTATCAGAATGATTATATTGGCATCCATGAAGCTTTCATTATATCCAATGGGCAGTGTCTGAAGATAGGTTATGATATTTTGCTTCCACCCTGATACGGTAACAGGCAATGAAGGCAGTATTGTATTATTATGGACTTTATCCAGAATCTCTTTTTTAAATGTATAATAATCCATTTCCTCATATTCCATATATTTGCCATAGAAAGTGTCAACCGGATATGAGGTGGTTGTTGAAACCAACAAATTGCTTTTATGAAAATAGATGTACATCTCGGTTATAAAATTATATTTGACATAATAAGGTGCAAATTCCTTTTTCAGTTCCCAGATTTTATAATAGGTATCACCGCTGTTGGTATCCTCAATCATTTTAAAATAAGTAACCTTTGGATTAGAAGCCAATTGCATGGCCATCAGATTAATCTCTGACAAACGGGTATCAACAACCTGAATGGCTTGCTCAAACCGTATTGCCACTCTTTTTTACCGTTGGGATTCTTAACTGCATCGTACATATGAGACATGAATACCGGTTCACCGTCAACTATTTCATATGTGACTCCTTCCTTGCCCATGTTGATGAAAAGTGTCCCCTCGTCGGTGCTGAGCCAATCAAACAGAGCCATCAGTCTGTTGAATTTCTCCTCAGTAACGATTTTGGAGAAGAATGGACCCGAAATCACATGAGGCAGTTCGCGGTTATACATGAAGAAGTCCTGGTAATTGGATATGTTTTCAGGTACAAATTCCCAGTCAACATCGGGATCCACACCCATCGAGGTGGCTTCAGCCCATGCTGCCCGCTCGCTGTAGCTGAACTCGATATAAGTTAACCCGTTGGCATACCTTTCGGTCCAGATTTGGTCGGTCATGGTCGCAAATTCCTTGTCAATCAGGCCTTCAGCATAAAACTTGTTAAAATATTTCAGAACTTCACGAAAAGCATCTGAATCAGCAGGGAAAGGAACCAATTCTCCGGTTATCGGATCTATATAAGGATCCAGACTGCTATTTACCTGAATGGCAAATGCATTGTTAACTCCCAGCAACATACCATACAGATCTCTGTTCGGCATTGGAATTGACTCAGGATGTTTTGCTTTAATAGCTTTCAGCACACTGTATAATTCGTCCACGGTTTTGGGGAAGGTCAATCCCATCTCGTCAAAAGCCGATTTACGGTAAATCCATGACTGAGAAGCTGCACGATAGTTTTTCTGCGGCAGATAATAGAGATTTCCGTCTGCGTTGCTGGCAAATTTCAGAAGAGTATCCCATTCATCATCTAACCACAGTTTACGGTAATTAGGCAGTTTATCCCAATGCTCATTCAGCGGAATCAGGAAGCCATCCATGCCGAGTTTTTGCGGGATGGTTTCGGTAGTTCCTACACCAAACACCATCTCCGGTTCTTCTCCCGAAGCGTACAGCAGATTGATTTTTTCTTGGACGTTGGTACCAGGGATTATTTGCCAATCAATTACCAGGTTGAATTTTTCCTTCAGCATCTGGTCAAAGAGGGAATTTTCTTCGGGTATACGGTCTTTGGAAATAACAAACAATGCATCAATTGTCAGCTCTTTGCTGTAATCATTTGCTGATGTTCCGGAACTGGCAGAGGTTTCGGTCTTAGTCGTTGATGGTGTAGGGCTTGCAGAACCGACATTTGTCTGCGTTCCGCAGGCTGCGGTAAACAGAATGGCCAGCAGCAAAGTGATCAACAAAATCTTTTTTGTCATCACAAATCCTCCCAAAAATTAATATTTTATTAAACCCGGTGTTTTACACCAGGTATGCATACTTATTCCACAAACTCCATTGAGTATTTATTGACCGTTAATCAGCCTTTCAGAGAACCAATCATGACTCCTTTTACGAAATATTTCTGAACAAACGGGTAAATAATGAGCATGGGAATGATGGAGAAAAACAGGGTGGCATATTTAATTCCTTCCACCGACACGGTATTTATCAATTCATAAGCTTCGGTTGATCCCTGTTCGGCCAGCTCTCTCGACATTTGGCTTTGAATAACGATATCCCTCAGGATTAACTGCATGGGATATTTTTCGCTGTCTTTCAGATAAACCAACGCATTGAACCATGAATTCCAGTGTCCTACAGCGTAAAACATGGCAATGGTTGCAATTGATGCTTTTGAAAGAGGAAGGATAATACGATAGAAAACAACAATATCATTGGCGCCGTCTAAAAAGGCGGATTCTTCAAGTTCCATAGGTATGGACTGAAAAAAAGTCCTCATGATAATCAGGTTCATTGTGGAAATTGCACCTGGCAGAATAAGTGCCCACATTGTATTATACAATCCAAGACCTTTTACCACCAGGAAGGTTGGAATTAATCCTCCGCTGAAGAACATCGTAAAGACTATAAGGGTGGTGTAAAATCTTCGCAAAGGGAGTTTTTTCTTGGAAAGAGGATAGGCCATCAGCATTGTAACCAGCATATTGACAACAGTACCTACCGATGTATATATGACAGAGTTAACAAAGGATTTAGGTACTCTTCCCGATTTCCACAAAATCCTGTATGCTTCCAGACTGAAATCCACCGGGAAAATGCTTACCAACCCTCTGTCAATTGCTTTGCTGCTGCTTAAAGAGAACGCGGCAACATGAAGCACCGGAAACAAGGTTATAACAAGTAATATAATCAACGTTGTATGAACTATAATATCAAGCATAATAGATGAAAACGATCTGTCTCGTACCATAGTAAAGACTCCTTACCATAACCCTTGATCGGTTACCTTTTTAGATATTGCATTGGATATTAAAATCAGAGTCAAATTAATAACAGAGTTGAATAATCCAACAGCTGTACCGAATCCATATTCAGCCAGTACCAAACCCCTGCGATATACATAGGTTCCAATTACATCAGACACCTCGTATGTAGCAGGCGATTGCAGAAGGAGAACCCTCAATTCTTAAACACTTTTTTGCAGATTTAGCATCATGCCTTGATTTATAAGCATTTTCCCGCTATTCTTTCTAAAAAACACACATTCTTTTAGATAACACTCTTTTCTTAATATGATTCACATAAATTGCGAAGAAATGCTGCTGCTAAATGAAATTATGACGATCTCTTATTCGTGTTTTATAAGTATTGAAAAAAATGATGGGTTTGTTAACCAGTGTGATTGTTATCGCATCCGCCTGCAGATTTTTCTAAGAATTTTAATTCTGTGATGATTAGTGAAAAGATAAATATACGATATCCGTCATCAGATAAGTGGCTTAACTGGGGTGCAATTGTCGGCGGTATTATGTGCCTGATTGATCAGGGGATGATTGGAATAACACCTGCCGATATTATACAGGAAGTTACGATATTCTTGGTCATTTATGGTATGCTGGTGGCAAAAGATATTACCCGAAACGCATTAGGGTGAATGTTATTTTTGTGCCTGTAAAATGCTTTTGAAACATCTTTTGGAGCCGTAATAGCTTAAAACACGCAGGTTTCGACAATACACCGAATTAGGAGAAAACAGGGACTGGCTTAATAATATCACAGTCAGTCCCTGTTTGCGTTATAGCTTTACCTTTACCACTATTTTTTTGATCTCTGATTGCTCATGATAAATGCATTTCGGCTTGTGGCCATCCCACGGATACAGAATTGCATACATGCCGCCGGTCAGGCATATGTCGGTACCGGGTTGATCTTCATAGAAAGTAATATCTTTTTCAGCATTATAACCTGTATTTGATACCAGGGTATTTCTTGGCGCATACCCGATAACTTCTTTTCCACGGACTATATATTGGATATCAATATACTTGTCGTGTGTTTCCCATTTGCATTGTTCGGATGGCACTGTGGTATATGACTGCACCAGTGCATACACCTTGTCTCCGTCAATTTCATAACGCCCGTCTTCTTTTTCACCTTGGCGGAATTCCTGTATAAACTTAAAGGCTTTCTGAAAATCGGAATGTAATGATTCATACAGTTTGGCATTATCCAGCAAGTCAACTATCATAATTCATCTCTCCTTTGTGTAATGGTTCTTTTCTGCTATCTCTCATAATATACCAGAACTTCACCTGGAGCAACGGGGAAGTATCACCAGGCCGCAAGTTATTTTTCAGATGAGGCAAAACGCCCGAAACAGGACCGGCGGACGGACATTGCTGACTGGTACCTCCGAACTGCAGCCCACATGAAATTGCTGCTGCATATGAGATTGGAATAGAGCTTGACAATGATGGAATACATGTGTAATATATACAAAATTATGTATTTAATAATTAACACGGTTATATGTTTCGATGTGATTCAGAACTTGGCGTATCCTTATCCGATGAAATTGTGCATTGATGGTACACCGCATAGTCACCGAATGGTGCTCCGGCGGTTTTTTAATATATAAGTAAATTATATTCAGCGGGGTGGTATTGTTGAGCAGGATTGAGGAGACCATCAGGCAATGCATGGACAGGTTAAAAACCGAGGGCATTCTTTACGTTTCTTTTATTTCAGCTTGATTGAATACGGGCCTTCCCCGCGCCACTTGATTGACGTTATGAAAAAAAACAGGTATTCTAATATACAGGTGTATGATATAAATTAATATCATGGAGATGAAAAATGAGTATAACGTCAAAAGATATTGCCAGGATTTGTGGGGTTTCAAGAGGTACAGTTGACAGGGCTCTGAACAATAAACCACGGATAAACCCAAAAACCAAGGAGAAAATTTTAAGAGTTGCAAGAGAATTAAACTACAGACCTGATTTGGTTGCAAGAAGCCTTGCAAAAGGCGAAACCATGAGCATAGGTGTGGTTGTATTTGATATTCGCAACCGCTACTTTGCGCAGCTTGTTAATGCAATAGAAACCGAAGCGAAAAAATACGGATACTTATTGAACATAACACTTCAGGGAAAAGATCCGGAAATGGAATTGCGCCTGATTGACAATCTTGTTGCCCGCAGGGTGGATGGACTGATTATATGTCCCGTCAATAAAGGTGATGCCTTTGAAAAGTACCTGAAAAATTTAACCATACCACTTATAGTAATAGGAAACATGGTGTCCCATGATATCCCATTTATTGGCATAGATGAATATAGAGCGTCCAGAGATGCAGTAAAATTGATATCATCAAAAAAATACAAGAATATTGTTTTTGTCTGTCCGCCTTTAAAGGATCGGGAAAAAGAAAATATATATTCTCATGAAGAAAGATTAAAGGGTTTCATTGATGAGTTGAAAGAAAGAAAAGGAATTCGGTATGAAGTCGTTGATAGTTGGGATTATCTTAATGAGGTTGACAGGCTGTTATCCAGGTCAGATGAAAAAACAGCATTATATTGTTCGGGTGATACCTTTGCATTGGAAATTATGAAACATTTAAGAAAAAGAAATGTGGAAATTCCTAATCAAGTCGGAATAATGGGCTTTGATGGTATTGACATCCTGGATTATATAACACCCAGGCTGGCAACTATATACAACCCCGTGGAAACAATAGGAATTAAGGCAGTTGAAAACCTTATCAGGCTGATAAAAGGAGAAAGCATTGAAAAGCAATTATTTATTGAATATAAGGTTATGGAGGGCGAATCTGTTTAATTGAAATTTTAGATATCTAACAATTAATTAATCTATATACCGGTTTTTAGCATGTGCATTACTATGAAAATGCGGATGTTTTTGATCCGCAATTTTGTGCGCATATCACGGGGTAATTTATATCAGAAGCTGAATGTCGTATCGGCCGCTATTTCGCCAGGATACATTCGCGTGTGAATTATTCAGTGACAGACAACTCAGAGGTGCTGTGCGCATATACTGAGTGAAGATCAAGACTGATAAACTAATCAAACTGTGAAAGAGAACCTGCTGTTACCCGGCAGTATGGAATTATGCACCTCATGGCAGATGTTGCGGGGATAAGGGATCTTGCTGAATTCAATATAACAAATCAAAAAGATATATTGACAAATGGTTATCGTGTTGATATCATAAAAGTGCGTGCACGTGCACACTATTCGTAAGGAGGTACATTTATGAAGAAAGTGAGGTCTTTGTGTTCAATTCTTGTTCTCTTTCTTGTTATCACAGCATTAGCCGGCTGCAATTCACCTGCAAAGAAAGGATCTGATGTAGGAACGACACAACAATCAAGCAATAATTCATCTTCTGATAGCAAAAAAACTGTCAGAATTAAATTCTGGAATGGTTTTACTGCTTCAGACGGTGATATCTTAAGAGAAATTTTCGACAGGTTTAATGAGCAAAACGATAAAGGAATTTTCGTAGAAATGGATATTATGCCATGGGCTAATCTGCTTGAAAAACTTGCACCTGCACTGGCAACCGGAACTGCGCCTGCCCTTTTGCTTCTTGGTTCGGAATATATTCCCGAATATGCTGAAAGCGGCGGTATAATTCCAATAGAAGACTTCTGGGATTGGTCAAAATTAAACAGATCAAATTATGAGCAAAATGTCCAGGACACTTTTATGTATAAAGGGATATATTATGGCATCCCGATGCAATACAATACCATGTATTTATACTGGAACAAGGATTTGTTTAAAGAAGCTGGACTAGATCCTGAAAAACCGCCGAAAACGTTTGATGAGCTTAAAGAATATGCTGCTTTGCTGACAAATAAAAACAAACAGCAGTATGGTTTTGGAATTGCAACAGGACATTCGAATATAACAAACTTTCTCTGGAGTAACGGTGGTGACTGGTTGAATGGTGAACAAACAGAAGCTGCATGTAACTCACCTGAAATGATCGAGGTTTTGAAAATGTTACGGGATTTTGCAGTAAGTGGAGTTACACCTGTCGGAATGAGCGGAGCAGAGCTTGATAACCTGCTTATGGCCGGACAGCTTGGATTGTACATAAATGGTCCCTGGCTTATTAATGGGTGCCGGCAGAATAATTTGAATTTTGGAATAGGTGCTGTACCGGCAGCTAATGATGGTCATCTTCAGGTGCCGGGAGGCGGGTGTGCATTTATGGTAACATCCAGTGCATCTGAAGAAGAAAAGATAGCAGCATACGAATGTATTAAATACTGGCTCTCAAAAGACGTATTGAAAGAATGGTCTATAAGAAATGGTTTCCCTGCCTGGTCTAAAGAAGTTCTGGAAGACGAAGAAATAAAAAAGGATGAAATACAGAGTGTATTAGGTCCCTTAAGCAAATATGGCAGACTTCCTTTTGCCGGTATGCCCGAGTACAATCAAATTGCAAATGAATATTTGGATCCATTGTTTGAGCAGTTGATGTACGGGCAGATAACACCTGAAGAATGTGCCAGGATGATGGCTGACGGGATAAATTCAATATTAAGGAAAAAGTAGACTAGCTTATTAAGATTCAATCCATTATAAGTTATTTGCCGGTGCCTTTTTAAGGCACCGGCAAAATGAGAGGAGATTTTGGAATATGTTTAAAGCAATCAGCGCATATTTCCAAAAAACAGAAACTGCGGCATGGGTCTTATTGCTTCCGTCACTGCTTTGTTTAACCATATTTCTGTTTATTCCGTTGATTATGTCGTTTTGCCTGGCATTTTTTGATGTGACAATATTTCTTAAAAATGCCGAACTTATTTTGTTTGACAATTTCAAGGAATTGTTTTTTGACGGAAGGTTCTGGAATGCCCTAGGCAATACCGCGTATTTTACTGTAATGGTTGTTCCGGTTGGAGTTACATTTTCACTTGTTGTTGCAATGTTTGTCAGTGAAAATAGTTTGTTTAAAAGGTCCTTGCGTGTAATTTACTACCTGCCGGTAATATGTTCAATGACTGCGATTGGCATTATGTGGGCTATTCTTCTGGATCCTACGATAGGTATGTTTGCATACTGGCTTCGAGCACTGGGATTTAAAAATGTTCAACTGCTGAAAGATCCAAACCTGGCAATGCCTTTAATTGCTGCTATGACAATCTGGAAGACATTCGGACAGAACATGATAATCCTGGTGGCAGCCATACAATCAATTCCCGACGAATATTATGATGCATCCATGATTGATGGCGCCAACAGTTGGAAACAGTTTATCTATATTAAATTGCCTGCTTTGATGCCTACTTTGGGTTTTTGTACCATCACAAGTACTATAGCAAGTTTTATG
>Ga0134092_1002150_pt1 | contig 15573 bp, 17 predicted proteins | sample 3_6taG_FD_94454 | JGI IMG/M metagenome (GOLD analysis project Ga0134092, IMG submission 94454) | Switchgrass degrading microbial communities from high solid loading bioreactors in New Hampshire, USA - 3_6_20_6_A3 metaG | ecosystem: Engineered > Bioreactor > Semi-continuous > Anaerobic >... | reverse complement strand
ATCCCTCTGCATTCGCTCAAATAAATAACCAAGAAGGGCTTAAGGATAATATTGTGGATTTACCACCTAAACAAAAAATGATTTCTACTATAGGTGTTGCATTTAATATTGCAATTTAAAAATACTGTATTTATGCATAAATGGAAGAAAAACAGGCTTAATATTTACACCTGTTTTTCTTTTATTTTATTACAATTATGGGAGATTTTATTACTATAATAATTATTCATTATATTAAAATTTTATTACCCATAAGAATTCACAGCACTAAAATCCAAAGCGTCCAAAGAAATTAATTATAACAAACAAAGCATCCTATTAAGTAACTGTATTAAAAATCTTCTCTACTCTCCAATGCTTCTTTTTCTAATTTTTCTTTTTGCGCTTTATATGCCCGGATTATATTTAAGTCATTCAATTCCGGTACACTTACCTCTTTTCCGCACTCTTTACAATAAGGCACAAGTGCTTCGTAAGAAAACACAATGTCCTCCAAATCTATTTTTATAGTTTCATTTTTAATTTCAAATTCTACATCCTTTTGGCAGTTTTCACAGTATACTGTTTCATCTATTTTGTAATCTATATCATCCATTTTACAATTTTCCTCCTGCTACTGAATTTTTACACTATTATGTAGGTTACTTTTTAGAGCTTCATTCATTATCTATTTCTTAATTGTCTTTACTCATATTTAAAAGTCCATGCTTGATGTTTTCGTATGAAAAACCTCTGTGAGATAAAAAGGAATATACCTTTTTCTCAATTTTAGGGTCTGTTAAATCGTATTTGCCGAACTTCTTCTTTATAAGTCTTTCAATAATTGTAAGTTCATCATATTCAAAATTGTCTAAAACCTCGTCAATTATGTCGTCAGAAATCCCCCTATTACTTAATTCCATTCTAAGCATTTTTTTTGACTTGGGTTTTAGTTTACTTCTTTCAAAGACAAATTTTTGGGCATAAATTTTATCGTTTATATATCCCATAGCTTTTAATTCATCTATTACAATTTTAGAAATATCTTCATCGAAACCCTTTGATAATAATTTGCTAAGCAACTCCTTTTCACTCATTAATTTTAAAGACACATATCTTATAGCTTTAGATTTAGCACTCCTAAACAATACTTCTCTTTTTATATAGTTTAATTCTTCTTCAGTAATCTCACTTTTTTCATAAAGTCCAAGTCTTAAATATTCTTCCTCCGGCATTGAAAACGCATACTGATTGTCTATAAATACCGAAATCATATCTTTATTTTTGCTGCTCTTTTCAAAAGAAGTAATAATCATAATTGACCACCTGCACAAAATATGTACAATAAAGCCTCATTGAAATAAATTAATCTAAAACCCACTCTTATAAATTGCATTTCTGAATTTTTTCTTTAATTTTACTTCAAATAAAAAAATAAATCAAATAAATTTAGAAGTATGTGTACAGCAAAATAAGGGAAAAGCGTTTATATTAATATAAACCTTTTCCCCTTATAATTGAATCAAAGATAATTTCTCAATAAGTATTTTTTCATTAACATGTCGAACATTAGGGGTGATATTTTTATATGGAATACTGCATTCAATTGATAGCTGCGTAGGATATTTGGAACAATCGTAAAATGAATACAAAACACTTTATAAAGACGTTTAGAACAGTTTATTCTTTAAGTGACTAAAGGGATACATCTTCAACTTTGCCGTTTCCCATTTTCACCAGATAGACATCATAATAAGTCGATCCCAACTTATTGGCAAAATTCTTGTCAAACACCGCAAAATCAAATCTATTCCTTCCTTTAATTGCACTACCGGTGTCCATAGCTACGGCATATCCCAATCCTTTTATATAGAATACTGTACCAAAGGGCCAGTAATTTTTATCCACTGCAATTGATACTCCCGGTATTATCGGTTTTCCTGAGTTTGTAATACCCAAATCATTGCCGCATTCTGCAGCACATGGTGTATAAGCAGTTCCTAAAAATTTTCCAAGATACTGACCTCGCTCTATCGAACCTCGGTCACTTAATCCCTGGAACTCAGTATAACTTTGAGGTTTTATTCCTACTGACGCTGCCTTCTTTAATGTATTTTGAAGCTCAATATTGTCCTGCACCAGTTCCTTATTCTGCTCCTCAAGCTGTTTATTCTTTTCCATAAGCTCGAGATTCTTATTCTTAATATCCTCAAGTAAAGCAGTCATTTGCTCATTTTGCTCAGTAATTTGTTTAAATTGATCTTTAAGCATATTGTATTCATAGGTTATAGTATTATTTTCAGACATTAATTTGCTGTTTTCTTCTTCTATAGCCTGAATTCTGAGGAATGTATCTTCATACTTTTCTCTAGTGTCACTAAACCATTTATATATAATATAATTATTGACTGCTAAAGACACAAGCACAACAAATATAATATATGCTATCAGTATCAGTGTCTTCTTATTTTTTCTTTGAGTTTTAAACCTCGGAGGCTCACTTATTGGTGCTGCCTCATTACTTAGCATGATAATTTCCTCCCTTAAATATGCTTATATTTTATAAATTGTAATAATATTGCTCATTATTAATTATCAACAATAAATATATGTTTTATACATTCAAAATATGATTATGTTTATTTATCATAAATTTAAAATTTTTTATTATTTTTATATTTACAAAAGGAAATGATTATGCTATAATTAGTATTCGTTATCGGGGTGTAGCTCAGTTTGGCTAGAGTGCTTGCTTGGGGTGCAAGAGGTCGCGTGTTCAAGTCACGTCACTCCGACCAATAAAAAAATAAAATCCTTGAAATTGCAACGTTTCAAGGATTTTATTTTTTTAATAACATATTTAGAACATATCTATAAAATCAATAAAAACACAGGTTAATACCTGTGCTTTGCTACACCAATTATCTAAAATTATAAATTTATACCCTGCTTAAAATTTTTTCATATAATATTCTCTTACCTTTTTCAGCCTTTTTATCATGATTCATTTTTATATCATTCGAAAATGATGCAAAGGAATTTTTACAATCATCCGATTTTTTTTCACTTCTTTTTTGGGCAATTTTCCTACCAATACGTTGGAAATTACTTTCTCTTGCACTTGACATAATTATCACCCTTTCTCTCAATTTAATTATACCAGAAACAACAAATAACTTCAAATATTACATATCATATGTATCATATTCCCGTCTATACTCCAACTCATAACATAAATCAAAAATATGTATAATGTTTTGAATAACAATAAATTCATTTTTATATAAGAAATCGGATTCCAATACAAATATATAATCTCCATTACCGCACGTTGAAATAATTGCATATATAATATCTTTATCCGGATCTTCAGGGAAACAGACTCTATTATACTGCAAGGAATATAATATACTTGATAATTTGGCATCATCCAAGTCTAATTCTTCTTGCATCTCTTTATACCCTGACAAATCTGCCTTATACATAAATATTTTTATATCTTTTCTTGCTCTTTCATACTTTTTCATTAAATCTTTATAAATAATATTTTCATCAAAATCATTTTCTATATAATATAAAACATACTCTTCCATTTCCCTTATTAACTTGTCTTGAGCATTTAATACATTATTTAAGGTTTTAAAATTTTTATCTTCAATTATCTCAGTAATTTTTATATCTTCAGCTTCTTCAGCTGAAATTTTTACGTCTTTATATATTATGGCATTAATCCCTTTACAAGATATAAAAAAGAAATCCCACAAAACAACGAAAATTAATAGTATCAAAGATACATAAACAAAATTCCAATGATTACCGACATTTGAGCCAACTAAATTTAAATTTAATATTTTATCTCTAAACCCATACAAAAATATGAAGGACCATACTAATGAAAAAAGGTAATATAATCGTCTAAAAATCTTCTTTTCGTATTTTATGAATTTAAATATAAATTTGTCATACAATATCCCTTTAAGTAATGATAAAACCCAATAAATAAAAGAAAATATTAAAGGCATTACCAATATCCACAATCTGTCAGCCACTACTGTCCTCCCCTTACAATAACATGATATTATAACATTATTATACAAATATCAACCATAATTGCAAAACATGCTTCATCGATTTTTAGTTAGTAAATAATAGAATAAATAAAAACAAAACCAGTATACAATAAAAACCGGTGTACATTAAGTATACCGGTTTTCATCCTTTTCACGCTTTACTTTATAGGGGCTTATTTCAACCATAATACATTATCTTTTAATTCTGTTGTTAAATTTAAATCAGCCAATCTTACATAAGTAAAGTTGAGGTATTCAATTACAGTTTTACCTGTCTTTAATCTGTCGCTTCCTTCTTGTTTAGGTAGTGTCAAGTCTGCTTTACCTGGTATTTTTATGTACAAGTTATTTGCGTCAGCTGATAAATATTGTGCAAATGCAGAAATTTCAATGTAATATTCATTGTCGTGTATTACGTACATAATAGGTTCTTCGCGTAGTGTAAAGAGTTCGGATTTCATGGCAATACTTCCACTAGATGCTACTTCAACAGTTGAAGTATTTTGATTTGTTGTCAATTCGGCTGTTTTGGTAGCTTCATTCCAGAAAAGTGTTGCACCTACTGCTTCACAAGTCTTTCTAAGGCTTAAATAGGTTGTCCCATTTAAGTTCAGCATTGGGTATTGCTCATCTTTCAAACTCTTACCGTTAACTGTAATATCATAAGTTATTGGAGTTAAAATATATTGAGCTGTTGCCCCAACTGTTCCAGTAATAATACTACCTAAAATAAAACCTATTACAAACTTTTTCATACGTAACTACTCCTCTCAAAAAATTATTACTTTTTAATTATAACATCAATTAACAATTTCGGTCTATAAAAATGTCAAACTTTTCATCTGCTTTTATATTAATATTATAGCATATAATGTTGAAAAATGTTTGAAATCTACGAAATCTCACTATAAATAGATTAGAATTTTATATACAGTCCTGGTAATTTTTCTACTAAAAAATAATAATCGAGGAGATCTCTCCCCGATTATTACCATTAAACACATAATTCTTTTCTGACAGCAGTCTAACAGTCGCGAAAAACCCTTTGACAAAAATAAGTAAAAGTAAGTCAAATAGCAAAATTATTCACCGATCGTCAATGACATTGGATATTTCACGACATATTCTTATAAGATTAGCATTCAGCAACGCCTGCTACCGGACCATATGGTCTACAGAAGAACAATAGCAAGAATAAAATGATGAACCATAATATTTCATCATTATCAAATACGCCGCCTTTTCCAAACATCTTTAAACCAATCCTTTCATTTTAATTTTTTTACATTAGCATTTTATTCATAAACAAGATTTCTTGTTACAATTTAAAGATTTAAAATTCAAAACTTAACCAATAAAAGATATATTTATAAATAAATGCTTTCAATGATTAAAATCATGAGTTTTCAATATTTATATAGAGAAATTCCGCCTGTATTTTACATATAAACAAATAAGGGGGACTCTTAAAACTAATAAAAACCTGAGATTTTTTAAACTTTAGGATATGATATTTCTTGGTTAAGTGCATTCCCAGTTTTCACATTAGACATTACATTCGCAATTGTCGCTCCATTCAACTGGGGTGCCCAAGTGATAAATCAAGTCTTTCATATTCTCTGCCTTTTGCAAAGCCTCTAATCTTGTGTTCCACAGAGTCATTGCACCTTTAAGTGTTGGAGCATTGGATTTTTTCATTTCTTCCAAACTAACCAACATAAATATCATCTCCTTAAATTATACAGGCGGAACAATATTCTGTTATATGATTACCGACAGCATATTAAAGCTGCTTTTATGAATATATAGCTGACACTATAAAATCATCTATATTTTCAAAAATAACAGGACACGTAGGTCTACCGGAATTAATTGATATCAGCGGGCATTTTTTGGTTTGGCAAGACGGATAGAAAGAACATTTTGAGCATTTTTCCACACTATCGGCATAATCTTTGGTCCACATTTCCATCTTTACACGATTCAAATTCAGTGTACCGTCATGGTTAATTACTCCTATATTGTTAATAGGATTATCAAATGCAACGGTACATTTATACAGCATACCGTCTGAACCAATTACTATTGAATTGTTTTTGCTGGCATAACATACACTTCCATGAGGGTCTAAAGACATACGAACATCTTGAACTGAAAGCCCCGTTTTTAAACAAACTCTGTTTAGGTATGTGATAAATTCCGATATAGATGAACGCTCACCGATATATTCGCTGTTATTTATATTGCATCCGCTCCATTTTCTCACCGGATGGAACGATAACATAAACCTCTTGTCGTTTGAAAATACCGGTGCTATTTCGTTCACAATCCAATCTTCTAATGTTTCTAGTGAGTTAGGAAAGAAATTTACTCTTATCTTAACAGTTAGTTCCGGGTTATCGAATTCCTTTAAAAATTTCAAGTTTTGCATTATAGTCCTATAGGTTCCTTTTCCTCCAATCAACTTTCTGCTCCTGTTGTGTACATTTTCAGGTCCATCCAGAGTAATTTGGTAATACAGTACATTGTGCTCAATTAGTTTTTCCGCTCGTTCAGGCGTTAATAAATATCCATTAGTAGTCATCGAACTAACATATCTGACCTCATTTTCGACACAATATTGCATGAAGGCATCGGATAACTCTAAAATCTGGTCATAGGCCAAAAGTGGCTCTCCACCAAACCATGAGCAAGTAACTCTTGAAAAGCTGCCTCTCTCCAATTTCTTCTTTACAAATAACTTTATTCCTTGCATTACTTTTGGTTTTATAAGTCCATTTTCAAAGTTTTCATAACAGTATATACATCTAAAATTACAATCTTCACTAGGCATAATAGTAAGTCCCAAAGTGCTTTCCTGTTCTTTTTCTAACGTTGCTTTAACAAGTTTTTGCTCTTCTATACCTGCATTAACCATAAAACCCTGCGTACACAATTCCAATGCAAGCGGATCCTCCATATCTTTTCCATCTATACCACAGGCTAAAAATTTCTTTACTTTTTCCGCTTCATTTTCAGACACTCGTGCTACTGCTCCCATAAAGCTGTTATATAAAATTATTTCTCCTCCATATTCAACTACATACGTGTAAATGGATTTTTTCCACCTTTTCAAATTACCCCCTCCTTTGTTACGGGTAAACTGTAACTGAAACGGCTTTACAAAATTCTTTTAAATTAGCTTTGATTTTATATGTAAAGTTATTATCATTATAAGATTCTTGAAGTTAAGATCTATAAATTTCTAATAACTTTCCTATTATTCAATTTTCAAAGAAATTGATTTTGCTGAAGTTAATCTGTAAATATGACTAATGTATTTTAAATACTTTAACAATAAATTAGGTAAACTAAAATAAATCCGAAATGATGAAATTATTTAGGAACAACTAAGACTTAAGTTTTTGTTCTTGAATAACGAAAAATCGGCTATAATGAATGTGCTAAAGAATTTTCATTGGTTAATTTGTGTTCAATAAATTAAAATATATAATTCTGAGATTTTTTAACTAGGAATTTAGATACAAATTATTCCAGAGAATGTATGGGAATTATTATTCTATCATGTAGAGTAAGAAGTTTTTACGTTATTCTTTAGCATATAAACAAATTACAACTTTTTTATACATAAAACTGTATATTTTTTATTTAAATAGATAATTTTTCCATCAACTATATATATAATATATCATTTTAATCCAACTTTCAATATGTTTTTTTATTTTTTTATAAAAAATTATAACAATAGTACTTTTTAGGATTTTTATCAAAACTGTGTAAGAATGTCATAATGTATTATTTGAAAAATTACTTTTTATATGTTAAACTTTATTCATCCATTTTGATAACCTCTTTTGTTATAATTGCATTTGTTAATAGTGCAATTACTTAACAAATGAAGTTCTGTTTTTAATAACGCTTATTTTTCAGCCACGGGCTTTACCCGTGGTTTTCGTTTATATATCGGCTATTATCATAAACTTTTATTTATCATAAAAAAGAGGTCAAATCTTATTTGTTTTGACCTCTAAATCTACTCATATAATAACTTTTAATATTTCTCCTGCTTTATGTTGCCTGATAATGAGTTGCAGCCATATTGCAATCCTCACATATAAAAGCGTAATAGATACCTTCACCATATTCTACAAAGTATCCGCAGTCAAACTGTCCTATAAACTTCATAGGTTTCCTACATTTTGGACATAATGGGTATTGAGCCCGTTGAATCCAAGTAGGGTGACCGCCTATTTGAGAAAAGGCTGTATCATTTAAAGGATTTGCTGCAAAATATGGATTCCGTGGCACTTTAGATATTGTTATTGACTTTGATACTTTCAAAACCTCTTCTTCAGGATTTGATATCTCCGGAAGATAGTCAGGTTTTTTATTACCGCTATACCACTTTGATAAACCGTTAAAATCTATTTCAGTATAGATATCTCCATAGCAAGCACATACGTGGCAGGTAGAAACTTTAAGTCTTTCTCCTTTTAACCCCATAAAATGAAAAACAGGATCCTTTAAATCAATATCAAATAAAGTAGTCATCCTAATGCCACACCATGGGCATATATCTTCATTTTTGTCAATAATACATATAGGCTCCGAATGAGAAGGTTCACCCACGATGAGTGGATAACACTCCGAGTAAAACAGGTCTTCCCTATTCCCTTCTTCCGTCAACATCCATCCCGCTTCAAAGGAACATTCCTCAGGAGAAATATATAATTCCTTACTCCAACCAGTCAATTTTTTACGCCAATTATTAAACAACTCAACAACTTTTGATTCTCCAATCCAGGATAATGCAATTAGTATATCATTTCGGTTTTCTGTATCATGTTCAAGCTTATCAATTAAACAGTCTCTTATACTTTGTGAGGCATTCTTAAACAAAATACCGGGATAATAATGTCCTTTTTCAATAAGCAATTCCAAACATTTATTTATGTGAATATTATTAAAACACACTAATCGTGATAATATCAGCACAGCTGTATCCATATCATCATTGTTAATAAGTTGCATTACATATTTCTTTAACCTTTCAATATCCTTTTCCGAGAGTTTTGCATATATTTCTTCCTGGGTTTCAGGATACTCCACATATCTTACTAATGAATTGTAAACCCTTGGAGCATGTATTATTTTTATTATTTCAACAGGATCTGTTATACCTTCATATAGATTGATGTACTTTATCTTTTTTATATTAAGCATTTCCCCTCATTTTTTTCTTTGTAGCAAAACATACAAAAACCTTAGTTTTATTCAGCAACAGATTTAATACTTATTTGATTATTATATATTGCTTTGGAGAATCAAGACGGTTTGTTTTATGTATGGTATATTCATTTGCAAATCCGTACTTAAAAGTTCTATCCATATTATTTTTAATATCCTCTTTTAGCTTTGTCACTTCAGTTAGGTGGTAGGATACAAAAGTGCTTTGTTTTTATAAAAAAATCCCCTAAATATTGATGTAAATAGTGTAAGAAAAATACGTGATATTTACTACTCGTCCAACCGCCAATCCGGCCCCATTATTCCACCAAATCTTACCCATCCTTCTTTTTCAACACCATTTATTTCATATACAATTCTAAAAACAACTCTATTCTTTCCGACCACATGAAAAGGTCCGATACCGGTGAAAAAGTTTCTCCTTTCAATATCTATAACTTTCCCTCCCAAGGCTTCAATTTCATCATATATTCTATTTTCATAACTTTGAATTCTTACAAAGTATAGATATATAAGCAATGGAATTAAGATAATTAGTATTACAAATATCATTTACCCACCCCCGTTCTATATTTCCATTATAACACCAGTATCTATTTGAAGCCAGATATTAAATTTAATTCTAAAGCTGTGTTTTCAGGAGGCAAGACTAAAAATTGATATTGAGACAAAGGATTATGAGTAGCTTTTGGGGATTTTACCAATTCTAGAATATCGGGATAATAATATACCCTGTTCTTTTTTGGCTCAAAGAACAGGGTATTCACAACACTCTAAACAAGACCTGGAATATCTACTTTTTCACTGCATTCCTCATCGTAATTTATACCGGAAAGCCCAAATCCAAAGAGCTTAAAGAAGTCTTCCCTATATCCTTTAATATCGGTTATTTCCTCGATATTTTCAGTGTTTACTTTACTCCACAATTTTGCAACTTCATTTTGTACATCTTCTCTCATTTCCAAATCATCCAAACGTATTCTGCCCTCATTATCCAACAATAAAGTATCGGCATACAAACGCTCGGCAAAAAGCCTGTATAATTGCTCAATACATCCTTCATGGATTCCCTTTTCCTTCATTATCTTAAATAAGAGAGATATATAAAGAGGAACCACAGGAATTGCTGAACTTGATTGTGTTACTAATGCTTTGTTGACCGATATATAAGCTTTTCCGTCAATGTCCTTAAGGAGGTTGGTAATATTTTTTGCTGAAGCCTCCAAATGTTCTTTGGCTTTTCCTATTGTACCGTTTTTATAAACAGCATGGGTAAGTTCAGGCCCTATGTATGAAAATGCAACGGTAATAGCTCCATCGGCAAGTACTCCGGCAGTTTTGAGAGCCTCGATCCACATTTCCCACTCTTCTCCTCCCATTACTGCAACAGTCTGCCTAATTTCATCTTCTGTAGCCGGTTCTACAGTTATTTCCGATACTTCACCGGTGTGAAAGTTAACTGTTTTATTTGTATAAGGATTTCCTATAGGTTTTATAACGGAATTAAATACTTCACCGGTCTTTGGATGAGTTCGTCTTGGAGCAGCAAGGCTGTATATTATAAGGTCAACCTTTCCCCAATCCTTTTTAATAAGCTCTATGGTTTTCTCTTTTATGCTGTCGGAAAAAGCATCCCCATTTATGCTCTTTGAATATAGGCCTGCTTTTTTTGCTTCTTCTTCAAATGCAGCCATGTTATACCAGCCCGCTGTGGCTGTACGTTTGTCTTCTGCGGGCTTTTCAAAAAACACACCAATAGTATCGGCACCGCAACCGAAAGCTGCAGTTATTCTTGAAGCTAATCCATATCCGGTTGATGATCCAATCACCAGAACTTTTTTAGGGCCTTTTATCGGATCTTTACTCTTTATATAATTTATCTGTTCCTTAACATTTTGCCTGCATCCTTCCGGATGTGCTGTAGTACATATAAATCCCCTAGTTTTCGGTTTTATTATCATTGCCTATCTCCTTTTACACAAAGATATTCATTTTTAACACTATTTTTTTACATATAATAATATAACTTAATTTTTATATAAAATCAAACACAACTAATATAATGTATGTACCGAAATACCCACTCATACCACCTTAAAAGACAAATTAATAAACACTTGATTCCATTACTTTCGCAAATAACAATAAAAATAAATTATTTTTCTTTAATATACTGTGCATCAAAATCCGCAAATAAATGCACAGTAGATGAGTAATTTGAATCCAAGCCAATTTTATGGAATATCAAATCAATAAATAAAAATTATGTAAATAAGCTATGCTTTTATGACGATATGTATTTTGAATATCGTTCCAATTACAGAAATTTACTATATATTCGCCGCAATATATAATAAATTAAGGAGGATATAACTATGGACGAATTGAATGTAAACAAGGAAATTTTGATTGACAACGATTATGCGACTTTATGGTACTATCCGGATGCTAAAATAATACATCATAAGTTTAAAAAGTTTATATATGGAGAACATTTAATAAATTTACTGACAACCGGAGCCGAATATTTTGAAAAAAAAGGCTGTAAAAAGTGGTTGTCGGATGACAGAAACAGCTCCGCTCTTAGAAAAGCAGATCTTGAGTGGGGAGAAAACCATTGGAAACAAAGAATAGTAAAAGCAGGATGGAAGTATTGGGCAATAATGATGCCCAATTTGGAAGTTGGAAAATTGTCCATGAAATCTTTAATTAATCAATTTAAAGAATTAGGTGTAACCGTTGAATTATTTGACGATGTTGAATTGGCATATAAATGGTTAGCAGAACAAAAGTAAAGTCTATAGCATATTAATGATAATTTCATTCCTAATTAAACTTAGAATATTCTCTAAAATATCGCTGCTATTTCCGAGAATTCTTACAATCAAGCCATACTTCTTTGTTTTACTTATTCCAAATTGAACATCCTCTAGAGACTCTAATATTACATAAATTTTGTCTAAAAGATCATTATTTATCTGACCATAAAAAAACCCCATTGACGCCTGGTGTGTAAAACCTTCAAAAAAACCGATTTCTCCAAGATTTTGCTCCTTGGGACAAAGGAACTGATTTTCCATAAAAATCAGTTCCTTTTCGTAATAAATTCGCATTCCGCTGCAATACTCCCTAAATCGAAAGGCTTCACCACTTTTAACTCTGCCGGCGGATAGTATATCCGAAAAGATAAATGCAGCGCCTTCTTCCATTCTACATACGGTATTTGAGTAAAAGCTCGAGTCGGCAAAAGGTATGGTGGGTTTGGGTGCGTAATCCAAAACAGCTCCTTCGGCAAGGTTAAAACAGTTATACTGCACAGCTTTTCCATCCTTCATTCGGTGAATTTTCTGGTAGGACTGGCTTTCCAATCTGACCTTTGCGCACTTTTCCAATTCTACGTCAATCCTGTAAGTGTCACCCTCCATAACTCCGGCCGAAGAAGACATAATCATAAGACTCATAAGCTCATCATCACCTTCAAAAAAAGGTTTGGCAATTTTAAAAGGTGCTGTGAAATAGGAGTCTTGAATATAGGTTTTTCCGTCTAATTCTCTTGCTTTTATGTATAACCGGCTTTCTTTACCGAATTTATTCTTCATAATTTACACACCCTCTAAAAGAACGTTTTTCTTAATCCAATCAACTACCTTGTCTAAACCTTCATTTGTATTAAGATTAGTGAATATAACAGGTTTTTCGCCCCTCATTTTCTTCGAGTCCCTCTCCATTACCTCAAGACTTGCTCCCACGTACGGTGCAAGATCAATTTTATTTATAACCAATAGGTCTGACCGGGTTATTCCCGGACCGCCTTTCCGGGGAATTTTATCTCCTTCAGCTACATCGATAACATATATGGTGGCATCCGCCAACTCCGGACTGAAAGTTGCAGAAAGATTGTCCCCTCCGCTTTCAATAAATACCATCTGAATATCCGGGAACTTTGTTACCAATTCTTCTACAGCCTCAAGATTCATGGAAGCATCCTCACGGATAGCTGTATGAGGGCATCCTCCTGTTTCAACACCGATTATTCTCTCTTTAGGAAGTACACTGTTTTTTATTAAGAATTCGGCATCTTCCTTTGTGTATATATCGTTTGTAACTACCCCAATGCTATAGGAATCGGCCAATATCCTTGTCAATTTCTCTATAAGAGCAGTCTTGCCCGATCCTACCGGGCCCCCTACACCGATTTTTACATAATTCATAGGCTACACCTTCCTTTATAATAATGAACTAAGATATATATAATCTTGTATACAGCCTTTCATGCTGCATTGCCCTTAGATCAAATCCAAAGCAGCAAATACCCAAATGTTCTTCCTTAAGTTCTTCTACTTTTTCAAGTAACTTTCGATAAATATCATGGGCATTAAATAAAATTTTCTGTCCGTCAGTCTGGCTGATGGGTACCAATTTGGCACAGTTATTTATTATGGAAGAAGCTGTCCCATAAGTAACTGCTGCTAAAGCTTCCTTCTTTCCTACCTGAAGAAGTTTTGTACAAAATCCGTACATGACGGGGTAGGAGACTTCTATATTTCCTTCTTTTACTCTTTCGTAAAGCTTATTAAACATCTTATTTTCACTTAAGCCAAACTCCAAAATCTTCAAAAACCTTTTACCCAGCTTCTGACTAGCCGTCCTGAGCTCGCTAGGTGCCTTTGATGCTGAGAAAACTTCCTCAAGTTCTAGGATTTTATCTAAATCTCCTTCTTGGGTATATTCCCATGACAGTTTTACCGCCAATAAATCATTATACAAAAAGCTGTTTAAAAGGTAGCTTTCAAGGTATTTTTTTGATGTTTCGGCATCATGTACAATGCCCTTTTGCACATAAGTTTCAAGCCCATAGGATTGGGTAAAGCCTCCTATTGGAAATAACGGATCACTAATCTGTAAAAGATAAAAAAAGGGGATTTTATTATCCTCAGTGGGTATGAGAATGGGAGTGTCCATGAGCATGCCCCCCTAAAGGCGTTGTAAGTTTGCAGCTTTTTTTGTAAGGTGAAAGCCCGCATTTTATCAATGCCTGCATCAACGGCTCGTCATAGGGTGTCATAAGTTCATCCCCCTCAATAAAAAGAGGAGCATGCCTGTTTCCGATTTCATAACAAGTCTTGCCCATCTCATACATATTTTGAGGTCTTAGTACTATGCAGTCGCAATAAGGGATTCTTACAACCAAAACTTTATCTCCCTCCTGCCACAATACGTCGCCTTCTTTTAGAGCGTTAATGCCGCTATTTCTAATTCCTACTTCAACTCCGTTGGAACTAATTTTGTGGAGTATTTTTTTATGGACTTCATACCATTCAACATCTACAAAGTCTAGTTCCAATTGCTTTAAGTCTGTGTCTTTTATATTATATAAAACTTTTTCAACAATCATCTTTATCTCTCCTAACCTATTTAAAACATAAAATATCTCTGGGCCATGGGTAAAACCTTTAAAGGCTCGCAGGTAATAAGTTCACCATCCACCTTCACATCATAGGTTTCAGGATCCACTTCAATTTTAGGCATTGAATTATTATGAATCATGTCTTTCTTAGATATATTCCTGCATCCGAAAACCGGGAGTACATTCTTTTGAAGCCCAATTCTTTCTATAATACCGCTTTCCATTGAAGCCTTTGAAACAAAAGTTGCACAGGTTCCGTACTTTGCCTTTCCGAAGGCTCCGAACATATTCTTGTATATTACAGGCTGAGGAGTGGGAATGGAAGCATTAGCATCGCCCATTCTGCTTGATATAATAAAGCCCCCTTTAATAATCATTTCAGGCTTAACACCAAACATAGAAGGTTTCCAAAGAACCATATCTGCTATCTTCCCTTTTTCCAAGGATCCCACATATTGCGAAATTCCATGGGTTATAGCCGGGTTTATTGTATACTTGGCAAGGTATCTTTTAGCCCTTATGTTGTCATTGCCGCTCTTTTCTCCGGGTAAAGCACCTCTTTGAAGTTTCATTTTATGGGCCGTCTGCCAGGTCCTTATTATCACCTCTCCTACTCGTCCCATAGCTTGGGAATCGGAACTCATCATGCTGAAAACTCCCATATCATGAAGTATATCCTCTGCAGCTATTGTCTCAGGCCTGATTCTGGAGTCTGCAAAGGCAACATCTTCTTTTACCTTACTGTCCAAATGATGACATACCATCAGCATGTCAAGATGTTCATCCAAGGTGTTTACTGTAAAAGGCATGGTTGGATTGGTAGATGAAGGCAGTACATTCAAATGGGATGCAATTTTTATTATATCCGGT
>Ga0134092_1002142_pt1 | contig 15601 bp, 13 predicted proteins | sample 3_6taG_FD_94454 | JGI IMG/M metagenome (GOLD analysis project Ga0134092, IMG submission 94454) | Switchgrass degrading microbial communities from high solid loading bioreactors in New Hampshire, USA - 3_6_20_6_A3 metaG | ecosystem: Engineered > Bioreactor > Semi-continuous > Anaerobic >... | reverse complement strand
TTTAGAGCTAACAGATTTGTTTGTTCGGCTATCTCATCAATGGCAACCACAATATTACTAATTTTTGCCGATTTAGTATCAAGGTCTGCTATATCTTCAGCAATCTTTTTGGTTTTGGCAGTACTCTCATTGTTTGTTGCAGCTAATTCTTCGGTAACCTTAACCCCATCCTTATTTAAAGCAGCAATAGCTAAACTTTCCTCCTGCATATTTTCAACTAATTTAACCGTATTATTAACATTCTGTCCTACTTCATATAAGGCGTTACTGGTCAATTCTACGTCTTTAGCGTTATCACTAATTCCTGCTGCAACCTGTTCGATAGAAATAGAGACCTGCTCCGCACTGGCCAAAACTTCCTGGCTGATTGTACTTAACGAACTGGCCGCATTATCCAATTTGGCTCCGGTTGTAGCCACATGTTGTAAAAGGTCTCTCTCTGTAATTACCAGAGTATTAAAAGAATCAGCCAGAACCCCTAGTTCATCTTTTCTTTTAATATCAGTTGTCTCCAAATACCCTTGAGAGACCCTTTCCATTGACTCTTGCAGTTTAGAAATAGGCTTGGTTATTAGCCTGCTTTGCCAGATACCGATTACTGTAGCCAAAATTGCCACCACAAAACCAATAGTTAATACTCTGTTTCTTAAATCATCTAAAGTATGTAAAAATTCATGAGTTTCTTCTTCAGCAATTACCAGCCAATTTAATTCAGGAATCTGCACATAAGCAAAAGTTACAGCCCCATTATTATATGTATCTTGCACAGGTTCTAAAAACTGTTCTCCTTTGAGCATTTGCACAATTATATCTTTGATTACTTGGTTTTCTACACCTTTACCTATTTTTTCTTTATCTTTATGAGTTAAAACTTGCCCGTTTTTGTCAACTACATAAAAGAATCCTGTTTCTCCTAAATTTTCCTGACGCATTTCAGTAAAAAAGGAGTCAGTATAAACGGCATTAACAATCATCCCCACAACAGTATCATTCTCAAAATCTATAAGGGGAGCTGCAAAATGCATAACATTGTTAACGGTATTAGTGGAAACCATGTTTTGAGAAACAACACTTTGTTTTTTATACACCACATCATAAAAATAAGTTGAAGTAGAAAAGTTTTTTTCCAGCGAATTGCCTATACTATCCAGTACTACTTTTCCGTTAATATCTACAAGGAAAACTTGTTCCAAGTTTTCTTTGCTTTCTGTAATATTAACTAACTGCCTTTTTACGTTGTCTATTAATTCGGGTCGATGTTGTTTAAACTCAGCATAATTATTATACCCTTTACTTTCCTTAACAAAATTAACAAAATCACCCCTGCGTCCCATGTTGGCTACTAATTCTTTTTCCGATTCTACTATTAAGTTAGTAATCCTTTGATATTCGTTAGTAATCCTTTTAAAATACTGACCTTCTTTATCCAAAATAATATCATGGCTGGTTCTGTAGCTTAAAATACCTAGCGCAATGACACTAATGAGACTTAAACCAATCATCAGTAACGGTAATCTGAATCTTAATTTCAATACTTTCACCCCTAGTTTAATGTTTTTCCTGCTTTTTCTTTGTATATATTTTCATTTAATACTAATATTCAATATAAATTGACAAATTCCTCCATATTTTTTGAAAAAAATAAATAAAAATAAAAAATCCCGGGATCCTCCGGGATTTATCCTATAACAAAAGGAGAGCCTACTACTGCCAAAATCATTAAAAATATACAGAGTCTATCAAATCCGGTTATTTCCATTTTGAACACCCTTTCTAACAATTTTACTAACCTTACTAATATTAAGAACATACTTTTATGATTCCTTATTTTTTATTTATACTGACGAAAAACATGAAAAAAAGTTTCAGATTTAGTTAATTTTTCATAAGAACTCCTGGCATAGAATTTTTCCAAAAGATAATACTAAAGTCAAAGGAGGGATGGATTTTGTTTAATAATAAAAGACTTTCTATTTTTTTAGTGTTCACTTTAGTCGTAACTTTATTACTCAGTGTAAGCTGTACTCCCCAAAAAAGACCTGCCCCTAGAGATACTGATCCCGGTGCAGGTGATACAAGAATAGAAGAAAGAACAGACCGGGAAAGAACACAAGATATTGAGCGAAATAATGAAGCCAATCGCAAGGCAGCCCGCATGGCCCAAACTATTGCCAATGAAATTACAGAAGTAAATTCCGCAACAGTTGTCTTTGCTGATGAGGTTGCTTATGTGGGTATCGATTTAAAGGCAAAGGTACCTGATGCACGGGCAGAAGAAATTAAAAAAGAAATTGCCGGCTTAATTAAAAGACAAGACCCTGATGTAGATACTGTTTATGTAACCGAAGATGCGGACACCTTTACCCGTTTGCAAGAAATAGCCCAGGATATTGAAAACGGACGACCTCTTTCCGGTTTTCTTGATGAATTGGAAACAATGTTTAAAAGAGTAACACCTTCCATGGATTAAAAAAGGAGGCTCTGTAGTGAAAAGAGGAAGACTGAGTTCAATAATTAAATCACGGATTACCAATAATGAAATTTTTGATAATGTGTTTGATACTTACATGAGTTTTCTTAATGAAGACACTGAATTCGCTTTAGAACTTTCTGATGAAACCGCCCCTGCTGAAATGGGTGTTCTTGAAGAAGAATAAATTAAGGATAGATAAAAGAAAACGGCGCAGTCTTTATTATGCGCCGTTTAATATTTCTTATCTAATTGCAGATCAAATTAGCAACTGCCACCGCTCCTAAGCCACTGGCTACATTATTTAAAGGGCTTACTCGCGTATAAAAACCTGAAAACTTTTTATTATACATAAATAAACCAATCATTTGATTGTAATTTTCCTTGACCAACTTACCTTCTCTGAAATCCACCAGTTCTAGTTTAGGCACCTCCACAAACTCCTGTACTAAATATTCCCCTGAGGGGATATTATTGACAATTTCCTGCCACGTTTCCCAAGTGTAATCCCTGCCAATATACACCCCTTGCGACTGATAGGAATCTAAAGGTTTTAAAACCCATCTTTCCCGGTTCTTTAATATCTCCGGCTTAATTTTTTCAGTAAAGATTTGGGTAAAAGGAATAAATCTTTTAATAAACTCTTGTTCCTCTTTCCTTAAAAAGTCAGTTAATTGTGGATTGTGGAGAAGGGCAAAGATTTTTTTATTATGAATAATTTGAGAGCGAAAAGCTCCCACCAGGCAAACTGCTTTTTTCTTTACAGCTTCTACTAGGTCGGCAATCTCAGCATAAATTTCTAAAAGATCAGAGGTAACTGCTCTCCGGTAGATAAGGTCAACAGGTTTGTCGTGAAAATAAAGTTTTTCTTCCCTGAACTTTAGCTCACGGGGATCACAAATAACAGCGGTATACCCCTGTTCTTTTAATTTTCTTTGAAACTCTTGAAACTCGGTTATCATTCCCTGCTTCCAACAATTAACATCCATTATCGCAATGGTAGGTTTACCGCCGGTTCCCCGGAAGTTTGCATAATTCTCCAGTAGAGCTTCTATCCAGCTGTCTACCGGGTTTAGATAGGTAACCTGCCAATCATTGCGAATAATCTTTATCGGTTTGCTTTGACTAAGCTTTTCATCAAGGAGCAGACTTTTGGTCATACCCGAAGAGCCGTCAGCATTAAGCTCACAAAATTTTAAAGAACCCGTATCAAAATCATAAAATATGTCAAAACGGGCCATAGGAAAATTTTCCCCATAACCTGGATCTATTAAAATTAATTCTTCCAACTCCTGAGAAAAACCAAAAGCTTGCCGGAAATTTTTATTTCTTAAATATTCCTGGGTAACTTTATCCAGAATAACTGCCAATTGATTACAGGCAGAGTCTAAAAGATTAATTTCTTGCTTGCTGAAAAATAAGGGATTATAAATAAACCTGATAGGTAAACCACCATGCCGAAGTGGTGATTGAGCTATTTCCTCTTTTAGGCGTAAATAATCTTCATTATAAATTTGAGGGTTTGCTGCCACAATTTCTTTAAATTTATTCAAGACAGTCTTGCCTTGAAACAGACACAATTTTATCCACTCCCTTTTAATTAAACTCATTTAAATATTTAACCATTACTTCTTTGGGAGTAAGCTTTTTAAAGATTATAGGTTCCAAAGGTTGTAAATATGGTGCTTCAAAGAAATTAAGTTCTTTATTAGCCATAAAGAATAAATCTTTAGCTAATTCCAGTAAAGGATTATCACCAATTTTCGCCTGGATACCTTCTTTTAAGATATCCTCTTTAGCTTTCTCTACTTCTTCAGGTTTTATAGTTAATACAAACTCGTACAGGGCATCCAGATTGTCTTGACTGTATAAAAGTCCCTTCCATAAAGCCACATAAGCCATATTTAAAGGATAGGGTAGGGCATCAGCCATCCGAATCTCGATGAAGTTTTTCAGCCTTATATCAGGAAAGACCATGGTCAAAACGTGTTCTAAAGCATCAAAAGTCAGCTCTTTTTCCGCATAAATTTCCCTTACTGTTTTTGCACCTGTGTAGATATATTCCTGACCCTCTTTAATAAAAATAGGCGGTGTGTTTAAAATAAACTCTGCATAGTCGGCAAAACCAAAATCACTCTTCAGGATATCATCAATAACACACCTTTGGTCATCACAGTTATCCCAGATTAACCGGCGCAGACAATGTCCTTGATATGGTTTTCCCTCAAAAATTGGACTGTTATCAAATAAAGCGGAAATTAAAGGGGATAATACATAAATAACCTGAAACTTTTTCCGGAAATCGTCTTGATGAGCATAATCAACAGTTACCTGAGTAGAGGCGGTACCTTTCATCATATTATGAGCATACTGGCCCTGTTCTTTTAAGTATTCCGACATGTACTTATATCTAATTTTAGGGTTAAATTCAATTTCACTGATTTTACTGACAGGATGATAACCTATATTTAACATTACTTGATTTCTTTCTTCTAAAATAGGGAAAATATCACGCAGAAAATCCAGGTATACTTTATTAATTTTCTTTAAAGAATCTGTGTGCCGGACACTTAGTTCCAGTTGGCAGCCTGGTTCCAGAGTAATGGTTGCGTTCTCATTATGTAACCCTATTAAATACTCTCCCTCATAATCACCCTGCCATCCTTTAGTTAAAAGTTCTTTTAATAAACTTTCTACACCTTTTTCGCCAAAGAAAGGTACCCATTGTAATGTACCCTTTTCAACTAAAAGGTGCTCAAACTCCGCACCTATAGTAAATTCATCATGGGGTTTAGCTCCGGCTCTAAAATAATCAATTAATTTCTCTCTTAACATACCATCATTCCCATCTCTTAATTTTTTAAACTCTCCGGCCAATATCTTACAGTTTAACTTCTTAAGTAGTAGAATACCCATTGCTTAAACTTGCGTCAACTAAAATAACAAAGAATTTTAAATATTATAATATAAAAAACCTGAAAATCTAATGCTTAGTGTTTTATAAATTTACCTTCACTGCATCCCAGCATTGCCTTCTTCAATAATTTGAATTTTCTTCTCCCACTCAGCGTAAAGGAGGGGCAGTTCTTCTTCTAGTTTTGTAAACTCTTCCACCTTCCCTTTACTTTTTACCTCATCCTGATAGGTTTGCGGGTCAGCCAGCTCTTTACTTAATAATTTCATTTGCTCTTCTTTAAACATAATTTCTTCTTCCAATAAATCGATCTCCGCCCGTAATTTGGCTTTGTTGATTTTCGGTTTTGGTTTTTCTTTAACCTTTGTTTGAGTATCCTGTTTTAATTCTTTTTCTCTTTTTATTTTTTCCAGCTGGATTTTTTTCATTTTATAGTAAGTGAAATTACCTAAGTAATCAGTCAGTTTGCCCTCTGCTAATTCCAAAGTTCTTTCTGTAACCGTATCTAAAAGATAACGGTCATGGGAGACTAATAAAATGGTTCCGGGAAAATCCTTAAGAAAACTTTCTACGATTTCTCTAGAGGAAATATCCAAATGGTTAGTCGGTTCATCTAACAGTAGAAAATTAGGCTGTTCCATAATTATTTTCAGCAGAGAGAGCCTAGCCTTTTCCCCACCGCTTAAATCTCCTACCTGTTTGAAAACATCATCGCCCTGAAACAGTACCTGGGCTAATTTATTCCTGGCCTCCCCTTCAGAAAGATTATAATTAAACATAATTTCTTCTATGACTTTTTTCCGGTTATCCAGGTTGGCATGTTCTTGATCAAAATAGGCCATTTCCACCCGGGAGCCTAATCGCTGACAACCCTTCTTAGGTTGTAATTTTCCGGCAATAATTTTCAGAATAGTAGATTTACCGGTTCCGTTTCCTCCGATTAAAGCTATTTTTTCTCCCTGATAGACAGTAAAGGACACATCACTAAAAACTTCTTTTTCCCCATAGGCCATTTGTAAATTTTCCACTTCTAAAACTATTTTTCCCGTATCCTTTACCCTTTTTATATTTAAAGAGATGGCTTTTTCCCGGGAAATTTTTTCCACTCTTTCCAATCTATTTAGTTGTTTTTCCCTACCCCGAGCCTGTTTGGCTTTAATTCCCGCTTTATAACGCAAAATATAATCTTGTGTTTTTTGAATCTCCTTTTGCTGTTTTTCATAAGCACGGGTTTGACTCAATTCTTGTTCAGTTTTTAATCGTAAATACTTAGTATAATTTCCCGGAAAAGACTTCAACCTGCCTTCCTTTAGCTCTAATACCCTGGTCACAACCTGGTCTAAAAAATACCGGTCATGAGAAATTACCAACACCGCTTTGGGATAATTTTTTAGAAAGCCTTCTAACCATTCTAAAGCATTTAAATCTAAATGGTTAGTGGGTTCATCTAATAAAAGCAGGTCAGGTTCCCTTACCAGTAGGCGGGCTAAGCTAACCCTTGTTTTCTCACCGCCACTGAATTTATTTATTTCCCGGTTAAAATCCTCATCTGTAAAACCTAAACCCCTGATTATCCCCTTAGCCTTACTTTCACAACTAAAACCACCGGCCTCTTCATAGGTCTGAGTCAATAAACTATACCTGTCCATTATTCTCTCCAATTCACTACCTTGAACCTGACCCATCTGTTGTTCTAATTTCCGCAACTCTTCACGCATCATAAAAATATCCGTAAACATATCTAATACCGCGTCCAAAAGAGTTGTAGCAGGAGAGTACTGGGGAATCTGTTCTAAATAACCTAAGCTATATTTATTACTTAACATTATTTCCCCTTGATCCAAGGTTTCTTCTCCGGTTAGACATCGAAAAAGGGTGGTTTTACCTGAACCGTTGGCTCCAACTAAGCCCACCTTTTCTCCTTCGTTAATTATAAAGTTTATATCGGTAAAAACCTGACTGGCTCCAAAAGACTTAGTCAGGCCCTTAGCTTGCAGTAATATCAAAAGATCACCCCGTTTAGTAAGTGGCTAGTTATTAGTGGCTGGTGGCTAGCATTTAGTGACTTGTGACTAGTGACTAGAATTATTAACCACGGATAAACACGGATAGACACAGTTTAACACAAATAGTTTAATGGTTTTTCTATTAGTAACCAGTATTTTACTGGATAGTTGGTCAGCTGCCAGTGGAAAATTTTCTTGCAGCTGTATTTTTAGTGTAAAGTATCTGAATTTTAATTATACTATACTTCGTTAGTAATAAAAATGAAATAAGTTTCTAAAACATTAATAATAAAGAACCCTTAGAGGCATCATGCAGTATAACCAAAACCAAATGCTGACCAAAATGTTAGCCGGATAGCCGTAATGCTGACCCGATAGCTAACCTGAAAGCTATAATGCCGCCATGCATTTTAACCCGTAAGACGTCATGCCGTCCTAATAGCTAGACCTCAAAGACGTCATGCTATCATGCAGTTTAACCCTAAAGCAAAAAAAAGACCTGCTCTGGGCAGGTCAAAAAAGGGGCATATCTAATTAAATTTTCGTCTTAAATTACTGGTCTCTGGGGGTAGGTCAATAACTATCCACATTTATGGTATGCACAGCCAGGGTTGGTACAGCCCCGACAACCTTCTTGATAAGCCAGCTTACTTCCACACTCAGGACAAGTACTTACTCCATCACCTTTTTGGTCTTTAACTTTTTCCTCTGTTTCTTCCTCAAAGGTTAAAAGCAACTGTTCCGGCTGAACCATAGTATCTTTTTGTTTATTAGCGATATATAATTCAATAGCTTGTCCGATTGCCGCCGGACAGGACATAACATCTATTCCTTCTTTGCGGATACAAGCGGAACAGTGAATCCTCCGTAAGCGTTTGGTAATCTCGTCAATGGCTACCCCACACCTTAAGAGAAGGGTCACTAAAGTGGCAATGGCATTGGTTTGCGCTTGACACCCTCCTTGTCCGATACTATTGCAAAAGACCTCAAAAGGTTCCCCATTGCCGTTAACGGTAACGTAAAACTTAGAACAAGCCGACTGAAAACCGGAACTTACGCCGGCCATGATTTTAGGCCTTTTCCGGGGTCGAATATTAGTTAATTCGTGACTTGCAACCTGAACGTTATCGGAAGTCTTTGTTTCTTTTTTGCCTTTGTTTAATACCTGTACTTCCCGGGAACCGTCACGGTAAACGGTTAATCCTTTACAGTTAAGCTCATAAGCTAAAAGGTAAGCCTTTTTAATATCTTCGACAGTTGCCTTATTGGGGAAATTAATTGTTTTGGACACCGCATTATCACAGTATTCCTGAAAAGCAGCCTGCATTTTAATATGCCATTCCACAGGAATTTCACCGGAGGTTACAAATAACTTTTGTATATCTTCCGGTATCCCTTTAATCCCTTTTACGGTACCTGCTTCCAGTATCTTCTTAGGTAAATCATCACTCCAGAAATCTCGTTCTCTGGCGATTTTTTCGAAGAGGTCGTTAGCCTCAATAAACTCCGTATCTGCCCGCAATGATTTATAAACAACACCGAAAAGGGGTTCGATGCCACTGGAAGTATTAGCTATCATGGAAATACTCCCGGTAGGAGCAATAGTTGTAACCGTAGCATTGCGAATGGGTTCTTCACCCCGTAAATCATAGACAGAACCCTTGAAGTTGGGGAAAGGACCCCTCTCCCTAGCCAGGGCTCGGCTAGCTTCTTTAGCTTTATTATCAATAAATTTCATTATTTCTCTGGCTTTATTAACAGCTTCCTCTGAATTATAAGGTATACCTAAGAGGATTAAAGCATTAGCCCAACCCATTACACCTAACCCTATCTTCCGGTTACCTTTTGTTAATTTCTCAATTTGTTCAATGGGGTATTTATTGGCATCGATAACATTATCCAAGAAGTGAACACTTTTCTCAATAACATCAGCTAGATGTTCATAGTCAAATTCCCCGTTTACTACAAACTTCTCTAAATTTATACTGCCTAAGTTACAGCTTTCAAAAGGAAGTAACGGCTGTTCCCCACAGGGGTTGGTGCTTTCAATTTCGCCAATATGTGGTGTAGGATTGGCTTCGTTAATTTTATCAATAAAGATTACACCAGGTTCCCCATTTTTCCAGGCTTGATAGACGATTTTGTCAAAGACTTTTTGGGCACTTAATTCCCCGACTTTACTACCATCTTTAGGGTTATACAGACTGTAGTTTCGATTTTCCGCTAAAGCCTCCATAAATTCGGTGGTAATGGCTACAGAAATATTAAAATTATTAATATGCCCTTCCTGATCCTTGCAGGTAATAAATTCTTCAATATCAGGGTGGTCAACCCTTAATATGCCCATATTGGCCCCACGGCGCTTACCGCCTTGCTTAACCTCTTCCGTAGCGGAATTAAAAATACGCATAAAAGAAATAGGCCCGGATGCTTCGCCTCCTGTACTGCTTACAATATCATTTTTAGGTCGCAGCCGACTAAAGCTAAAGCCCGTGCCCCCGCCAGATTTGTGAACTAAAGCTGTCCACTTGAGGCTGTCAAAAATAGCCTCCATACTGTCTTCTATGGGCAAAACAAAACAAGCAGAAAGTTGCTGTACCCTTGTCCCGGCATTCATTAAAGTTGGAGAGTTAGGGTAAAATTCCCCTTTTGCCATAATATTATAAAAATCCAGAATTACTTTTTCTGTCTGGTCCAAGGGTTTATTATAAACTTTATGGTCAATAAGCCCAATATTTGTAGCCACCCTTTTTAACATTTCCTGGGCATCCTCAATAATTTCTCCCTTACTATTTCGACGTAAATACCTTTTTTCAATTACTTTCAGGGCATTAGGTGTAAACCTTGGCTCTATAAAGTTAGGGCCTTCCAAAATCTCTACATTATCTGACTTTTTGATAATTACCAAGACAATACCTCCAATTCTTCCACAATTTTCATAATTAGTCCACGCTATAATAATTTCCACGTTTTTTAGAAAAACCCTTCAAAACTTCTTCTATATATAGTATTTTTTTTAAAAAAATTTTGTTTAACCACTAGATATAGTAGGCGTAAAAATAAGACCCGGTACAAACCTGGTCTTATTATCTAACATTATAAATACTTTTGCAATTCCTCAAATTCTTTTTTGGCTATTTTACCTAATAAAAGAGTGTCCACACTGTAGGCAATATATTTAAATCCTTGCTCTATCCTCCGGGCAGCTTCCTCCGGGGTAAGAGCCAGTGTTCCGGCTATTAAACCGGAGTCTAAAGTAATATCTAAAACCCTTTGAATAGTTTCTTCTACCTTAGGGTGATGGGTTTCTCCCGGTAAGCCTAAAGACTGGGATAAATCCATAGGTCCCACGAAAATAACATCAATACCGGAAACTTTTACTATTTCCTTTAAATTTTCTACCCCCTGGATGTTCTCAATATGGGGGATAAGCATTGTTTCCTCATTAGCTTTTCTAAAGTATTCATTAACATCCAAAAGGCCATAACCGGAAGAACGAGCCAATGCGGAACCCCGGCTGCCTAAAGGATAATATTTAGCTGCTCGAACCATATTTTCCGCCTGCTCTTTAGTATTTACCTGGGGGACATGAAGGCCGTAAGCACCTACATCCAAAAGGCGCAAAATATTTGTTTCCGTATTCTCTGTAACCCGGGCAATAGGGGTACACCCTCTGCTTTCTGCTGCTCTGATTAGACCCATGATTCCTTCTACACCCATAGGACCGTGTTCAGAATCCAAAATAACAAAATCGAAACCGGCCAAACTTAAAATTTCTACATTATCCGGTGAATTAGACATAACAAAGGGGCCTACTACAGGTTTACCTTCTTTAAGTTTTCTCTTCAGTTGATTATGCAACTCATTCAACTCCTATTTTTAAATAATTATTAAACAATATTTTAATACTTAATTAAGGTTCTTATATTAATATTTAACAAAACTTCTTTTATTCCTTTTTTATAAGCTTAGCTATTCCCTAAAATATTCTTATTTCATATTCTATAATAACCGGAAAAATGTCTTATTAAGGGAGGTTATTAATCATGAACTATCCACGGACCATGGCCTGGGCCAGAGTAAAAGGCGGACCTCTGGCTCCGGAGATAACCGGTTTAATTACCTTTCGCGACGTAGGGGAGGGAACACTTGTTACCGCCCAGATATATGGTCTTCCCCCCTATCAACCGGCTCAAAATGGCCAAGAGCCTATAGGCCCTCATGGCTTTCATATTCATGAAAACGGTACCTGTCAGATAGGTGATCCTCAAGACCCCTTTCAGGCGGCAGGAGGACACTGGAATCCTACTGGTCAACCCCATGGCAACCATGCAGGAGATTTCCCAGTGCTGTTTTCTAATAACGGTTATGCCTATATGACTTTTTTCACCAATAAATTTAGAGTCCGAGATATTATAGGAAAAACGATTATCATCCACCAAAACCCTGATGATTACCGAACCCAACCGGCAGGTAATGCCGGAAAACGCTTAGCCTGCGGAGTTATTTATTAACTCCGCTTATTTTATACATTTACTCTTTACAGTTTAGTAAAATAGGTATATTATTTCTTTTAGGAGTATTAAGCATATGCACAAAACTAGAAAGGAGTATTTTTTATGACTGAGCATAATGAACATAGTTGTAATTGTGGAAGTTCCCAGGAAAACAGTTGTGACTGCGGAGGTTCCCACGGGGAAAGCTGTGGTAGTTCCGGCTGCAACTGTAAAAACGAGGAAGAAAAAAAAGCTCCCGATTTTAACAATATTAAACATGTTGTTGCGGTAATGAGCGGTAAAGGAGGAGTCGGAAAATCTTCTTTTGCATCCCTTTTAGCTATTGCTTTAAATAAAAAGGGATACAAGGTAGGAATCCTTGATGCCGATATTACCGGTCCCAGCATACCCAAACTATTTGGGGTTAAAGGATTGCCTGATCAAAACGAAAAAGGAGTCCTTCCTAAAAAATCCAAAACAGGAATAGGTTTAATGTCCATAAACTTTCTCTTGCCTCAGGAAGATGAACCTGTAATCTGGCGAGGTCCCATAATTTCCGGTGTCATAAAACAATTCTGGGAAGAAGTTATCTGGGGAGATTTAGATTATTTAATAGTAGACTTGCCGCCCGGTACCGGTGATGCACCTTTAACCGTCCTCCAATCCCTAAACCTAGACGGTGTACTAATTGTAACTTCTCCTCAGGATTTAGCTAATATGGTAGTGCGCAAAGCCATTAAAATGGCCCAAAAAATGGACATCCCCGTACTGGGAATTGTGGAAAATATGAGCTATTTGCCTTGTCCTGACTGTGGTAAGAGAATTAACCTCTTCGGAGAAAGTAATGTAGAAAAAACCTGTGCAGAACTAAATGTTGATTTAGTAGGTAAATTCCCACTGGATCCTGAATTAGCCTCTCTTTCCGATAAAGGTGCTATTGAAGATTACCAAGGTAATAACCTGACTTTGCTGGCAGAAAACCTTGACTTCTTAAATAAATAAAGATTTTATTACAAAAACAAACGCCAAGTGCTTAATTTACAAGTACTTGGCTTTTTTATCCCTATAAACATCCTCAACCTTAGCCTTAACCTTTTCATCTAAAAATACATAAATTAATACTAACTATTTTATACAGAGGGGCGAAAATTAATGAAAGGTGATGTTATTTATGTAGTCCGTCTGCTGACAAATAAAGAAAGAGAACTTATCCGTCTTTATATAAAAGATGCGCAAAAAAGGATATTTTGGCAACAATTTGAAGACGGTTTTCCCAGTTATCGACATTATGGAATCGATGTCGGCGATGGTACAGTTGTTCATTTTCGCGGAGATAAATTTATCATCCAACCCTCAGCCTGGATTCAAAGGACCTCTTTAGCTAAATTTCTAGACGGTGGAGAATTAAAGGTACAAAAAGACGTTAATTATAAATTTACCAGAAATGAAGTAGTCCGAAGAGCTTTAGGAAAAGTGGGAAGCAATTTTGGCGGCTATAATTTTCTCTTTAACAACTGTGAACATTTTGCTTACTGGTGTGCTACAGGCAGGAGAATATCCTACCAGGTTTTATTAAGACCTTTTGATTAAATTGTTACTAATTACCAATAAAGTCACCCTTTCCGGGGTGACTTTTGGTTTCACTGCACCAAGTAATTATAGAGATTCATATTATAAAGTATAAGGCAATAGGCCTAACATCTCAAAGGAGGGATATCAGTGTATTTCCATTATCTTCAACAGCCTTTTCAAATGCCCTGGCAAGGGCCATGGCAACAAACCTGTAGGGGAATGACCTATATGGTTCAACCGGGAGATACTCTTTTTTTAATCGCCCGTAGATTCAATGTAAGCTTAAATGCTTTAATTGCCGCTAATCCCCAAATTTCTGATCCTAACCTGATTTTCCCGGGACAGATTATCTGTATACCCATCGGAAGATGCCCCAGAGGCTTTGTTTATATCGTTCAACCAGGTGATACACTATTCTTAATCGCCCGTAGGTATAATATCAGTCTCCAAAGCCTAATTGCGGCTAATCCTCAGATTCCAGATCCCAATTTAATTTTCCCGGGCCAAGCCATTTGCATACCTCTAGCTTCCTGTCCCGGTGGCTTTATGTACACGGTTCAACCCGGTGACAGTTTATTCTCTATCGCTCAACGTTTTAATGTTCCCCTTCAAGCGATTATTAGGGCTAATCCCCAAATAGTCGATCCTAACCTGATTTTCCCGGGGCAAATGATTTGTATCCCTAGGGCCCAAAGCCCAATGCCTTGGGGTTGGGGCAATTGGGGGAACTGGGACAACAACAATGAAGACTGGGATAATTGGGAAAACTGGCAATAAAAACAAATACCTTTTCTCCCAAGTGGGTACTGACTAACTAACAGTACCCACTTTTTTACCAATACCTCAGCCTCTATCTTTCTTTTTAAAACCTGTAAAAACACTTATTTTATTCCTAAAATTTTCTGGGCATTACCTCCTAAGATCTTTTCTTTGGCCTCCTGGGAAATATCTAAACTATGTATTGCCTCTATATTCTTTTTTACGTCTACACTGGGCCAATCAGAACCAAAAATAAATTTATCAGAAAATCTCTCTAACTCAGGGAAATACTCCAGTAACTTCTTCGGAGGAAGCCCTGATACTTCAATATAAACATTTTCGTGAAGTCTAGTCATCATTACCGCTTCATTATACCAGAATCCTCTTCCCCCATGAGCCATAACAATCTTTAAATCGGGAAAATCTACAGCCACATCATCAAAAAATATGGGATTGCCATATTTTATTCTTGAACCTTTAAAAATTGAAGAACCAGTGTGGAATAATACCGGAATATTCAACTTTTGAGCTACTGCATACAATGGATAAAGTTTTGGGTCATTAGGATAAAAATAATTATAAGTTGGGTAAAGTTTCACCCCTTTAAACCCATGGTTGTAATATAAATCTTCCAGAGTTGATCCTAAATCCGGGGTATCGTAGGGGTTTAAAGTACAAAAAGGAATTAACTCATCACGTTCTTTACAAAAATCCTCTACCAGTTTATTAGGTGCCACACCTGTAGTAATCGGGGCAACCTCTGCTAAAATTACAGCATAATCAACCCCGTTTTCTTTTAATAATTCACAAAAAGTATCAGGATCACTATATTTCTCTCTGAATCTTTCATATTCTTCTTTAGTTTCAAACATTTGAGCAAACCAGGTATAAGCTGATTCTCTAAAAAAGTCATAATCGGTTAGATGGACATGAAAATCAATGACTGGTGTTTTATTATTATGCATATTTAACCTCCTTAATTGGAAATAATTTTTTCATAATCTTTTTTAGTAATTATGATTAGGAATAAAAAAACAATTAGGCCAATTACTCCATAGGAAAATGACCAGCCAATCATACCGCTAAGTACACCATAAATTAAAGAACCGGCTGCACATCCTAAATCAATAATATTTTCTTGTATGGCTAAAGCAGAAGTCCTTAAACCTTTACTGATAGTTTCTACTAACCAAGGTATAGATGCCGAAATTGCACCTGCATAACCAATACCTGCCAATACACTGCTAATTAATACTATATTAGAACTTAAAGGTAAAAAAACTAAACTACCTACACCTATGCCCAACATCATTATCGCTGGCCAAACTATTACCTTCCTTCCATATTTATCCGATAGATAACCTGCACTTAGATTAGCTACGAT
>Ga0134092_1002141_pt1 | contig 15602 bp, 16 predicted proteins | sample 3_6taG_FD_94454 | JGI IMG/M metagenome (GOLD analysis project Ga0134092, IMG submission 94454) | Switchgrass degrading microbial communities from high solid loading bioreactors in New Hampshire, USA - 3_6_20_6_A3 metaG | ecosystem: Engineered > Bioreactor > Semi-continuous > Anaerobic >... | reverse complement strand
ACGCCCTACAATCTATACAGGAGTTAAGATGAAAAACAAAGCGTATCGCGTTGAAACCATCGAGAAATGCACCCGTTTCCTCGCCGCCTGCCGCGAGCATGGATACTATGTCTGGCAGATGCAATACAGCTGGGACCTTCCCGAAGGGTTCCTCGCCTGGTTCCATCGGTCGGGGAATCCGGGGGATATTGAGATTGTGACCAACAACAGGCAGGTCCAGAAAAATGCTTGTGGACTACAACTCAACCTTGAGCCGATAGGCTCTTTTTTATGCTTAAAAAATTGAGATTAGGATAGATTGAAGGTACAAGTACCCTGCGAAATAAAAAAAGAGCCCCGCCAATTAAGACGGGGTTTTATAAGCTTTTTCAATGGTTTTTCTTTTCATTTCTCTATACCAGTCGGCACGATCCTTATATCCAAGCTTTCTAATAGCTTGGTCTAGTTTTTTTAATTCTTCTTCAGAATCCCTCACTTGAAAACGTGGATTCTTTGGATTTTCTTTCATAGTCCCCCCTCCAGTCTGAATATCTGTCCAAAACGTACCAAGTCATTGGTACTATATTTCATGTATACCGCGTCGATTTTTCGATCATATTCAGATTGCTCAAAGGCTTGTTCGACTTGTTTCTTGGCTTCCTCAATAAATATCTGCGACAATCTGTGTGGCCACCCGATGAGGCGCATGGCCTGGAGTATTCCTGTGGAAGCATCAACCAGGAACATAGACATCCCAAAGCCTTGACTCTCGTTCATTTCAACATTCAGAAAGCTTTGGTTTTGAGCCAGATGAATATCAAATGGTGCGTCAATCCAGTTTAGGTTGCCGAATTTAAAAAGCATGAAAATGATATTGCTCAAAGTACATATGCCTATCTGGAGTCGGCCCTTGCGGATAGACTCTATTTCCTGATTCGTTGGGTCACGGAACATTATGAAAAGGACCGCACCCGAATTATCAAAGTCAAACTTCACCCCTTCCTGGTACTGTTTTATGCAGCCTTCAATCGGCTTCCCGACTTCTAATTTTCTCAACATATTCGCTCCTCCTGGCTTCATATTCTTCCCAGCTCTTGCTGAACTCGTGGTTCGCAAAAGCCTCCTTCAAGCCCGATATCTGCTTGAGCCGGATAACTTCGTCTAACTCCATGCCGAGCTTTTTACATATCTCTGCTTCATCCCAACCCATCCGGGTAAGCTCCAAGACCAAGTCGCTCATGCTCCGGATCTGGTGTGTGCCCCTGGCACGGTTGTGCCGGATGGTACTACCCATGCGCTCATCCAAAGGTTTGTCTATCACCACAACCGGTGCAACGTCGCTTCTTAGGTAATCCTTCAGAATCGTGTACCTGTGGAACCCATCCACGACTATGTACTGATCCTGGTTCTTGTCATAATACGTCACGATCGGCATGGTCACGCCGTCCAACTTTATGGACAGTTCCAACAGCCGCATTTCTGGTGTGGCCACTACGTTCGGATTATAGTCATTTGCCACAACTTTGTCTATGGGTACCAGCTTCACGTTCAGACACGGAAATTCAACCGCCAATTTTATCCCTCCTCAAGTAGTAATATCTGCCATTAGTACGATATACTGAGAATCCATTTCTTAACCAATAATCCTTAAGGTGTGGTTCCTTGGTGATGACTTCTATGTTCTTCCCGGTTCTTTGTGCATATTCGAGCCGCTTTTTATTGATCTCAGACCACACACCTTGGCGCCGGTATTTTTCTTCCACATATGAGTGACTGAGAATTGCTTTGTCTTTCTGCAATTTTACTGATCCAAAACCTATAAGGCTTTGGTCTTCAAATGCCAGGAACCAAGTATGCTCATTGCTGTTTTCAAGGTATGGCATCTCGTTTCTGTATTTCTTTTCAGCGAAATACTTCCCCATAATGCCATAAAATTCGGTCCGGTCGTAATTACCCTCGTACACCTTTATGTGCAAATAACTCACCCCTTTCCCATCGCTCCATGTCTTTATCGACCTTTCCATCGCCGATTATCCTTCTATATTTTTCTTTCAACTTGTTCAGCTTCTCCACATCACTTTTTGTGGCTGAAAATGATAACCGTTTCATCCAGAAATCGTTCTTCTCGATTGCTCTGGCTATTCTTCGCCAGGATGGGATCTCTGTGTTTGATTCTTGTTTACTGGTGCCGAAGTCAGGAACCTTGTCGACAGTAACTCCTCTGTGTTTTTCCCACCAATATAGGAATGTTTTGATTTTTCCATAATAATGCTCTTCCAGCTCTGGCGCATATAATCTAATGCTCTCCAGGAGAAATACCGTATATTGTTCCCATGTCATATGCTCGGGCTTTTCAGTTTTCAAGTTCCCCAGCAGGCTTGTTCTGGCATATATATTCCCAAAATTTACGCCGTTGACCCGGTTCAGAACTTTCTCCCAGGTTTCAGGCTCCAGAGCCTTAAACTGATCCAGCCCGTTCCGCTGGTCATCGCCATATGGCTGGCATAACCTTTGTTCGTGAATTGATAAACCATTCTTATACATGAGTTCATATATCTCATTGAATTTAAGATCTAATTTTGCAACCGCTCCCCAGATATCTTCGGTCCTCCAATCATACAACGGGAAAAAGTTATAGCAGTCTACTACTCTTTGACGTACTTTCACCCTTGTGGTCCAACTATAATAATTCCATCGTTCCTTTTCCTCATTTATAATTGTTCTGAAACGATTAAGACTTTCATCGGAACGGATCGCGATTCCGCACGCCGACAGTCCATGCTGCTGGCTGTACCACTCAGCGAATAAAACGATGAATTCCTCGAACTCCATGCTATGCCGGAACCAATTCCACGGGCAGTTATCCTCATTGACCACGCAATCGTACGCGGGCATATTCCGGACCCATTTATCCTTGTCCTTTTTATCCCAGCACGTCCATTTCGGCTGCAGGATCGACACGGCGTTTCTGAGTGAAAGCGGCAGACATACCCAGTATGCTTTCCGGATAATATCCCGGCACTCCCGGAAGAGTAATTCCTCGACATGCCTTATTGTCGCCTTGTACTGGGCTTCCAGATCGATATATAGCACATCTATCTTTTTACCGTGCTCCCTGGCCTTCCGGGCTGCAAGCTGGAGCATGACGGAACTGTCCTTGCCGCCAGAAATAGAAAAGTAGATGTAATCAAAGTTGCTGAATATTATGTCATACCGCTCCAGCGCGGCATCCAAGACATTTTTGTCGGTGTATATTTTAGGCATTTTCTCTCAACTCCTTCAAAGCTTCATCTCTCTCTATATGAGTATTTTTCACTTGCTGACGTCCTTTGGTACTTTTTGCATAGACGAAGGATCGCATAAACGATTCCTTGTCCTTCTGCCTTTCGATTTCCTTTTTAAAACTGTCAATTAAGTTTTCTTTTCTCCACAAACATTTTAGGATCCTTTCATCAAGTGTATCGGCAGCACAAATATCTATGATATGAACATTATCGACCTGGCCTAATCTATGGACTCTATCTTCACTTTGAGATCTTGTTGCATAGTCCCAATCATTACTATAGTATATTACATAACTGCAAAATTGCAGATTTAATCCATATCCAGCACAGGCTTTATTAGCGACGAATATTCTTGCGTCGTTTTCAAAGGCTTTTAAACTTTTCTGCCGCTCCCGTGGACTTAGTTCACCATAGAACGCAACAGTTGACCCAATTCCGTATTTTTTATTTGCAAGAGATACAATATCCTGTATCTCCTTCGTATATTTGCAAAATACAATGACTTTCTCATCAATCTTATTGAGCAAATGAAAAAGCAGATCCATGCGTGGATTATCCATTGGATTTCTGAAAAATGGATCCCGCATCATAGGATGCCTGCTTGCATCAACTCTAAATCCGGAAATTACACTCTGTAATCCGGAAAACAACCGATATATGGTATATGGTTCCAATTCGTCTACTTGAAATAGCAATGCATCTGCCACTTGAGAATAGTGTTTTGCTTGTGCATTGGTAAGTTGATAGTATTTTGTCTCATAAGTCTTAGAGGGAAGATTAAGGCATTCATTTTTTTTGATCTGGTATGTATAGGGTGCTATTTTACGTACCAGATAATCGGTATTGAGGCACCGATTGATCTTCCCAGGAACACGTTCATCATATTCCAGATGGTTTGCCGCAAAACTCCAGAAAGACCTGTAGCCGAGTATGCGCCAGTCCAGGATATGCCACTGGGCGAACAGGTCCTTTTCGCATTTGCTGATCGGAGTGCCATTCAGGATCAGCTTGTACTTGCAGTATTCGCTGATACGGATTATGTTCTTGGTCCTGATGGCTTTATGGTTTTTAACGAGGTTACTCTCATCCACGATCAGGAAGCACCTCTTTGTCTGAACCAGTTTAAGTAGCCGAACATTTGTCCGAATACTGCTTGAAAGGGTTTCTATTCCGCAGATCGTGATTAGGTCACTCTGATCGCTGCCGGTGTGCTTGATTATATCTCTGCGCAGGTTCTCTTTCACAGAGCAAGGGCACAACCATAGGACATGATCAACCTTTCCGGCTTCCAGCCGGATGTTAACCAGTTCAAGCGCTGTCCTGGTTTTCCCGGTCCCCATCTCCATGTAGAGAGCCCCGACCTTAACATGCCGGAGCTTCGCTATAGCCTGAATCTGATGCGGAAGCAGTTCAGTCAGCAACTTCATCGTTCTACGCCTCCAGGCTCACAATATGTACATGCCAAAACTCGATCTTTGCTCCTTCAGGCAGCATCGTCGCGCCTTCCGGAAGCCTCGGACCGGTGTACTGTGCAACTATGCAGATATCCTGAGCTGTCAGCTTCACTGATACACGCTGCCCTTCTCCGACGTCAATGCCCAGAATACCACTGACGATGTGGTTTGTGTCAGCGTGTCCGATACAGTTCGTGAGATCGTTGGATTCAATCGCAGTCCGGATAAACTCTACCGCGCCCGCAGCGGAGATCTTTACGAACCTCACACTGCTCGTATCTTCCAGCATGTTAATACTAAACGCGTTAGTCAGAAATACCATTGAAATCACTCCTTTATTTTTTCTAAGTGCAGATATTCCGCACCATTAATCATCCTTCAAATCATCCAGCACGTCGTTGCTGGAGTTCAGTATTTCTTTCAGTCCGTCTTTTTTCTCGTCCTCAACCGGCGCCGCTGGTTGAACTATTATGGCAACTTCCTTGCGCCGCTTCGCTTCTTCGATTGTTTCAATGGCACCGGTCGAGAAACGGAACCCATACAGCCTGGCGAATTCTTCGACTTCTTCGTAATGTTCAGGTCGTACTATCATGGATCCTTTATCCCATTTTGCGCCCGGCAACTTGCGGGCGATACTGTACAGGTCATCCTCCCGCGGCCAGGATATTGTCAGTTTGCCGGCATGTTCACCATTGGTTTTGCGAGAAATCCATCTCTTACACTCGGGTTCATACGACCCGTCGATAGCCTTCTGCCTAGCTTCATTGTCCAGGATGGTCACGGGGAACCCGGCATTCAGCAGCTTGTTTCCCAATTCCGCTGCCCTTTCCACAGCGGAACCCGTGAACTGGGTGATTCCCCTTTCCCACACCGAGCCGTTCCAGGAATATCCCAGGCCGCGAACAATCTCGCGGAACTTCTCGTTTTTCTCATAGATTGCCGACACCTTGTCGTCGGCAACTTTTATTTCAACCGGAGCATTGGTGATGGCCTGCTCCGGGTACACAGTTGCTTCGGCGACAACTTCTTTCACGGGTTCTTCGGCTTCTTTTTGCTTCATTTCCTTGAACATCTGAATTACCAAGTATTCTAAGTCCCGCGTTGTCTTAACATCTATATACATCCTGTTGTCTATCCACCAGGATGCTTTTGTTTTTTCGGTCATATAATACTCCACAGTCCTATCAATAACCTTCTGCTTGGATTCATCGTCTTTCCAAGCAGAAGCGTATTCTTCAATTTGGTCGATGAATTTCTGCCTAATCACCATTGCCCAGCGGACCTGCTTTTCAGTCCCCTGAAGTTCAGGCAATTCCATTTCTTTTGCCTGCTGTGCGGCCTCTTCACTTGCTTTTTTTCTGTCCTCTTCAACCTTCTTATGGTAGCACTCAGGGCATAGTCCAGAGAAGTGTCTATCAGCAATAGCTTGCCTGTATTTTTCTTTCCCGTATATTTGTGTCCGTCCCTCATGTCCGCAACTATAAGTTCCATAATACCATGCCATAGATTACACCTCCAATTAATTCTAAATATATTGTACTCCAAATGTACTCCGTTGTCAATACCGTTTTTGTAAAATTTTCATAAAAAAGCATAAAAAATAACCCCCGGCGTTAACCGGGGGTTTTATAACTATCAGCACATTGTTGATACCATGCTGCTGCAAAGGGATGCATGTCCACGTACTTCCATACACCTTCTGGGTTTGAGAAACCAACATTTGCTTGGATCTTTCTTTGTTTTATAAAAATGGGCATAAAAAAAGAACCCCTCTTTCGAGGGGCAACAAGCCCATATTTAAAGTTTTTCGTATTCAAAAATATAATCAATCACGGCCTCTGACCAGCCATCAATATGCGTCCACGCTCCGTAACCTACGCCGTTTTGGCAAGCGGCAACGTTAATTATATAACCCTTGCCCTTGGGATTCGGAACGGCATCGTGTGATTGTTCATCGGTCAGCACTATCAGGCGATCATATACCTCGTTTTCATTGATGTGCTTGACTGCGCCGCCAAGATATGTGCCACTGTGACGTTGGCTATTAGTAATTGCATCACGCAAGGCAAACCCGCGTCTGTCGGGTATGCGAACAACACTGTTAGAGAAAGAGTATACCGCAACCTGTTCGCACAGTTCCCTTGCGAGTATAGCCAGGCCATTTGCAGCATCATATCTTTTCAGGTCCGACTTTGCAGATATTTCCCAATCCATCGAACCTGACACATCAATGAGCAGAACGGTTTTGCCCGGCAATCTCTCCTTGCCTTCCAAACATTTCAGCATTGCTCTTTCAATGCGGCTTTCCCATTGCGGGGCGTGTTTTGCCGCTGCAATGAAACGGAAGGGTAATATTCTTTCGGTTTTCATCCGGTCCAGAGCCGCAAAAACAAGGCTTTCATCAACCTTGCTTTCTGCCATGTTCCGCAAGTTGCGGAGCAATGCCAGTCCGCCAAGTTTGTTTTCGGCAAGCAGGCGTTCCCATGTTGCCTTTTTATCTTTGCCGGTAGACAAATTGACCTCCCAAGTGTCGGGTGCAGGCAAAGTACCGTCAATAAGCTGTTTCCATATAGCTTCCTGTTCCTTGTCCTTTGGTTTCGCATGACAGAGAAACAATACATCACGCAATTTGACCGCTCCGTCCCTGTTGTATTTCGCCAGTTGATATGCGTCAAACTTTGTAAATGCCTGTGCAAGCCCTTTTTTGACCTGCTTTGACAGCGGCTGCCTGCCGTCCTTCCAGTACAGGGCCACAAATTCAGTCAGTTCGTCGGCACGCTGAATAACCCTTGCCAAAGTGTCTGCCACCAAGACCTTATGCCTGGGCTGTCTTGCCATTTCACGCACCACCCACAACGGCGCATGACGTAACTTCATTTTTTCCCTCGCTTCTATCGCCATATTGGCCACTGTTTCAGGGTCAACCTGCGGCACCAGGCTGGTAATCCGCTCGGCAATAGATACGCCATCCTCATAAAATGTATCCTCCCACAGCATACACGCCATCAATGAACGCCTTAACTGCGCTTCGGCAGTAATGCGCTTTGCCGGCGCGCCTTCGTGGGTTTTTAAGTTGTCCTTTGCTGCTACATTGATTCTCATAGCAATACCTCCTTATAAAATAAAAAAATCTTCGGGGAACAAGCGTTCAGAGTACGTTACGTTGCTCTACCACCTGAGCTACCGTCTACAAAGTAGACGAGAGGGACTCGAACCCCCGACCCACGGCTTGGAATGCGAAGTAACTCTAAACTACACCACCGAAGATTTTTGTCATGTTAATCGGGAGAATAGGCGGGAACGGGCTTATTCGATCCAAGTTCGAAGGAACCGTTCCCTTCGCCACCCAAATAAAGTATATCAAAGAAAAAATTAAATGTCAACAACTTTCTTGCAAATTTGATGAAATTGTTTTATAATACCTGTGAGGTGAAGATAATGCCAAGGAAAACAATAGATCTTGACAATGAAGCAGCTAAAATTTATGATAGTTGGAATTGGAAGGATAAGGGACGCAACACGTCCGAAGCTATAAAGCAATACGATAAAAACGCGGGCTTGTCGGTCGATGATAAAATAGACAATGCTATTGCCAAGCATGAAGAAAAATACCATAAAAAATAAAGCCCTCGGGATCACCGAGGGCTGTTGTATATCTTGAGTATTAAATCCGGCAGGAATTTGAATATTTCCAACGGTCCGAGATCGCCATCAGCTTTTGCCGCACTTACGGCCACGTCAATCGCCGTCAGCCACTTATCCGGGCTGTCAGTGACAAGCCTGAGAATATCTTTCCAGTCTTTCTGCACCGGCTGCAGCTCATACTCGACCCATGGAAGTTTGCCGTGCTTGTCCCACCGGCGGCCGGGCACTCCGTTTTTTACGTTAAGGCAGGCCGTAATCTGTACTTTGTTGTCCCATGCCGGAGTACATTCGACAGCCATGCCATTTCCTATGTACACACCGATGTGCCCAGGGATCCATACCGCTTCACCAGGAAGTATATTGCTGAAATCTGTTGATACATCCTTGCACAGCTTTATCATCCCATCGGCGTTAGTGTCAGGTACACCATTGCTTGCGTACCTTGCACCACCATATGGGGAGCTGGGATCTCCGGACCATCCCCACAGGACGCCTTTGATAAGATTCACACAATCAAAGCCAAAGTAGCCTTTGCCGATGAGCTTCCGGAGTTCCGCCTGCTTCGCGGCCGTATACCAGTTCGGCAACTGCTTTGCCTTGCTGGCTATAATGTTTTCGTTGACCACATGTCCGAAACATCCGAGCATGTATACGGTTTTATAGTTGTTAACGATGTCCTGCAGCTTGGCGATGAAATCTTTACTTTTCATCATTGTCGCCTCCAATACTGGGCGGACTCGGTATCTTTCCCTGGTTAAGCGCCTGCTCGGCCTTGTTTGCGACGTTTTCAATGACCTTCGGCACCTTGTTCCCGAGTTTCTTGATATTCTCCAACATAGATCTGAACTCATGCACTGCATTATACCCAGTAAAAATTGTGCCGAAGAATGGGATGTCATACACCACGCCGTAATACCGCGCCACGCCCATAATCAGCAGGTCCAGCATAAACAAGGCCAGTATGCCGACGATAGCGCCGCCCTTCCGATAGATAGCATGCCTAGCTATTTCCTGTGAGTAGCTGTCGGTTTGGTGAGCATACATCAATCCCGTCGCAAGGTTCGCGAACAACCCTACTGCATAGATGATCGCCACCACGACAATGACCTGCCAACTGGCTATCGCTGCTGCCAGTATCAGGCCAAACAACCCACCAGCCACGCCGGTTGCAACGTTTTCTTTCATGCATTTTCACTCTCCTTTAAAAAATCTATAAATATGCTACCTACTATGATGTTAAGTCCCGACAACACAACTGCTATTACCGCTGGTACAAATTCATCCGGTGTCATAGCCGAATCAAAAGCCTTAGCAATGAGTGCGCCGGCTGATATAAAATTAATGGCGATCATAAAGATAATCAACCGTCTGGACCAGATACTTACTTTCATCATACCACCTTCCCCAGGATGATGTATGTACCGCCTACCTTAATAAGCAAAACCCGGTCATTAACTGCCGGGTTGCTGTAGCTTGCAAGGCGTTTATATGATTTTTGACTGGCGGTGGTCTCGCCATCGAATTGCACAAACACACCGCCGCTTGTAGATGTCACAGTGCCAAGTTTGTACTCACTCATATTTGTATCACCCTCCTGCAGCTATGTCTCATTACTCCATTAGCATGGAGATCCATCGTCCAGGATGACTCCATATATTTGTGGGATATCCCGAGCGGATCGTACTCCACGAATAGGCAATTGTAGTAGCTATGATGTGGCATCAGAGCCGTCGTAAACTCAAATTTACCGTATATCTGGCTGGCGTTGTACGCTATACGTTTGACGTACTCATCCAGCGTTGCCTGGTCGTATATGTCCTCCACATAGTCGATATCGACGATCGTCCGGCCCCGGTTGACGGTACTTATTGGAGATGTTGACAGGTCGTTAGTATACTCACTCCGGAGGATCACAGCCCTGTCGGGATTTGATACATACCGCACAAATTTGTTAGGTACGGCAAACAAATCCAACTCCTCCTCTGCCCCTGGGTGGATGATGCTGAGATCGTCTGTTCTGTATTCGTATTCCGGATCACGGCTCGACGGCAACACATAAGGTTGCGCAACAAAATACCCGTTTTCATCCACCCAGAGTGATGTATAGTTGATGGCTGCCAGAAGTTCATTTACTGCAAACAGCTTTGACGTGCCGATCTCAAACTCCCTGTCGGTTGCCAGCGTGCCGGGATGGTCAATGATGTTTATCTTCCAGATTCCCGCTCCGTTTAAGAGGTCAATAACAGCATCTGTGTACTTTGTGCCAGCAGCTATCGTGTATCGATCGATAAACTTATCCTCTTTAAGGATGAGTGAGCTGTCGTATGCCTCAATAGAGCGCTTGACTTTCCGGTTTTCATCCTTTCGTGTTGGGCTGGACAACAGAAATACGCCCAGCGGCCATTCAATCCATTGTACAGGCTTACTGTCGTTTACGACAGTAAAATATTCACCAGTTAGCCTGTTGTCAAAATCAAACTTGGCTGTTGTCCACTCATCAACCGGCGCCGGCTGCCCGCTCTGGTACGCCGCCAGTATCTCTGCGTCGCTGCGGGCACGGTTGGAGATGCGGAGGTCGTCGATAAGAGTATTTGCAAAGGCTTCCGCTATAACTCCGTCTCTCGAACCGATATACATATTTGGCGCAAACGATGTTGGTAGTTTCGGATTTGGTGCATTTCCTACATTCTGCCCATCAATAAATAATTTTAGTTCTTGAGAATTCCAAGCCGCAGAAAACATGTGCCATCCATTTGGGGTAATTGTATCCGATATTGTTATTGTTGATGCTGCTCCTGCATCATTAAAGGATGCAAGAACCCAGTTTGCGGCATTAAAGTCGTGATACAGCATAAGTCCATTCACAAATACACCGCCGGGTATATGAAATATCCTTTTCCCGTATGATGCACTCGGATTTAGACGCTTGATTATATCATTCACATATACCCAACACTCCACCGTCCCTTCCTGTGGATTTAGTACGCCCTCCGTGGGGATGGTCAGACTTTCGGCCGCCCTTGTCCCGTCAATGAAACTGGTGGGGTAGGGTTTGGCTTCGAGTTGTGGCAGTGCTATCCATAAGGTTGCTATTTTATCAAAATAAGGCAATAAATCTTGATATGCTTGTGAGCCTGTCCTCGATATTACTGAATATTTTTGCCATTCTGTTGTAATATCTACTGAGTTTTGTGTTGCTCCAAGTCCCCAGCGCACAGTTAACTTTACTGGTTCGCTCGCTTTAGCATAAAAGCTAAAAACATAATCAGTATCAATTGTGGGCATCTGAGTCGATTTCATGACGATATCTGAACCTGCACCGCCAATTTTATTAGCTACAATTTTAAGCGAATTATACCCCATATATTTAGTGTTAGTATCTATTGACAGGGTGTAAGCCGCATTTCTTGTGTTCCAATACGTCGTGTCAAGAGCCCCATTGAATAATGGCTCTTTTAATAAATTCTCCGTCCCCTCCTCCACCATAATCGCCTTGCCAAATTTGCCCGGCTCAAAGCGGGGGGCGTTGGCGGCAACCCGCGTGCCGTCGTTGAGGTAGGCGGAGGTGGGGCGGGAGAAGGATGCATTGATTTTGCCCCACGCTTTATATGTCTTGCGGATTTCAGGCATTTTCAAACAAAAGACTGGCCGAATTCTATCATTCAGCCAGTCTACGTCCTGGGCTTCCTGCTCCGTGAGTTCAAATGATGCCGTCCGCTTTATCTCTGCCAGGCTATTCATCGAAACCCTTCCGGATTGTACCGCCAGTTCGCCTAGCTTCACATCCTGCCTGTTAAGCAGATCATACCGGATTTTTACCAGCCCACGGCTCCCATTTTTCCCGTGAAGCTGGTTAATCACTTCTTGCTCGGTATATCCATTTCTTGCTAAATCTAACATTGGCTATACCTCCACTTCTTCGTTATAGTCAACCTGGTTGAGTAAGAAGCTCACAACATACCCAGTACGGTCCTCAGTAACCTGCAAACCGCTCATCACGCCGTATATCTTGCGGCCTTTCACATCACGGTACAGCACTGTTTCCTTGCGGTCGTACAGTGCGACGAATGATTCCACTTCCGCCCATGTCCGCAAGAAAAATGTCAGACTCAATCCTGTCGAAATATGCTCGCTCGGCTCCCATACCGGGTACGTTCTTCCGGCATACAGCACGTATGCGCCGCCAAGAACGCGGTCATATACGCGCTTTGGCGGGGTGTTCAGAGAACGGGTAAATACAAATATGTTTGACAGGTCTGATACCGGCGCAATCAGACTATGCCGAAATTCGGCCTGAATAAATTGTGTGTCGCTATCCTCATAAATTTCTACATCGGATGCCAGTTCAGCTACAGACCGCACATAATATTGATATTCAGCCTTATTCCTGACGGAGTTGTCTATATACGTTGTCGACGTCGTTTTGCCGATACATACGTAATCGTCCGTGCCATAGTCGGACCGGTATATAAGGGCATAATCCGCCATATCCGCAATTTGCAATTCTATGCCGTATTCTGACCGCTGCAATGTAATAGATGGCTTTTCGGGCTTATCTGTGGATATAGTTACTGTTGCGCTGGCCCAATCACTCCAGAGGTCGTATTCATCCTTTATTCGGAGCTGCACCGTGTACTCCCCATCCTCAAGCCACGCCTTGATTTTGTGCTGGCGGATGGATATGCCGGGTACTATGCCGCTATCATAGACTACTGTATCACCTGACAATACCTGTAGTTGATATACCTGCTGGCTAAATGCCGACCATGATACAACAGGGCGAGCGGAGTTGGCGGGTATCGCGTTTAGCGCCGGAGCTGCCGGAGCTCCGATAGCGTAAAAAGACTGTATATCGCTGTACGGTCCAACCTCATCATACTCGTTATAAGTCCGCACTCTCCAGTAGATATTACCGGCCGGCAATGTATTGGCAGGCATGTCATAGTAGTTGTTGGCCGTGGTCAATGATACGGTTGTCCAGTTAGCTTGATCTATGCTCCATTGTAAGTCAAAAGCTTTCTGTGTACCGCCTACATCAGAGTTGTACTGCCATTCAAAACGGATGACCGATTTGCTGTCTTTGTATATTCCGATAGGCGCTATCAATGTAGGTTTATCTGGAGGCACATCTTCATACACCACATTAATATATGGCCTATTGCTTGATGCTCGTGTTGAATTAAATTCTGCATATACACCCTCTAGCAGAGGTCCGCCTATCGCTACTCCATTCGGATCATATATGATGTTGGGCCAAAGACTGAAATAAAGCATTGAATTTAGTGGAATATCGCCGTAATACTTATACGTAAAATAACTTCTGCTCCATCTTGTGTTGTTATATGTTGCGGTACTTTCGTTCCAATCCTCGAGCACGTTATGCATAAGCAGCATTCCGTCTGAATATGTTTCTGCTTCTGCCACAAATCTACGACTATATAAAGCCAGGGTTGCGGAAATTATTTTTTTTCGCGGAGGGATAACGTCATGTGGCCAATTTATTAATATAATGTATCTGCTAACTATATCACCTACGCTTCCATTCCATTCTACATCTTTAATGCCGCTGCGCAAATACTCCAAATTACCATAATTTGTGTTTGGGTTTGCTTTATCTAGAAAGGTTGATTGAGTAACATTTAGCTGTACGTTATGCTGTGCCATTACACCATCACCACCCCTGCGCGGTTTTTTTGTCTAAGGCCCTTGAACACTTCGACGAGCTTATATACCTCGTCAACCTCATCCATTTTGACCTGGAGAATGTAGGTATCGCCGCCCCGGGCATGAGTTGCGGCCGGGTTATATGGGTTTTCATGCGCCGGTATAACCGCCTCACCCTTATGGATGAGTGCCACGCGATCAGACGGTACATAGTCAATGCCAGATGCATAACTGTAGCGGACACGGGTTGGAGCGTTATTGACCATATTTGTCATATTGCCAACACCAGTACCGATATCCTCCATGGCCTTTCCGAGGTCGTTGGTTTTACCAAGGACCACAGCAATAATGGCGGCCAAGGCGATAAGAGAAGCAACAACTATCGTGATAATCCCGGCAGTTCTCATCATAGTTGGGTTAAAAACCCCCAAAACATTGTTAAATGTACTGATCGCTTTAACTACAGTTAGCGCTACTACTGCCATGCTACCTATGATTGCCACAGATGCAATAACTTTAGGATCAATTTTGTTCAAGATTTCAAAAAATCCAGTCAAAACTGGCAACAATACCATAGCAAGACTATTTTTAACCGCTACAGTCTGGTTACTAAATTTATCCATTGCGTCTTTTAGATTATTAAACCTATCAAGAGTGTCTCCGGACATAACATATCCCATTTCGTGAGCCTGTTCAGCAAGTTCTTTCAGTGCTCCGCTGCCTTTTTCGATCAATGGATTGAGTTCCCGGGCAGACCGCCCAAATATCTGCATGGCGAGTGCGTCACGCTCGGTTTCATTTCTAACCCGGCCAAGGGCATCAATTACCTGATAAAACATTGTTTCCGCATCCTTAAGCTGTCCGTTGCTATCCCGGATCCCGACATGTAGTTTGCGAAAAGCGTCAGCCGCATTTTTACTGCCGTTTTGTGCGTCATACATCGTCCGGATCATCCTAGTCATAGATCCTGTAATTGTTTCCGTGGATACGTCAAGTAATTCAGCTGCGTAATTCATCTCCTGGATCGTGTCTGTGGCCAATCCAGTCACAGAGCTCATCGTCGCTATCTCATCTGCTGCCTGAGCTGTTTCGATTGTGAGCTTACCAAAGCTAGCCACAAGCCCAGCAACCACACCAACAAGAGCAAGCGTGGATGCTTTGGTATTGTCCAGAGCACGGATGGCTTTGTCGGCCCCAGAAGGCAGGTTTATGCCGAGCTTGTTTGCGAAGTCAGCGATGATGTTGCCAATGTCCTTGGTTTTGTCCCTGACCTCATCCTCTGCAAGTCCAAACTTCTCCATATCATTCTGAGCCTGCTTCAAGGCTTCAGAATTGTCTTTGAGTTCCTTTTCTACCTGAATGAGCTCGGCCTCGGCAAGGTTCAGGCTTTGCTGCCATTTCAGGGTCTTGGTGTCGGTTTCGCCATATTGAACCTTGGCATTTTCCAGGGCCCTGCGGAGGGTTTCAACCTTCTCGCGCTGCTGGTCGAGTTTTTTCTGCAAGGCCTCGTTTTTAGCAGTTAATCCGGCAACAGAATCAGCATTTTCTGAATACCTTGCTGTAACCAGCTTCAGTT